>Ga0209075_1001134_pt1 | contig 25480 bp, 21 predicted proteins | sample Stecom2011_FD_187523 | JGI IMG/M metagenome (GOLD analysis project Ga0209075, IMG submission 187523) | Agricultural soil microbial communities from Utah to study Nitrogen management - Steer compost 2011 (SPAdes) (version 2) | ecosystem: Environmental > Terrestrial > Soil > Agricultural land...
GTACGTAAACGACCAAAACGAATCGAGGTGTTGTCACTTAAATCGTAAGTCACGTAGGCCCAAGCCGCTTCTGTTTGGTAATCTTGCGACCCACGAGACATTAGCTGAATAGTGGCTGAAGTGTTGTCGTTCACTTTTTTAGAAATTTGCAAGCCACCTAGTGTTTGTGAGTCAAAACCCATTGTGGTGTCATAGCCTGGTGCTGCAGGAGAGTCGATAATCTTTTCATTATCTAAAACGCCTGCAGTGACGCTTAAAAAGCCATTGATCTGTAAATCATTAGCGTAGGTGATTTGGGTTCCTGCAAGCAACACAGCGGCTGCTAACCCTATTTTCTTCAGGACCATACTGATTATCCTCTTTGTGCGTATATTAATTACAACTGTGTGCAAGATAGCGCAGCGAGTATAGAACGCAAGCAAAGTTCCGTAAAGTAAGCGCTTTGAGCGAAAAAAACACCTAATGAAACAATGCAGTTACAATAGGGGTTATAGAATAGTCGTAATGTGTCTTATTTGACGTTGAATAAGTGCCTGCTGTTTTTCTTCAAGCGCTTGCAGATACCAGCTGTTTTGGCTGCCGCCGTAGAGGTCGGTTACCTCTTTTGCTGGTTGCCAGCTGGCTTGTTGATTGTCACCTACTTGATCAAACAGAGCCTGACTTACAATTAAACGCAAATCCTCAGTTTGGTCAGCTAGGCATGAAGCCCAGTGCAAGCTGTCGCTAAATAAGTAGTGCTTTTCTGTTTCAGGCTCTGTCGCTTGTGGTAGCAGTACCTCACCGCAATGTCCGGCTAAACGAAAATCAACAAAGGGTGCATTAGGCTGCAGGCGCTGTTGTTCTACAATGCCTATAAATAATTGCGCAGCATACAAGCTGTGCATGGCGGTTTGTGCCGCAGACGCAGATAAGTTGTTGTTAGAGGCAGTATTGAATACAGCGACTACACCATTGCCGCAGTAGCGCTCTAAACGGCCACTGTATAATTTACAGGCTTGCACTAACAGTTGGTTGTAGCGTTTTAATACCTCTGTAAGCTCTTTTGGGCTTAATGTTGAGTGCAGCTCATCAATATTTTTAATTTCAATAAACAGCAAGGCGCTGCTTTGATAGCTTAATTGCTTTGTTACTGATGGCTGTGACAAACCAAACAACTGCAGAGCATCGTCAAGGCTTGCTTGTTGTTGCTGATGTTCGACTAGCTGGCTGATGGTTTGGTGCAGTTGGTTTAACTCAGGAAGTTGTGGTGCAGGTGGAAGCACGAGCTGTTGATTGTTGTCGGCTTGCCATAGTTTAAACTGCAAAGTAAAGCGGCGTAGGTAGTTAAAGTAATGCTCACAGAGTAAGTATGAAACCAAGCCGCTTAATAAAGTAAATAAAGCAGTAATGGTCAGCCCTAACGCCAAATGGCGAGACGTAATAGCGTCGCTTTTACTAAAGTTTATCTCAGCTTTAATGGTACCAATGGATAAGTTGTCTTGGGCAATATGCTGGCTAATCTCTGTAGCCATTGTTAAGTGCTGGCCTGCTTCAGCGATGGCTTGGTGAGAGTTGTTTAGCACGCGGATGAAGTTGATATCAGAGGCTTTAGTCCATTCTTGCAGGGTTATATTTAAACTAATACGGTCTTGCAGTAATAAGCTTGGGGCAATAGCGATGGCTAAACGCTGCAACTGTTGTTGAGCACTGTTTAAATGGGTTGTATGCAGCTGCTTGTTAAGATTTGACCAAGATAGAAAGCTGAGTATAAGGCCGGTGATAAGAACGAGAGCGGCAACAAAAAGGCCACAACTTTGACTTAGATTTGGTTTTTCCTTGAAACTTATTTTATTCAACATGCTATTGCTCGATTTAAGCGGGAATTCCTTATAATTGGTGGTATTATACGTGCCGTTCTACTCAACGTCAGTGGAAACTTTGAGTTTCAACTTTAATTGCCAAAATAGATGGGAGTTTACCATGAGCGATACTAAACAAGCGTTACAAAGCAAGCTAGAACAGCTAGAAAAAGGCTTATTCTTAATGAGCCAAGACCGTGTTCGTGCCTTATCTGTGCATGAGACCGTTGATCTTATTGAAGAATTACGTGCAGTCGTTGCTAGCGTTAAAGCAGACGTTGCTAGCCTGTAATATTCAGTCAGTACACTTAGAGTTTGTTTCATTTTTAAGCAGAGGAATCTGTCCGTGACCGAGCTGGTATTAATTCGTGTGACAGGGGCAGATAAGCCCGGGCTTACATCAAGCATCAGCGCCATTCTGACTCAGTATGGCGTTACTATTTTAGACATTGGTCAAGCAAGTATTCACGACACTCTATCTTTAGGTATTTTGGCAGCTATTCCTGCAAAAGCAGAGTCTGGTGCTGTCTTAAAGGATGTCTTGTTTCGTGGGCACGAGCTGGGCTTGACAGTCAGTTTTACTCCGGTAACTCCAGAAAGCTATGACCAATGGGTGCGTGGCCAAGGTAAGCCGCGCCATATTATTACCTTGTTGGGGCGTACCATTGAAGCCATCGATATCGCTAAAGTCACTGCCATAGTGGCTAAGCACGGTTTAAATATTGATCAAATCAACCGTTTGTCTGGGCGTATTTCGTTACAAGAGACTGAACAGAAAACTCGTGCCTGTGTAGAGATATCTGTGCGTGGCGAAGTTGATCATGCCTTAATGCGCTCCCAGTTTTTACAAACAGCTAATGACTTAGGTGTCGATATTGCCTTTCAAAAAGACGATGTGTATCGACGAACTCGCCGCTTAGTCTGCTTTGATATGGACTCCACATTAATAGAAGCAGAAGTGATTGATGAGCTAGCCGCTGCCGCCGGTGTGGGCGAGCAAGTGGCAGAGATTACTGAGCGCGCCATGCTAGGCGAAATAGACTTTATTCAAAGCTTTAAACAGCGTGTGGCTTTGTTAGAGGGCTTATCTTCAGACGTGTTGCAAGGCATTGCTGAGCGTTTGCCTGTGACTGAAGGAGCTGAACGTTTAATTCGAAACTTGCGTAGTTTGGGATATAAAACTGCAATTTTATCTGGGGGGTTTAATTATTTTGGCCACTACCTACAAGAAAAACTAGGCATTGATTATGTCTTTGCTAACGACTTAGAAATAGAAGATGGAAAAGTCACAGGGCGTGTTACTGGCCGAGTTGTTGATGGTCAACGTAAGGCAGAATTGCTAAAAGAACTGGCAGAAAAAGAAGGTATTAAGCTAGAGCAAACCATCGCCGTTGGTGATGGTGCGAATGACTTACCTATGCTTAGTATTGCTGGTCTTGGTATTGCTTTTAGAGCAAAGCCTGTGGTGCGCGAAAACGCTAAGAACGCCATCAGCACTTTAGGTTTAGACGGAATACTGTATTTATTAGGGTATCGAGATCGAGATATCGAAGAGTAAAAAAAGCCAGCGAATTCGCTGGCTTTTTTGTTTAGATGTCGTCTTCACCAAAGCTAAACGACATAGCTTCTTGCGGTGCTTGTACACCAAAGCCTTGTAAGAAGTGAACGCCAGTTTGCCATAAAGACGCCATTGAAGAAGCATTTTCTACCAAGGGTACAATGGTGATCTTCTCTTCTTCATGGAGCTGTTCAAGCATGGTTTTTAATTGCTTGAAAGCAGCTTCGTTGTTGAGCTCTTGCGTAAATGAACCATCCACTTTCACATAGCTTACTGCTAGGCGTTTTAAGTTCTGCATAGGGTGCAAGGCGCAGCCAAAACGACTGATGGCCGTAGGTATGCCTTTTTCTTGCAGAGCCTGAGTTAAGTCTTGAGTCTGTTTTAAAGTACGAATGGCATCGTCTTCATGGAACTGTAGAATCACAGAACCTTTAGGTAAGCCTGATGCATTGATAGCAACAGCCAACCAGTTGGGTAAGTTCTCGTCGGTTAGCGAGGCTGAGCACAGGTTAATAAACACTCTGGTGCTGTGCCCTTTAGCGGTGTGAGCACTGAGTATCTTGGTCGATTGAATAATAACCCAGCGGTCCACTTTGCGTTTAATATCATCACTAATAGTTTGGCTGTTAAATAATTCGCCACCAGACAGCATCTCTCCGTTTGGAGTTTGTAAGCGTAAATACACTTCATAATGCTCAGTATCGTCGTCTTTAATATTAAGTAGGGGTTGGAAGACAAGGTGCAATTGATTGCTCTTAATGGCACTCATTAGGTCTTTGTCTAAACTGCTGGTTTTTGGTTCGTCACTGCTTTCTGGAACAAATAAATGAACCTTGTTGCCAGTGCGGTCATTGCCGTCTTGAGCAGTGACAGATGCTTTATAAGCGTTTTGTAAAATGCTGTCAGAGCGCGAACTGGTTTCTGAAATCAACGCGACACCAATACTTACCGTTAGAGTGGCTGTTCTGTTACCAACTTCAATAAGTAAGTGCTCTATTTCGTTACGAATTTTTTCAGCCAGTACTAACGCCTGCTCGGCATCTATGCCTAAGCGCAATAAACAGAATATGTCTTCACCCACTCTAGCCAGTACATCGGTTGCTGCGGTCAGGCTTTTAATTTTGTTGGCCACGGCGCACAGAATGGTATCAGAACTGCCTACACCGAACTCAGAAATAAACTGACTAAAATTGTCTATGTTAATGTAGAAAACACAGCCATTAGCACCTTGGCGAACGGCCAAAGTGGTGGCTTCGTCGAGTTTAGAGTTGAAGTAGGGTTTGTTATACAGACCTGTGAGTAAATCTTTACTGCTGAATGCTTTTATCTTTTCTTGCAGCTCACTGTTGTCGTTGTCTAAGTTAATACTGACTTGAGTACACTCTTCATCGGCATAGGTGGCAGGAGAAAAAGACAAGGCCATGTCAAAGCTTTTACCTTCGCCATTAACGCCTTTGCTTTTCAAAGAGAGTGAGCCGTTAACGTTCTTTTGTAATTCTCTTAACACACGTTTGAACTCTTGCTGAGCCGAGCTTTCAATCATGTCCATAATGGGCATGCCTGAAAGGTCATCAGTGTTTTTGTAACCAAACAAGTCTAAATATGCTTGGTTAGCAAACACATGCATACCATCGTGTATGTAAGCAATAGCATCACGTGAGTTTTCTAATAAATGTTGGCAACGCTTTTCTGTATCTCTAAAACGAATTTCCATAGTACGCAGCTCGCGGCGGACACGTAAATGGTTTAGTTCGCGTTGTATAACCAGTAGTAATAAATCGGTTTCATCTTTGGGTACAATGGTGCAAGCGCCTTGGCGAATGCTTTGCTCCATGAGTTCAGCGGTCACTTCATTGTTAATTAAAATAACAGGTAAGTCTTTGTTCAGACGCTGAATTTTCTTGAAGAGACTGTCTGCTTTGATATTGCCGACTTCAGGGTAGGCGATCAGTAAGTCCCAAGTTTTCTCTTGCAGTTGTTGAGTGAAATCTTCTATAGATTCAACAAAATGAGCCCGAGTGGCGTTGCCAGAATTACGTATCAGGCTGATGATGTTTTCAGCTTCATTCTCGCTATACGTTAGCAATAGTAGATGGAGGGTATCCCTCGACATGGCAACCTCAGAAACAATCAATAAATGTATATAGGTATAGCTATCTATTATAGGGTAATTAAGAGCAAACAGATAAAAAACGTATACTAAAGCTTATTCCAGATATTGTCGAAGTTATCATCTAGTGAGTTTATAAGGTTGTTTTGCGCTGGTTGTTCTCGCACAGGCGTCGTCGATTGGTATTGGAACTGCGTAAAACTATTGGTAGAAGTAAGGCGTTTGACCAGTTGGAAACGACCTTGTTGGTCGGTAAACAGCAGCTCGACCTTGTGGCCCGTACGAAACGGCAGATGCGGTAGCAACAAAGTAGCAGGTTGAGCAATGGCTTTAATAGCAGGCAGCATTAGGGCACGCATATAAGGTTGGTCGTTACCAGTTTTTTGTATTAAACGCGCTGCACCAGCTTCAGCTCTAGGAGCTAATAGCTCTATTCCTAACAGTGGTGCTTTGTTGTTGGCAGTCTGCCTAATCCAGCGTATGACGCCAATTGACCAGTGGTTTACGCCTTCTTCCTGCACCCCGATAATCTCGCCGGCTTGCAAGCTCGAAGGCACAGAACCGATCCAGCTTAGAGAATAGCCACCAGGACTGGCGTTTATCATGTCTATTTCAAAAATAGGATACTTGGCTGGCCCATTACTAGGTTCTTCTGTTTTATTGCGCTTAAGAAAACTAGCACTATCGAACTCAATAGAATCACCTATGTAGTTGCCACCACCATCAGCGTCAAAGGCATGTGCCCAAACATCTTCACCAGCAGGTGGTTGCAAAGACTTTTTGGGAGTGTCTAAGGCTGAAGGGTTAAGATCAACAATGCGTTGTTCGAACTCCACTTGCTCAGCGCTGTAGTAGTGAACAGCCGACAAGGTTAAACATACTTTTACCGAGCGATCGACAGTTGGAGCGCGACGGAATGATCGCTGCCAGTGAATCCCCCAAGCCTGAATAACATGCGAGAGCAAATTGTCATTTAGCTGCTTAGGAACGGTAATGTTTTTTTCTAAATTAGGATTTTTAGCCCAGAGCTTAAGTGCGTCTACTAAGTGTTTTGTTTTTAGGCCTCTAAACAGCGGTAGTACATCAGCGTCAAGGGTTTGGCGGTAGGTTGCTGGGCGATCACGATGCAGATGAAAGATAAATAAAGAGCTTTCATCACTAGCGTCGGTAATAAGGCAATGAGATGTCCAAAGTTCACAAGTGTTATACAGGGTAGTTAAGTCTTGCTGGCGTAAGTTGTTTGGCTTGGCTGTGCCTAACAAGTGAATGCGTACAAAAGCATCGTGAATAGTGGTCGAGGAGATATAGCAGTTTCTTTTATCTTCTACTGTATATTTTAATAACTGATTAGCTTCAGAAAACAAGTACAGTTGATTGATTTCCAGCCAAGCATGGGCAGGAGGCTGGCTGTACAGCTGGTACGAGCGCAATACCGTTTGACCAGTATCACTAATGGCTCGATGAATAGCATGCGTCAAGACTTTAGCCGTGGCGGTGTTTTGCAGCAACTTAGGTTGGCTAATAAGCTGTACCACTACTATTTTATAGCCTGTGGCTAAGTGGCTTTGCAAAGCTTGCGCTAGGTTCGCCACTTGCAGCTGTTTGTCGTTTAAAGCGACCGATGACTGTAAAAAATGCTTGTTGAGTAATGCGCAAATCGTATAGATATAAGGGCGCACCACTTCCAGACTTTCAAAGCGAAGGGTGGGCTCTGCTTGCCATTGGTTAAGTTCGCGGATTGCATGGTAGAGTAGCTTGGCAGCAACACCAATATTAGCCATTGGCAGCTCTTTAGCCCACTGGTTAATTGCATTCACACTGCCGCCACAAAAAGAAAGTTTTCCTAATGTTTGCTCGGGAGTGTTAAGTTTTATTGGTAATTTAGCGCCTTGCATGTCCACCTTCAGCTCATTTTAAATTTGTTATTAGTTGCTAAAAGCAATAATCTCGCCAACTTTTAAAGGTGACTCTGCGGTCAATTCTTCAGCCCAGTTAATACTGTTCTCTGCAAAGCATAGTACAACTGTGGAGCCTAGCAAAAATCGGCCCATTTCAACCCCTTTTAATAACTCAATAGGTTGGGTGTTGGTGTAGTCGGTTGTTTTGATCTGACGGCTAGGAGGGGTAATTCGTCCTGCCCAAACGGTTTCAATGGCGGCAACAATCATTGCGCCTACAAGCACCATAGCCATAGGACCTTGATTGGTATCAAAGATTGCAACGGCGCGTTCGTTACGAGCAAATAAGCGCGGTACGTTTTCTGCGGTAGTTTGATTAACCGAAAATAAATCGCCTGGTATGTAGACCAATTTGCGCAGTGTGCCTGTGGTGGGCATATGAACACGGTGGTAGTCTTTTGGGGATAGGTAGATAGTAGTAAATTTTCCACCCATAAACTCGTCGCTTAGCGCTTTGTCGCCACCTAAAAGCTCTAGTAAAGAATAGTCTTGGCCTTTTGCTTGGAAAATGCGGCCGTCTTTAATGTCACCAATTTGCGACACAGCGCCGTCGGCCGGAGAAAGTATGCCGTTTTCTTGGTCGCTGAATGTGCGAGCGCCGTCTTCTAGCTCACGGGTAAAGAACTCATTAAAAGAAGCAAAGTCGTCTGCATTTTTTAGCTTTGCTTCCTGCATGTTAATACCAAATTGTTTAATAAATTTGGTAATAAATAAATTCTTAAGCCAATAAATTTCACTGGCAGCAATTTTACCAACAATACGCGATAGCAAATGCTGGGGTACTAGGTATTGAAAGGCGATAAATAAATTCTTTTTAATCAAGGTTCTTCACTCAAATATAATGTTTAGTTTACAGTGCTAATTGGGGTGTCAGGAGCGTTGCCCCATTCAGACCAAGAACCCGCATAGCCTTTTACTTTCAGGTTTAGGAGTTTACCTAATAAATAAGTAAAACCTGAACGATGATGTGACTGACAGTATGTGATAATTTCTTGATGCTGACTAATGCCTATTTCTGATAATTCTACAGCGAGCTGGTCGAGGTCTCTGATACGCAGGCCCTTAGAAGGGTCTAAAGCTCTGGTCCATTCGTAGTGAATAGCGTTAGGTATATGCCCTGCGCGTGCTGAGTTTGATTTTTTGCCATTGTATTCGTCCTCGGATCGAGCATCCCAAATGATTAGGCTGTTGTCGCTTAGGCTGGCGAGGATCTGTTCTTTGGTGGCTGTATAGGGCTCATCAAAGACCTTGGCCTGATATTGGCTTTTTTGTTTGATAGGCAGGTTTTGTTCACAGGGTAAGCCTGCTTGGCGCCAAGCGTTCAAGCCACCATTTAAGAAAGAATAATGTTTGTGGCCCAAACAGTCGAGAATCCAGATTAAGCGTCCGGCCCAGCCTCCGCCCTCACCATCAGAGCATATAATATGGGTGTCTGCAGTAATGCCGAGTTCACTAAACACGGCAGAAAGCTGTTGCGCTGTTGGCAGCATACCTGGAAAAGAAAGAGTAGATTGCAGTTGTTTAAAATCTAGCCAATAAGAGCCAGGAATATGACCGTCGTTGTAATCTTGCTGGCTGGCTTGCTCTATAATAATAAAGTGCGTGGCGTTAGATTGTTGGTTAAGAAACTCTAAAAGATTTTCTGGTTCTAGCAAAAGAGGCAGTGTTCTCATGGTATGGTAATACTTATGGTTGCTGCTGTTGTGGTCATAGTACGAAATCCTTATCGAATTGCGATAACAGTCTAAGCGATAAAGCAATATGGCGCAATTTTTCCAGTAAAAGTTAAGGAAATCGTTGGGCTTGTCGATATAAGATCAAATCTTGCACGTTTATTGCTTTGTACGAATAAGCAGTCAAAGAAAAGACGTTGTTTTAGTTTGTTAAAGTTACTTTTGTGTCCTTTACTTAGACTAATTCCTAATTTAATGCCATTGGTAGGTTTAAAGCATGTTTTTCATTATTGGTATGGTCATCGTATTTGCCAGTGTCATCTTCGGTTATGTGATGTCACACGGTAATTTGATGGCGCTATGGCAGCCTTATGAGTACATCATCATCTGTGGCTCGGCCTTCGGCGCATTTGTAGTTGCAACGCCCATTCATGTGGTTAAGCGTTGTTTTGCACTAACACCGCAAATTATTATGGGCAGCAAGGTCGACAGCGCCATGTACCTAGATGTGCTTGGTTTGGTGTATGACATCCTAAACAAAGCTCGTCGTGAAGGCTTTATGGCCATTGAGGGTGACGTTGAAAACCCCGAGACCAGTGCGTTGTTTTCACGTTACCCAGCCATACAAGCAAATACAGAACTGGCAAATTTCATTGCCGATTACTTCCGAATTATCGCCTCCGGCAACCTAACCTCGTTTGAGCTCGAAGCTCTGATGGATCAAGAAATTGAAGCACGAATGCACGAGTTGGAAGCACCTTCCTTGTCGGTCAGTAAGGTTGCTGACGCTTTACCCGGTTTCGGTATTGTGGCTGCAGTACTAGGTATTGTAATTACCATGGGGGCTATTGATGGTGAGGTCGCAGAAATTGGTGCTCACGTAGCCGCAGCCTTAGTAGGTACCTTTAGTGGTGTGTTCTTAGCTTACGGTGTGGTCGGTCCGATTGGTGCTATCTTGCAACATTTAGCCGAATCGGAAATCAAGATGTACGAGGCGGTTAAGTCTTGTATCGTTGCTTCTCTTAATGGTTTGCCACCGCAAATAGCGGTTGAGTTTGGACGTAAATCTTTGTTTACACACGGGCGACCATCGTTCAGTGAAGTTGAAAACAAGGTGCGTGGGCGTTAATGGAAAACTTAGGGCAAAAACAAAACATTGTTATCCGCCGTATTAAAAAGAAAAAGCACGGTGCTCATGGCGGTGCGTGGAAAGTTGCTATGGCGGATTTTGCCTTGGCAATGATGGCCCTGTTTTTAGTGTTATGGATTATAAACAGCTCTTCTCAAGAACAAAGAGAAGCCATTTCTGGCTATTTCCAAGACCCACTTGGCTATGCTGAAGGTTCAAAGGCGCCTTCTAGGCATGTGGTTGATATGGGTGGTTCACCACCCGGGATGGCAGAAAACATAGCGGAGTCAGAAACGGTTCGCCCAGACCAAGTGCTGCATGCAGAAGAAATAGAAAGCATGGCTGAAGCCATAGAGCGTCGCCGCATGGAAAGCCAGTTGAAACAGATTCAAGCCCGTATTGATGCCAGTGCTACGCTGAGCCCTTTTAAAAATCAAATTTTGCTGGATATTACTACCGAAGGCGTGCGTCTACAGATAGTCGACCAAACCAATAGGCCAATGTTTGATACCGGCAGTGCGCGCTTGAAGTACTATTCAGAAGATATCCTCTGGGAATTGTCGCCCTTGTTGGCGACCATGGATAATCGCCTGTCTATTTCTGGGCATACTGACTCAAGCGGTTCTGGTCAGCAGTTTGCCGAAGACGAAGTGAATTGGCGCATTTCAGCATTACGTGCCGATGCCGCTCGCACGGCACTTATGGAAGCAGGAGTGCCTAAGCGGCAAGTAGCTCAGGTGATTGGTATGGGTGACACTGCCCCCTTGTTAGTGAACGAACCAGATAATCCAATGAACCGTCGAATTTCTATTACCTTACTGAATAAAAAATCAGACAGTAGTGTTCATCAGCGCGAGGGTGAGCTCGATATAGAGTTTATTAATGAGCAGGAAGAGAAAGATCCGCGCGCAGAGGCGATTGATAGAGCGCAACAGAAATTACAAGAGCTAGAGCAACAGCGCCAACAAGAAGACAACTCTTACGACAATCCACCAAATGCAGACGAAGCGTTTTGGTAGGTGTTAGGTGATCAATACTAGGCGTTGTTGCTTAGTATTGATCAGCTGAGAGAGTGCGTACTATCAACTGATAGCTATGCAAACGTTCTGCTGCTACTTCGCCGCTTTCAACTGCCGCTAATAAAGCGCAGTTAGGTTCGTGCAGGTGGCTGCAGTTGCGAAAACGACAGAGGCCAGCAAGGTTGCGTAGTTCTCGAAACCCATTCAATACCTCTTCTTCTTCCATGTGCCATAAACCAAACTCACGAATACCGGGAGAGTCGATTAAGTCACCACCGGATGGGAAGTGATAGAGGCGGGCAGTGGTCGTTGTATGACGACCTAAGCCACTGGCGTCTGATAAAGCACCCACCCTGAGCACTTCATCAGGCAATAGTGTACTGATGAGTGACGACTTGCCGACACCAGATTGCCCCACAAACACGCTAGTCCGCTGGTTAAGTACTGCCTTTAACTCGGCAAGGCTATCATCATTTAGGCTGCTTACTTTAAGGGTGGCATAGCCTAGCTTCTCATAACCTTGCAAAAGCTTGTCAAACTTAACTGTGCTTTCATCGGTAAGTAAATCGACTTTATTTAACAAGATAATGGCTTCAATGCCGCTGCTTTCAGCTGCAACTAAATAACGATCAATTAGGTTGGCGTGTGCTTCAGGTTCGGGTGCAATTACTAAAACAATAAAGTCTATGTTGGCGGCCACCGCCTTGATTTCATTGGCGGCATTAGGGCGTGATAATACCGATTTGCGCGGTAATACAGCTTCAATAATGCCGTGGTTGGCGTCTTTTACTTTAGGGCCTGGTCGAAAAATAACACGCTCGCCAATAACTAAGGCTCCTAAGTTGGCACGCAAAAAACAGCGATAGCGTACATCTGGCTGCTGAATGCTCTCTACTTCGGCTTGAGCACCAAAGTGCGCTACAATTCGCCCTTCTATTTCATCGCCTAATTCGTTGGCATTTAATTGGGCGTTAATGACGCTGTCTTTTTTCTGGGCGCGTTCAATTTTTTCTTGCTGAATTTTATTAATGCGCCATGCTTGGCGTCTTGTTAATTTGCGTTTGCTCATAGATAAATTATGTAGTTAATGTTCAGGCATTGTCTGCCTTGGCTGATACTTGTGCAAGTTGATAAACTTAAATAAATGACAGCGGTTGAATTCTGGGTTTTTAGGTAGGTATATTAAAATGACAGCAAAAAAATATTTAGTATGGATGGACTTGGAAATGACAGGTCTGGAGCCAGAGCGAGACGTTATTATTGAGATCGCCACCATCATAACCGACGACAACTTAAATGTTGTTGCCGAAGGCCCTGTTATGGCAGTGCATCAGCCTGATCTACTACTGGCCGCCATGGATGAGTGGAACACTCGCACGCACGGTGAGTCCGGTTTGGTTGAGCGTGTACGCAACAGCAGCATTAATGCCGCAGAAGCCGAGCAAAAGACAATAGAGTTCTTGCAAGAGTACGGTATCGAACCGGGAAGCTCGCCCTTGTGTGGCAACAGCATTCATCAGGATAGGCGTTTTTTAGTTAAGTATATGCCAGCCCTAGAAGCATTTATGCACTATCGTAATATTGACGTTTCTACGGTAAAAGAATTGGCCAAGCGCTGGAAGCCAGAGGTCGTTGATTCTTTTAAAAAAAGCGGAAGTCACCAAGCATTAGATGATATTCGTGAGTCTATTGCTGAAATGAAGCATTATCGTCAGCACTTTATAGCGGTATAAATATGGACGTTAGCTCATCTGAAGTATTGCCATTGCGTTTGTACAGCGCAAAACAAGTGCGTGCCATAGATCAAAGCATTATGGCGCAAGAGGCTATTTCAGCGTTTGACTTAATGATGCGTGCCGCCCAAGCCGCATTGAAAGTGCTGTTAAATCACTACCCAGCAACAAAGCAGCTATGCGTACTCGCAGGTTCCGGCAATAACGGTGGCGATGCTTGGTTGTTAGCGGCATTAGCGTTAAAACAGGGCTTAAAGGTTGACTTTTATTGCTTGGCCGAGCAGGGCATGCGCAGTCAAGAAGGTCAGGCAGCACGGGCCTATGCCTTGGCGGCTGGGGTAAAGCCACAACCGTTTGTTGGTAAGTTTACCGCTAGAGCGGATGTCATAGTCGATGGATTACTAGGCACGGGCTTAGAAGGCGAAGTAACTGCTAACTATCAAGCGGCAATTGAGGCAATAAACAACAATGTTGCCGCTGTGTTTTCCTTAGATATTCCCTCTGGTTTAAGCGCAGATACGGGTGCAATATTAGGCGCCGCAGTAAAGGCTGAGCTGACCTTAACCTTTGTCGCCTTAAAACAAGGATTAATGACCGCTGAAGGGCCCGATTCGGTTGGTAAGCTTTGTTATGAGTCATTAACGGAACTAAGCATCGACCAGTTAAGCCTTGAAGCGGGCGTGGAGCGTATTGAGTGGCAGCAATTACCTCAGTCAAAATTATTAGCTGCTCGTCCTAAGAATAGTCACAAAGGCATGTTTGGGCATGTGCTGGTGATTGGTGGTGAACTAGGTTATGGCGGTGCAGTTATTTTAGCCAGTGAGGCAGCTGCTCGTTGCGGTGCAGGCTTAGTCACCTGCGCTACTAGATCAGAACACTTAGGTGCTTTGCTGGTTCGTTGTCCTAATGTCATGGCGAAAGGGGTTGAGTCAGGCTTAGAGCTGCAATCACTAATTAAACAAGCCAATGTTATAGCAATAGGCCCAGGTTTAGGTCGACAAGGTTGGGGTGAACTTTTACTGCAACAAGCCTTACTAACAACAGTGCCTTTAATAATGGACGCAGATGCGTTGAATTTGCTAGCGCTACCAGATTGGCAAACGAGCTTCTCTAAACAGCCTGTGGTGTTAACTCCGCACCCGGCAGAAGCTGCTCGACTGCTAGGGCCGGGTGTCACTGCTGCAGATATACAGGCCGACCGCTTTAACAGTGCCATCATGTTAGCGACAAAGTATTCGGCAGTGATTGTACTGAAAGGGCAAGGCACCATAATTGCTAGTCCAGATGGACGCACAGCCTTATGTACAGACGGCAATGCAGGCATGAGCAGTGGTGGCATGGGTGACGTACTTACTGGTGTTATTGCAGCCTTAGTTGCACAAGGTTTAGATGTTTGGACGGCCAGTTGTTTGGGCGTTAGCTTGCATGCACAAGCCGCAGACAGTTGCGCTGATGAGCAAGGCCCACTGGGTATGTTGGCTCAAGACTTAATACCGTATATACAGAAGCATATAAACAGATGACTTTATTTTTAGTAGACGAACAGGCCACAGTAGCGGTAGCAGCGGAGTTTGCCGCTATTTTAAAAGAAGGTGGCTTAGTCTTTCTTGAGGGTACTCTTGGTGCCGGAAAAACAACCTTTAGTCGTGGCCTAATACAGGCACTTGGACACGAGGGTGTTGTTAAAAGCCCGACCTATACCTTGGTTGAAGAGTATCCATTGGCAGCAGTAAACGTATACCATTTTGACCTGTATCGGCTAGCCGACCCTGAAGAACTTGAGTATATGGGCATTCGTGAATATTTACAGCCACAGAACCTATGCTTGGTCGAATGGCCAGAAAAAGGCGCAGGCGTTTTACCAACAGCCGACTTAACTCTTATACTGTCCGATTACAAACAAGGTAGAGCGCTCGACATACAGGCGCATACACCCAAAGGAGAGACATGGCAGCAAGCACTGACCGTAGCTACAGAAGCATGGCGTACACCGTGAAAACGTTTGTTTTATTCAGCCTATTGTTTGTACACACCGCCTTTGCTGATATTGAAGATATTCGCTTGTGGGACCAGCCAGGCCTTAAAACAACGGTTGTGCTTGACCTGACGCGTGCGCATGAGCATCAAGCGTTCTACCTGAATTCACCTGAGCGTGTGGTGTTAGATATACCGGCAGCGCAGATGACTAAAAGCGTTGCTGATGTTGACTTAATGAATAGCCCAGTACGCTCTATTCGTAGTGCGCGACGCAACACCAACGATGTACGTGTAGTGCTTGAGCTTAAACAGGACGTAGACTACAAAACATATTCTTTACCACCCAACGAAGTGTATGGGCACCGCTTAGTGATTGAGTTAATGCCTAAACCTAAGACCAGTAAAAACACGCTGTCGACATCCAGTGAAGTAAAAAAAGCAGAAGACTACACCTCTAAAACACGCGACATCATTATTGCTATTGATGCCGGCCATGGTGGTGAAGATCCAGGTGCCATAGGGCCAAGAGGCATTAGAGAGAAAGACATAGTATTGGCCATAGCCAAAGAGTTAGAGAAAATATTAAAAGCCGCCCCAGGTTATTCACCACTAATGATCCGTACCGGTGACTACTACTTAAACCTTAGGGAGCGTGCCAGTCGAGCTGAAAATGCTAAAGCTGAGTTATTCATCTCTATTCACGCCGATGCCTTTAAGCATCCTAGTGCCAGTGGTGGTTCTGTTTATATGCTATCTGAACATGGTGCCAGCTCCACGACTGCAAAATGGCTGGCGGATAAAGAAAACCGTTCGGACACCATTGGTGGCGTCGACCTGGGTAATATTACCGACGATGTTAAGCAGGTGATTCTTGATTTAAGTATGACGCATAAGCAAAGAGAAAGTTTGCCACTCGGCTTAGAGGTCTTACGCAGTATGGGCAAAATTACCAAACTGCATAAACATAATGTAGAAGAAGCAGGTTTTGCTGTTCTTAAAGGTGCAAGTGCTTGTGCGTTGCTGGTCGAAACAGGTTTTATTTCTAACCCGCAAGAAGCCAAGCAGCTTGCAAATCCAGCCTTTCAACGAAAAATGGCACAAGCTATTTTTGATGGTATAAACACCTATTATTCTGCGCACCCACCCGACGGTAGCCTGTTGGCAAAAAATAAAAAAAATAAACCCATCGTCTATTTCGTAAAGCCCGGTGATACTTTGTCGCAAATAGCCCGCCAGTATCAAGTGGAGCTGCAAGAAGTTCGTCAGCTTAACAACCTTAACAGAGACATTTTAAATGTGGGTCAGCAACTGTTGATCCCAAAATCCTGAGTTAACTATGGCAAAAATTCATTTATTATCTCCGCGCTTAGCCAACCAAATTGCGGCTGGTGAAGTAGTGGAAAGACCCGCCAATATCCTTAAAGAGCTGGTGGAAAATGCCTTAGACGCAGGTGCTACACAAATTGACGTTGAGGTCGAACAGGGCGGAGTAAAGCTGCTGCGCATACGCGACAATGGTTCAGGTATAGCCAAAGATGACCTCTCGCTGGCATTGAGCCGTCACGCTACCAGTAAAATTATTACCCTTGATGACCTCGAAGCTGTTAGCAGCTTAGGTTTTCGTGGTGAAGCGCTTGCCAGTATCAGCTCGGTATCCAGGCTAACTTTAACTTCCTGTGCACAAGACAGTGCTGAAGCTTGGTCGGTCGAGGTTGAAGGGCGCGAAATGGCGGCGACTATAATTCCTGCCGCACACCCTGTTGGTACTACTGTTGAGGTTCGAGATTTATTCTTTAATACGCCCGCAAGGCGTAAGTTCTTACGTACAGAGAAAACCGAGTTTGGCCATTTAGAAGAAGCCTTAAAGCGCTTGGCTTTAAGCCGTTACGATGTTGCCTTTAGTTTGCGTCATAATGGTCGTGTGATTCACCAGTTACGCCAAGCCGACAGCCCCATTGCGCAAGAAAAGCGTGTTGCCAGTTTGCTTAACCAAGAGTTTATGAACAGTGCGGTGCACGTTGATATAGAGACGGCAGGCCTTAGTTTGCAAGGGTGGATAGGGCTGCCGACTTTCTCGCGTGCGCAAGCAGATATGCAATACTTTTTTGTTAACGGGCGGGTAGTGCGTGACCGTTTGGTGGCGCACGCTATTAAACAGGCCTATCGTGATGTGCTTTATCATGGCCGCCAGCCAGCCTTTACACTGTACTTAACCCTTGATCCTAAGCTGGTGGACGTTAACGTCCACCCTACTAAGCATGAAGTGCGTTTCCGCGATGGCCGCTTAGTGCATGATTTTTTATTCAGAAGTTTGCACAGAGCCTTGGCCGAAGTACGTCCAGAAACACCCAGCACCAATTTTTCTGAGCCAATAGTTAGTGGCATACAAGCTGGCGAGTTTCAACAGCAAAATACTTTTCCGTTGGCCAGCGAGCAGCGTCAGGTAGAAAACCAAGGTCAGCAATATCAAAATCAGCAGCACCAAGCGTCGGCATTTTTTAGTGACAGGCCCAATGCCAGCCAAATTGGTAGCGAGCTAAGTGCGTTGCAGCAATTTTCAGCACCTATGTCAGATATGAGCAGCACTGATGCCGGGGATGTGCCACCGCTGGGCTTTGCCATCGCCCAGCTACACGGCATTTATATTTTATCGCAAAATGCTTTGGGGCTGGTGGTGGTGGATATGCACGCCGCCCATGAGCGCATTACCTATGAACGCTTAAAGGTAGCAGTCGATGCTCAAAACGTCGTTAGCCAACCCTTGTTAGTGCCTGTTAGTATGGCCATCAGCGAGCGTGAAGCCGATGCCGTTGAGCAGTTTCAGGCAGAGTTTTTAGAGCTGGGCGTTGAGCTGGCCAGAACCGGACCCGAAAGTATAGTGGTCAGACGCATTCCGGTTATATTGCAGCAGGCTAAGGTTGAGCAATTGGTCAGTGATATGTTGGCCGACCTGATGGAGCACGGCCGTTCGGATCGAATTATGGCGCACCGCAATGAAATACTTGGCAATATGGCTTGTCATGGCTCGGTGCGTGCTAATCGCCGCTTAAGTATTCCAGAGATGAACGCCTTGCTACGCGATATGGAGGTGACTGAGCGCAGTGGCCAGTGTAACCACGGACGCCCAACCTGGACGCAGCTGAGCATGGCTGAACTCGACAAGCTCTTTTTGCGAGGTCGCTAATGACTGCTTATCCACCCGCAATCTTTTTAATGGGGCCGACCGCATCTGGAAAAACCGCCTTAGCGGTTGAGTTGGTGCAAAATTACAATTGTGAAATTATCAGTGTCGACTCCGCCTTGATCTACAAGGGCATGGATATAGGTACGGCTAAGCCCGACGCAGAAACCTTGACTAAAGCTCCGCATCGTTTAATTAATATTATTGATCCAGCAGAAAGCTATTCTGCTGCCGATTTTCGTGAAGACGCACTAGTACACATGGCTGAAATCACCGCTGCCGGCAAAATACCGTTACTGGTGGGTGGCACCATGATGTATTTTAAGTTTTTATTAGAAGGCGCGGCAAAACTGCCCGCATCTGAGCCAGCGGTTAGGGAGCGCTTACTTGCTGAAGGAACAGCCTTAGGTTGGCCACAACTGCACGCACGCTTGGCGACAGTTGACCCAGAGTCTGCTGAACGATTGAACCCAATGGATTCACAACGATTAATGCGCGCTCTCGAAGTGTATGAAATAACTGGCAAAACACTGTCTCAGTTTTGGGTGGAACAAGAACAGCAGGTTTTACCCTATACTGTTACCAGTTTGGCCGTAAGCCCAACAGAGCGAGCTACTTTGCATCAGCGTATTGCTTTGCGCTTTGAGCAAATGCTTGAGCAGGGTTTTATCGAAGAGATGCAAAAGCTTTATCAGCGCTCAGATCTGCATATCAATTTACCCTCTATGCGCTGTGTCGGTTACCGACAGGCGTGGGAGTATTTGGACGGTAAATATAGTTATGAAGAAATGCGCGAGCGTGGCATTATAGCCACCCGTCAGCTTGCTAAAAGACAGATTACCTGGCTACGCAGCTGGCCGGATTTACACTGGCTAGATTCTGAAGATGAGAATATTTTACAATCCGCCTTGAAAATCCTTGATTTGAACACCATAGTGAATTAATCGCATTAACGGTTAAAAGTAAGAAATTGTTAATGCAGTGGGGCTGTTTTTTTTGTTGTCTATATATTGGACGACACACCTTATTTTAGGAGTACACATCATGTCAAAAGGGCAAAGCTTACAAGACCCTTACTTAAACCAATTACGTAAAGAGCGTATTCCGGTTTCTATATTTTTGGTCAATGGTATTAAGTTACAAGGCCAAATAGAGTCTTTCGACCAGTTCGTTATTTTACTGAAAAATACCGTCAGTCAAATGGTGTATAAGCACGCTATTTCGACCGTAGTACCAGCACGTAACGTACGTATTCCGGTCGAAGGCGAAGAAGAAGCGGAAGAGTAATCTTTACTAGGAGCGTTATTCTTGTTCTTTGAACGTCCTACCGGAGGCGGTGAGCTTGCGGTACTTGTTCACGTTGACTTCCCTGAGGGGAGCAACCGTGAAGATTTAGCTGAGTTTCGCGAGCTAGTACTTTCAGCTGGCGCAGACCCTGTGGGTTTGGTTACCACAAAGAGAGATGTACCTGATACCAAAACATTTATAGGTAAAGGTAAAGTCGAAGATGTTGGGCATGAGTTAGAGCTGAGTGAAGCCGAACTGGTGATTTTTAACCATTCGTTAACACCCAGTCAAGAACGAAACTTAGAAAGAATTTTACAGTGTCGAGTGTTGGACCGTACTGGTTTGATATTGGATATCTTTGCTCAGCGGGCACGTACCCATGAGGGTAAGCTGCAGGTTGAGCTGGCTCAGCTTGAGCATCAATCCACTCGCCTTATTCGTGGCTGGACTCACCTTGAGCGACAAAAAGGTGGTATCGGCTTGCGTGGTCCGGGTGAAACCCAGCTTGAAACCGACCGTCGTTTACTAAGAGCGCGCGTAAAATCTATTAATGCGCGTCTAGAAAAAGTTCACGCACAGCGCGATCAAAACCGTCGGGCACGTAAGCGTTCGGATATCTCCACGGTGGTCATTGTGGGTTACACCAACGCTGGTAAATCGACCTTGTTTAATACTTTAACGCAGGCAGAAGCCTATACGGCCGACCAGCTGTTCGCAACGTTAGACCCTACCATTCGTCATTTCAACATAGAAAACGTTGGTGACATTGTGTTGGCAGACACAGTGGGCTTTATTCGCCACTTGCCACATAAATTGGTTGAGTCTTTTAAAGCGACCTTGCAAGAGGCCGCTGAAGCGGATTTGTTAATGCACGTAGTCGACTGTGCAGCGGCAGAGCGTGACGGCAATATAGAACAAGTCGAGTTGGTATTAAAAGAAATCGCTGCCGATAGCGTTCCTCAGTTGCGAGTCTATAACAAAATTGACTTGCTCGAAGATCATGAGGCTCGCATCGATCGTGATGAGCATGGCAAGCCGCAAGCGGTTTGGCTCTCGGCACAACAAAACTTAGGCTTAGATTTGCTCGCACAAGCCTTAAGTGAATTACTAAGTGAAGAGTTGTTCAAAGGTGAAGTTACCTTGAAGCCTGAAGACGCAAGACTCAGGGCAATTCTTTACGACCTTGGCGCTATACAGCAGGAACATCACGAAGATAATGGTGATATGGTACTGCAGCTAAAGTTACAGAGGCATGATTTTAAACGTGCCTTAGCGAAAGCAAAAGTGGAAGAAACACGTTTCTTTCCTAAACAACCTGAACCTTGGCACTAACAAACTATCGTTTGTTGATCAAAAGTTAGTTATAGTGCCTGCTTTAATTTGCAGATTGATATTTGCCTAACTGGAGTAAGATATGGCTTGGAATGAGCCCGGTGGCAACGACCCTTGGGGCAACAAGAATCGTGGTGGTAAGAATAACAACGGTAATCAACCACCTGATTTAGACGAAGCACTGAAGCAGCTAATGAATAAACTCAACAGCTTATTTGGTGGGAAAAAGTCTAATGGTTCTGGCTCAAACAAATCTAGCGGTGGTAACGGTGGCTTTATTGGCATTTTTGTCGTCATTATTGCCGTTACACTGTTATTTAACTCAGTGTATACACTAGACGAACAGAAACGTGGTGTTTTACTACGACTAGGTAAGTACCAATCCACAGAAATGCCTGGTCTGCACTTTAAGATCCCTTTTGTGGACCAAGTCATTCCTGTTAATACTACAGCAGTACGTACACTGGAAATTCGTGAACGCATGTTAACCGAAGACGAGAACATCGTTGAGGTTGAGCTGAACGCCCAGTACCGTGTTGCCGACCCGGTTAAGTTTGCCTTACGTATTGAGCAGCCACAGCTAACGCTACAAATTGCTGCTCAAAGTGCGTTGCGACACGAAGTAGGTTCAGCCGTAATGGATGAAGTGCTCACCAGTGGTCGTATTGAGCTTGCCGACAGAACTCAAATTCGTCTACAAGACTATTTAGACCGTTACCTAACGGGTATGGTTTTAACTAACGTCAACATTAAAGACGCCCGTCCTCCAGAGCAGGTACGTTCGGCGTTTGACGACGTGCAGGTCGCTAAGCTAGACAAAGAACGTATGGTTAACGAAGCAGAAGCTTACGCTAATGCTGTTGTTCCAGAAGCTCGCGGTGGCGCTCAGCGTCAACTAGAAGAAGCGCGTGCTTATCGTGAAAGAGTGGTTGCTCGTGCTCGAGGTGAAGCAGATCGTTTCGATAAACTTTATGCTGAATATCGTAAGGCACCGCAGGTAACTCGTGATCGTTTATACATTGATGCTATTAGCGAAGTGTATACTAACGCCAGCAAAGTGCTGGTGGATGTTGAAGGCGGCAATAACATGATGTACATACCTTTAGATAAAATTGTACAAAATGTAAGCACTGCTACAACTGCTGGTGGTGAGACCTTAACTAAAGCAGACATCACACGCATTACTGATCAGGTGTTAGGCGAAGTTCGTAACCGTCAAAGTATCAGTCAACCAACAACTACTCGTCGGGAGGGTCGTTAATGTCTCCTAAATCATTAATAGCCCTAATCGTACTGGGCGTAGCATTGCTACTTGGTAGTCAGAGTCTTTATATTGTTAAAGAAACAGACGTTGCCATTAAATTAAAGTTTGGTGAAATAGTACAAACTGATATTGAGCCTGGCATACACTTTAAAGTGCCTTTTATTGAGGTAGTTAAACGCTTTGATGGTCGCGTAATGACTTTAGATACTAAGTCATCACGATTCTTAACCTCTGGTAAAAAATACGCCATCGTTGATGCCTACGCTCAATGGCGCATTAAAGACGTGCGTTCTTTTTATACCGCTACTTCTGGTAGTCGTATTGAAGCAACGACTCTTTTAACAGCGTTGTTAAACAAAGGCTTGCGTGATGAGATCGCAGCTCGTACCTTGCACGAAGTGGTCTCTGGTGAGCGCGACAACTTAATGACGCACTTAACCGCCAAACTAAATACTCAAACTCAAATTGAGCTGGGTATCGATATTATTGATGTGCGCGTTAAAGCCATTGACTTACCGGATGACTTAAGCCGTTCTGTTTATGAACGTATGGCTGCGGAACGTTCGCGTGAAGCGCGTGAACATCGTTCACAAGGTCAAGAGTTAGCAGAAGGTATTCAAGCCGATGCTGACCGTCAACAGGTAGTAATTCAAGCCGATGCTTACCGTGAGTCTGAGCGTATTCGAGGTGATGGTGACGCTGAAGCGACCAGCATCTATTCGGCCGCCTACCAGAAAGACGGTGAGTTCTATGCATTTACTCGTAGCTTAAAAGCTTATACTGAAAGCTTTAAAGCCAACGATATTTTGCTGCTAGAACCTAACAATGAGTTCTTTCGTTACATGAAGACTAATAAGCCAAAATGATCTAAGGCGCGCTTGCGCCTAAATCATGTTCAAACAGCTTAAGCTTTGATAGAATTCACTAACCGGGCCCCTGCCCGGTTTTTTATGTAAAACACAGCACTTTGTAAGGCGAGAACATGACACAAGCAGATCGTTGGCTGTTACCCGATGGCATTGAAGAAATACTGCCTCCACAGGCCCAGCGAGTAGAGTACTTAAGGCGTCACTTAATCGACGTACTAAACAACTGGGGTTACGACTTCGTTATGCCCCCGGCCTTAGAGTATCTAGAATCTTTGCTTACCGGTGCCGGTAAGAATCTCGATTTACGCACATTCAAAGTAACTGACCAATTATCGGGTCGCTTGATGGGTTTAAGTGCCGATGCCACTCCGCAGGTTGCGCGTATAGACGCACACAGCTTAGCGCCAGAAGGCGTTAGCCGCTTAAGCTATTGCCGCACGGTTTTTCATACCAAAGCACAATCGTTATTGGCCAGCCGCACTCCTACTCAAATCGGTGCCGAGCTTTATGGCGCAGAAAACGTCGAAGCAGACATAGAAGTAATCAGTCTGATGTTAACGGCTTTAAGCGCCGCTAAAATTCAAGCAGTGCATTTAGATGTCGGTCATGTAGGTGTGTTTAATGCCCTAGTGGCGGCAGCAGATATTAACGAGCAGCAACAAACAGAATTATTTAACTTGTTAAAGTTAAAGTGCCGTGGCGATATTGAACTCTGGGCACAAAAGAATATTCAGTCGGAAACAGTGATTAAAGCGCTGCATACGTTTGTTCGTTTACAGGGCAATGTGAGCGATCTAAACGAAGGATTAGAAAGCTTATCCACTCTTGTTCCCGCAGCGGCTGCAGCCATTGCTGACGTGCAAAAAGTAGCAGAGCAAATTAACAAACGTTTTCCTGACACTCCGATAAACATAGATTTAACCGAGCTGCGTGGTTACCACTATCACTCAGGCTTGGTATTCGCTGCTTACGTCCCTGGTTTTGGAGATGCCATCGCTAAAGGCGGTCGTTACGACGACGCTGGCGCAGCCTTTGGACGCAAACGAGCAGCGACTGGTTTCAGTGCCGATTTAAAAGTCTTAACTCGTTTTGGTGAGTTCAGTATTGGCCAAAAGCAAACTTGGTTAGCACCAAACGATCCAGACCCTGCGTTGTGGTTAGAAATCGAAAAATTAAGAGCAAGCGGACAACGTGTTATTACAGATTTAAATGGGCAAGCCAGTCAGAAGGTAGACGGCTTCCTAAAGCAAATTAATGGCCAGTGGCAACTGGTAAAGGCTTAACTTTTTAGAGATCGAATTCATGGGCAAATGTGTTGTAGTACTGGGCACCCAGTGGGGTGATGAAGGTAAAGGTAAGATTGTTGACCTGTTAACCGAAAAAGCGGCTGCAGTGGTTCGCTTCCAAGGCGGCCATAACGCCGGCCATACATTGGTTATTGATGGTGAAAAAACAGCCTTACACTTAATTCCTTCAGGCATTTTACGCGAAAGTGTTACCTGTATTATCGGTAATGGTGTGGTGGTTGCACCTGATGCACTACTAAGAGAAATTCGTGCCCTAGAAGCACGTGGCGTTCCAGTTATGCAGCGCCTGCATGTTTCTCACGCCAGCCCAGTGATCCTTCCTTATCATGTTGCTTTAGACCAAGCGCGTGAAGCCAAACGTGGTGATGAAAAAATCGGTACTACAGGTCGTGGTATTGGTCCTGCGTATGAAGATAAAGTAGCTCGTCGTGGCTTGCGTATGGGTGATTTATATCAGCCTGAGTTTCCTGAGCGTTTAAAAGAAATTATGGAATACCATAACTTCACTCTGACTCAGTATTACGGTTGCCCAGCGGTAGATTACGAAGAAACCTTAGCAGCCTGTTACGACTGGGCAGAGCAGTTAAAAGACGTGGTTGAAGATACCGTTGAATTGGTTCACAAAGTGCGTGCCGAAGGTGGCGATATTATGTTTGAAGGTGCACAAGGCACTTTATTAGACATCGATCACGGTACTTATCCTTTTGTTACTTCATCTAATACCACTGCGGGTGGCGTTGCTACTGGTTCAGGCGTAGGCCCATTATACCTAGATCAAATACTGGGTATTACCAAGGCTTACACCACTCGTGTAGGTGCAGGCCCGTTCCCAACAGAATTGTTTGATGAAGTCGGTGCGCATTTATCTGAAAAAGGTAATGAAAAAGGTACGACTACCGGCCGTGCCCGTCGTTGTGGTTGGTTTGATGCCATGCTGGTTAAGCATGCCATTCGTGTGAACTCAATTAACACTATCTGCTTAACTAAGTTAGACGTATTAGACGGCTTAGACGTTATTAAAGTGTGTATTGGTTACCAAGATAAAGACGGCAACCCTGCACAGATGCCTTCGTCGGCCGACCAGTTTGATAAAGTTACTCCTGTTTACAAAGAGTTACCAGGCTGGAGCGAAAGTACTTACGGCGTTAGCAGTATGGTTGACTTACCAGACAACGCCCGTGCTTATATTCGCTACATTGAAGAAGCCATTGGTGCGCCAATCGATATTATTTCTACCGGCCCTGA
>Ga0209075_1001135_pt1 | contig 25465 bp, 17 predicted proteins | sample Stecom2011_FD_187523 | JGI IMG/M metagenome (GOLD analysis project Ga0209075, IMG submission 187523) | Agricultural soil microbial communities from Utah to study Nitrogen management - Steer compost 2011 (SPAdes) (version 2) | ecosystem: Environmental > Terrestrial > Soil > Agricultural land...
GGCAGAAGGAGAAAGAATCATTAAGATTAATATCGAAGATGAAATGAAATCCGCTTACATCGATTACTCGATGTCAGTTATTGTTTCGCGTGCTCTTCCAGATGTACGTGACGGATTTAAACCAGTGCATAGAAGAGTACTATATGGAATGCAGGATTTAGGTGTTTATTCAAATAAAGCGCATAAAAAATCAGCAAGAATTGTAGGGGAAGTATTAGGTAAGTATCACCCACACGGTGATAGTTCTGTATATGACACTATGGTGCGTATGGCACAGTACTGGTCTTTACGTTATCCTTTAGTTGACGGTCAAGGTAACTTCGGTTCAATGGACGGTGATAGTCCTGCAGCAATGCGTTATACTGAGGCACGTCTAAGAAAGATTTCTGAAGAAATGCTTGGTGACCTTGATAAGGAAACGGTTGACTTTGTACCTAACTTTGATGATAGTTTAACAGAACCTACAGTTTTACCAACTAAAGTACCTAATCTTTTGATCAATGGTGCAAGTGGTATTGCGGTTGGAATGGCAACGAATATGGCTCCACATAACTTAACAGAAGTTATTAATGGAATAATTGCATATGTTGAAGACAATGAAATCGAAATAGAAGGTTTGATGAAACACATATCCGCACCTGATTTCCCAACTGGAGGAATCATTTATGGGTATGATGGTGTTAAATCTGCTTTTGAAACTGGAAAAGGACGTATTGTAATACGTGCAAAAGCAATCATTGAGGAAAACAAACACGGTCGTGAACACATTGTTGTGAGCGAGATTCCTTACCAGGTGAATAAAGCGGACATGATTAAGAAAACCGCAGACATGGTAAACGAAGGACGAATTGAAGGGATTACCGATATTCGTGATGAATCTGACCGTACTGGATTGCGTATTGTTTATGAATTGAAGCGTGATGCTATACCGAATGTTGTATTGAATAAATTGTTTAAGTTCACAGCATTACAGACTTCATTTTCAGTTAATAACATCTGTTTAGTAGCTGGTCGACCTGAGTTATTGAACTTAAAACAAATGATTGAAAAATTTGTTGAGTTCCGTCATGAAGTGGTTATTAGAAGAACTAGATATGAATTGCGTAAAGCTGAAGAGCGAGCGCATTTATTAGAAGGATTAATTATTGCTTCGGATAATATAGATGAAGTAATTAAAATCATTCGTGCGTCAAATAGTCCAGATGAAGCAAGAGAGAACTTAATCAAACGATTTGAGCTTTCAGACCTTCAGTCTCGTGCAATTGTAGAAATGCGATTGAGACAATTAACAGGACTTGAGCAAGACAAATTAAGAACTGAGTACGAAGAATTGATGATTACTATTGCTGACTTAAAAGACATTCTTGAGAATGAGTCACGTAGAATGGCGATAATCAAAGAAGAATTAGAGTATATCAAAGAAAAGTATGGTGATGAACGCCGTTCTGTAATTGAGTATTCTGCTTCTGAAATGCGTATTGAAGATTTAATTCCGGATGATGAAGTGGTTGTGACTATTTCACATGCTGGATACATCAAACGTACAAGTCTAAATGAATATAAAGTACAGAATAGAGGAGGAACTGGTTCAAAAGGTTCAACGACTAGAGATAAGGATTTCTTAGAGACTATTTTTGTGGCAACAAACCACAATTATTTAATGGTGTTTACGGAGAAAGGAAAATGTTTCTGGATGCGTGTCTTTGAAATTCCAGAAGGAAGTAAAACTTCTAAAGGAAGAGCGATTCAAAACTTGATTAACATCGAGCAGGATGATAAGATTAAAGCATACATCAACGTTGAAGATTTAACAGATGAAGATTATGTGAACAGTAACTTCATTGTGATGTGTACTAAGAAAGGAATCATCAAGAAAACGAAACTAGAGGCTTATTCTCGTCCACGTTCTAATGGTATCAATGCAATCAACATCAATGAAGGTGATGAGCTTTTAGAAGCTAAATTAACTGATGGAATGCAAGAAATTATTTTGGCTAAAAAGTCAGGTTACGCTATTCGTTTCAATGAGTCTACAGTAAGGACCGTAGGAAGAAACTCAATTGGAGTAAAAGGGGTAACAATGAGTAAGCCGGATGATGAAGTAATTGGAATGATTTGCTTAGAGCCAGATAGTGAAAACAGTATTTTAGTTGTTTCTGAGAATGGTTATGGTAAGCGTTCATTCTTTAATGATCCTGTTACTGGTGATCCAATTTACCGTGTTACAAACCGTGGTGGAAAAGGAGTTAAAACTATTTCTGTTACAGAAAAAACAGGTAATTTAATAGCAATTAAGAACGTTACAGATGATGATGATTTAATGATTATCACGAAACGAGGAATTACAATTCGTTCACGTGTAGATCAAATCAGAGTTATGGGGCGTGCTGCTCAGGGAGTTAAAGTAATTAACCTTTCTAAAGGTGGTGAAATTGCTGCAGTTGCTAAAGTTCCAAAGGAAGAAGAAGTAGAAGAATCAGAAGAATTGTCAGATGACATTGAAACAGACTTACCAGAAGATGGTGAAGAGAATCATGGCACAAATAATGATAATGAAGAAGAATAAAACTAAAAAACAGATTAAAATGAAATTAAACAAATTAAGATTAGGCATACTAGCTTCTACTTTATTTATTGTCACACAAAGTTTTGGTCAAAGTAGTAATGTTATTTCTGCGGCCATTGAATACAATAAATATGAACCTGCATTTATGCAGCAAGATATAAAGAAAGCTAAAGAGCATTTGTTGGAAGCAAAATCATTTATTGATCCGGCTATGACAAATGAATCGACAATAAACGATGAGAAAGCGAACTATTACAACGTTCTTATCAATTATAGTTTGATGGAGTTATCTGGTTTTGGTGAATTTGATGATTTGAAAATTTATCAAAACGATTCAATTATTGATATTCTTGAAAGTTCAATTAAAAAAGCGTCTATTAAAAAACGTTGGAAAACTGAATTGGATGACTTTTTCAATAGAAAGGTAAGTCAAGCGGTGATGATTGGTGAAATGATGTTTAAGCAAAAGAACTTTGAGATGGCTTATGCTGGTTTTGCTGGTGCATATCAAATCAAAAAGATTGCGAACATCGAGGAGGAGCGTGATGCAATGAAAACCAATGCTATTATCTCTGCTAGAAATTACATCGATACATTAGAGAGGTCTAATGAAACTAAAAAAGCGATGGAGTTTATTTCTAGTGCTTTGGAAATGTTCCCTAAAAGTGAGGAGCTTGCTATTGCAGGTGTAAATCTTGCTTTAGGAAACAATGACCTTGATAAAGCTGAGGAATTCTTTAATGCAGCGGCTAAAGTTTCACCAGAAAACAAAGTATTGTTCTCTAATATGGGGTCAATATACTTGACAGCAGCAGATAAAGCATACAAAGAGTTTGCTAATATGGGAATAACTGATGATGGTTATCAACAAAAATCTGACGAAGTAGAAGGGCTTTACACTAAAGCTGAGAAAAACCTACAACGTGCAATTGAAATTGATCCTCAATATGCAGAAGCTGCTTATAACCTAGGTGTTCTATATTTAGGGAGAGGTGAAAAGTTGAAAATTACTGCAGCACAAATGGACTTTAACAATCCTGATTACGATGAAGTAAGTCAAAGAAGTCAAGATATGTATAAGAAAGCAATTCCGCCTTTAGAGGTATATATTGCTCAAGATCCGAATAACTCTGGAGTTCTTAATGTTTTGTTCCAAGTTCACAGAAACGCGGGTAACAATGAGAAAGCTTTAGAATATAAAAAGCGTGCTGATGCAGCAGCTGCTGAAGGAAATTAATTAGATCTTTTAATAAAGGAGAGCTTGTTACGAAAGTAGCAAGCTCTTTTTATTTGGTGGCTTCGATAAGTTAGTGAATTGGATCAGTCGCCTTAATAAAAAGCGAGCTCCCCAAAACAGAAGTAACTGTCTCAAAAGTCATTTTTGTAATAGAAATGTTAGCTGTCTCAAAAATGAGGAAAATGCAAGAAATTGAAAAATAAGTTTACATTTTTCAACTCACCCTGAGCCTTGAGAATAAGAAGGGAAGGAGTGCACTTAAATGTAACTTAGTTCGAAATTTGAAAACATAGCCTGAGCTGAGTTTGTCGAAGTTCAGTAGTTTCCCAGTTTTAAGATATCTACTGCTGTTTTTTATTAAGAATGCCGAACTGTGTAACAATCCAATCTTATATCAACTCAATAGTTGTATCAGTCAATTTTACTTTTTTGTTTTTGTAGAGATTTCCTACAGCTTTTTTAAATGATTTTTTACTCATTCCTAACTCTGCACGAATTAAGTCAGGACTAGACTTATCGGTTACTGTTATTATTCCATTATTTGCATTTAAGTAATGGAGTACTTGTTCAGAGAATTCATCAAACTTTTCTAAACCGATTGGAACTAAAGAAACATCAATTTTACCATCTTCACGAATAAACTCAACATATCCAGTTGTTTTCTCACCATTTCTTAAAGAACGAACTAATCTATCCTTAAAAATAAGTCCACTGTATTTATTATTAACAATTACTTTTCGTCCCAAGTCAGTAACTTCAGCAATAAACAAATCTATTTCGTCACCTTGCTCGAGGTCATTTACTTCATTGTCTAGGTATCTGTTGATTCTAGCTGAACCCACCAAACGATTGGTTTGCTCATCACGTATTAAGTGAATAAGGTAAATTCCATCTTCGACCATTTTTGCAGTCTGCTCCTTAAATGGAACCAATAAATCTTTTTCTAATCCCCAATCTAAGAAGGCTCCGAAGTTACTCACCGCTTTAACACGAAGAAAAGCAAAATCATTCAGTTCTATTTTAGGTGTTTCAGTCGTTGCAACAGGACGATCTTCAGAGTCATTATAGATGTAAACCTTCACTTTTTGCTCCAGCTCCATCTCATCTGTTAGATACTTATTCGGCAGTAAGACTTCAAAGCCTTCATCATCCTCCAAATATGCTCCAACACTTGTGAAACGATCAATCCTTAACTCTGCGTACTCTCCAATATATACCATATTCAATATTTCTAGCACAAAGTTAATTGAACTTTTTTAGTAATAGAGTTTTGAGAGTAATTTTGCGTTAACGACCAAGCACGGTAAATATTCATCGTTGGTCATTAAATCTTGTGTATATTTTTCAAATTGGGAGAATATACTAGATGAGTGGTGCGATACAGCTATTAAATCGCAATTGTTCTTTTTCGCATATTCAATTATCGTTTTCTGGAAAGATTTTTTAGACTTTAATATTTCTATTTCAGCTTTTACACCTTTTTCTTCAAATTGATTCTTCACTAATGAAATACGAACCTTAAGTTGTTGTGATAACCTTTGATCTGATTGATGTTCTGCAATAACATAAATGGTACTATCGAATGTTTTAGCTATTTCTCCAGCGATATGAATAATTTGTAAACTTTCTTTTGAAGTTGTTATTGGAACAACGATACGGTTAAGTTTACTTTGGTCAACACCATCTTGGACGACCAGAAATGGAACGCTAGAATTGGCAACAACCTTCATTGCATAGGATCCGAAAAGTTTTTGCATGCCCGTAGCGCCATGAGTACCCATAATAATTAAACGTGCATCACTTTTTTCAGCAATTTTAGAAATATCATCAAAGATATTTCCCTCAACTACTTTTGCTTCTACAGCTCCATCACCAACTCCTAAATCTAAATTATCTATAATTTTTTGAAGATTATCAGTTGCAGCTTTTGCTTTTGCATTATTACTTACAATATGAAGTAACATAATTGAAGTTTTACGCGGCTTAGCCAAAAACATAGCATATTTCAAAGCAGCATCTCCAACACTTGTGAAATCATGGGGGACAATAAATAAATTAGCGCTCATATGAATAAAGTTGTTGTTAATCAAATATATAAATAAAATTTCTAATTAACTGAAAAAGAACTAAAATCAACATTATATAGTGTTAGAAAGGACATAAAACTAGAAGTTTAAATCGAATCTATCCGCAGTTCTAAATACCTTTCATAAACAAGTATTAGTAGGTAAACTTTTAATTATTATTTTATAATAAGTACAACGTATAATTATCGATACAGTTGTCTAAAACGACATTTTTAGCTTTAATAATTTTTGTGAATATGTTTCTTTCATCACTTATACTCAAATACTGGTTTATAAATTCGATTTTAGAGCCAGTAAAACCTTAAATGTTTTAAAATAGTCTAGAAAAAAGGGGGTGAAAAATTCAATTAAACAACAAAACATTGAAGATTTAGAGAAAACACAAAATAAATTATGAAATAATTAACAAGTTAATTTACATAATGTCAGATAATTATGAAAAGTGTGTTAAAGAAAGTTATTTATTTGAACATTTTGAAGCAACCTTGTAAAGGTATGAAACGTTTAACAACCAGTTATTACTACATTACTACTAATGAAAACTATAAAAATAAGCCTAAGCAATTGGGCTTATTTTTTTTTGCAGGTATATACAAAAGCAGGAGGAAGGTTATTTGCTGTAAATTGAATAGAGATTGAGCTAAATATCTTAACCAACAATTTTCTAGCATTCAATGAATATTGAAACTGTATGTACTGACCTTCCTGTTTTAAAGCCATTTCCGCAGATTTCAAAATACGCATGGTTAGTTTTTGATCAAAGTTTGTAAGCGGTAATGAAGAAATAATAACATCTGCATATTCATTTTTGTCGGCTTCTAGGTATTTTCTGACATTCACAGCGCTATCATAAATAATTTGAACCCTATCATCATTTTCAAACTCTTTCTGAAGTTTAATATAAAAAGGTTCATGCAATTCAAAAACATAAAGTTTTGCATCTGGATTCATTTCTTCTATAATCCGTCGCGTAAAAACACCAGTTCCTGGTCCATATTCTACAATTACGTTTGAATTTTTGAAGTCAACGTTCTTCAACATTTTTTTAGCCAAAGATTTCGAACTTGGTCGAATTGCTCCAACCGTTTTACGTTCTTTAAAAAATTCTTTAAGAAAGTTGTTCTTCTTTTTATCCAAGTGTCTTAAGTATTAAAAGTAATTGTGTTGTTTTTAATGATTCCAATAGCTTTTCCGCGTAATTTTTTTCCGTAAAAGGGAGAGTTTTTACTTTTAGATAAGTTTGTTGTATCATTAAAAGTCCATTCAATCGTGGGATCAAATATAGTTAAATCTGCTATATTTCCTTCTTCAATAGCGGTATTTGAATCCATTCCAGCAATTTTTCGGGGTTGAACAGTGATTTTATCAATAAAAACAGTTTGGTCACCTAGGTTCTTCTCTACGAGAGATGCATAAAAGCTTTGTAAAGTTAGGCTCCCAAAAGCCGCATTGTCAAACTCAATGTCTTTTTCTTCGATTGTTTTAGGCTGGTGATTAGAAACTATACAATCAATCGTTCCATCTTTAATACCCTCCCAAAGTGCTAGTCTATCAACTTCTGGACGATAAGGAGGATTAACTTTATGGTTGGTATCGTAATTTAAAGTATCTAATTCGTTGAATAACAATTGATGAACATGAACATCACAAGTAACCTTAACACCTTTTGCTTTAGCTTCACGAATTAAATTCAAAGAAGCAGCAGAAGAAATACCGGTAAAATGCAGTTCACCATCGGTGTATTCCAGTAAACTTAAATCGCGTTGTACTTGAATTTGCTCTCCAATTGCAGGGATTGCTTTTAATCCTGTTTTTAAAGAAGCAATTCCTTCGTTTACTTGACCACCTTCATTTATAGATTCATTTTGAGGAAAAGAAACAATTTTACCCCCAAAATTCTTAACATACAATAAAGCGCGGAACAGAATTCCTGCCGAAATAAAATGCGTATTATCTGTAAACAGTCGAACACCCACTTTATACATATCGAACATTTCCGCTAAACTTTCTCCTTTAGCCGCTTTCGTAATTGCTCCCATTGGGTAAAGACCCGTGATGTGATGCGCACTTTCTGCTTTAAGGTAGTTGACTTGACCCTTACTGTCTACAACAGGAGAAGTAGTCGGAACCACAAATACATGTCCGAATCCACCATCAGCTGCAGCAGCTAATCCAGACTTCACATCCTCATTGTACTCAAAACCTGGATCACAGAAATCTGCTTTTAAATCAACCCAACTTTGAGAAACAAAAAGCTCCTTGCTAGAAACTAGCTTAGCGTCTCCGTCAGTTATGTTATCTGCTATTTTTGTAATCTTTCCATCTGTAATTAAGATGTCTTTTTGCTGATTAAAAAAAGCAGAAGCACTGTCTAAAATAGTTGTTTGTTTGAGTAAGATCTTCATTTTATACTTTCCAAAAGATAATAATAAACATTTCTAAAAGAAAAAACGTCAATGCCAAAATTAAGAGAATTCTCCAAAATTCATTGGGTTTTTTCAGTGTTAATTGTTGAATATCCGATAAGGTCGAAATCCCTTCAATATTTAATTTACTTACATTTAAGGAGTTAAAGTAACTTGTAATTTCATTTTCTGAGGCATATTGCATATCAGATTCATATCGATTATAATTCAAAGCCAGTTTTCCAAGGGTTTCTCCATCGTTTAATACAGTGTAAACACCATCATTAATGGACTGATTATCACTTGCGTTTCGGACAGAAATAGAAGTGAATCCAGCGTTTTTACTCATTTCAGGAATGAATTCATAGTCTCCTTGTTTAAGTATTAAAGCACTTTCATTCTGACCTGAATAAGGCATACGGTATTCATCCGAAGAACCAATGGTTAGAGATAAAGGCAATTGACCTTGACTTTTTTCTCCGATACGTAAAACAAGAGAAGAAAACAAAGCAGACTTTCCAAAATTATTAAAGTTAGGATCAATAGGCGAATAGAAGGCATAAACATTCTTTCCTTTCGCTTGTTCAACCAACAATGGCATTCCGTTCTCATACTGAATTAAGAGCTTGTAATTGGCATTCGTATAGGTAGAAGAGGGGATGTACCTTTTTAATGGAGGCATTCTGATTTTATCTACATCTCCGTCAAACATTCCTGTGAAAAAACTCAATTCAGAAGAAATCTTGCCTATTCTAATTTCTTGTTCGGTAGACTTTCTATACAATGGAAGCTGAAATGAGCTCAATAAATTATTATAAGACTTATCATCAAAATCAGCAGAAGGAATGATTAAAACGTGGATTCCATTGGCGGCAAGTTGATTCAACTGTGTTTGAATTCCTGAACTAATTGCTTTTAATCCGTTTAAAACAACCAAATTGGCTTCGTTTAAAGTATTGCTTTTGAGTTGAGAAACAGCGGTTTGACTAACCTTGTAGAAATCATCCGTAGCGTAAACTAATCCAGGGTAAGGTGTACTTTCCTCGTCATTAATAATTAAAACATTGATAGATTCTTCAACCTTATAGCTAAAGTGAAAACGATTGTCAAAAAATAGATTTTCATCCATTATTTCAACGACACCTACCTTCGTTCCAGTTGTTTTATCGGTATAATTCATAGAAACTACCGTACTGTTATTTGCTTCTAAATCAGTCAAGGTTTGACGTTTAGAACCACTTACGTTTAAATTTAACTCAACATTAGTAAGATTATCATTTCCAGTGTTCTGAACTCGAATGTTTAGTGTATTGTTATTATTCACACGTTGAAAAGGCTGTTCAAACCAAATAGAATCGATGTATAAATTGCGCTTTACTTGCGGCGTCAATTGCAAAAATGAATAATTAGCGCTGGTATCAATAGCCGCTTTAGCTTCCTTTAAGTTTCTAAGCTGAAAATCAGAAACCACATAATAATGGAGATTCCCTTCATAAGCGATAGAATTCAAATATTCTTTTACACTCTCCAAAGGATTGGTAATTGAACGTGAAATAGGAGAGAGGCCAACATTCTCGAGTTTATCTTCTAACTCCGTCCGAGTAATAATGCGGTGTTCTGTTCCATCAAGTGTATTGGTCACCAATAAAAAACGCTGACCTTTTGGATAAGCATCTGCGATTTGCTGAACCGTAGTTTTGGCTTGATTCAATAAATCTCCGTTTGTTCCTTTTGCAGACATGGAAAAAGAATTGTCCAGATAAATAGGAATAAGGTTTTCGTATGATTTTGATTGATCTGTGGTCGGAATGTAAGGTTGTGCAAAAGCAAAAATAAGTGCAGTAAAAGCGAGCATTCTACAAGCTAAGATAATGTAATGCCTTAGGTTTTTTGTTGCATTGGTTTCCTTCTCTACTTTTTTAATGAATTGTAAACTGGAGAAATACAGCTTTTTATACCTTCTAAAATTGAATAGGTGAATGATAATCGGAATGATTAACAAGAGCAGAAAATAGAGGATATTTGGGTACACAAAATTCATCCTTCCAAATTTAATAGAATTCAGTCGTTAGTAAGGGATTTAGTTGTATTTATTTTTTGCTTTGAAAATTACTTTAATATAGAAATTTGAATGGTGTGAATAAAAAAACGGTATTCCTAAGCTGTAAATTCTATTTTATATCGACCAGAGTTAAAATATAATGATATATTTACTTGAGGACTTTAAAAAGAGAGATATATTATTAAGAAGTATACACATTCTAAATTTATATCATGATATTATTGCTATCAAAATTATATTGGAAGTTATTCGGTTGGAAAATCGCAGGAACACTACCTACAGAGCTTAAGAAAATGATTATTATTGTTGCGCCACATACGAGTTGGATAGACTTGTTTATTGCCTTTGCTGCGCGCCATTATTTAAACATACCTCATGCGAAACTTTTAGCCAAAAAGGAATTATTTGAAGGGATTTTCGGAAAATGGTTCCGTAAACTAGGAGGAATCCCTGTAGATCGTTCTGGAAAATTAGGACTTGTTGAACAAGTAGTCAATTACTTTAATGAAAACGAAGAGTTTATCATCGGAATATCACCCGAGGGAACACGAAAAAGAGTTGATAAACTTAAAACAGGATTCTATCACATGGCAAAAAGCGCGAATGTTCCAATAGTTTTAATAGGTTTTGATTATAAAAACCGACAAATAGTAGTAGGAGAAACCATTTATACCAGTGAAGATCAAGAAGCTGATTTCAAAAGAATTATAAGCTTTTATTCAAGCATTACCGGGAAGAACCCTAAATTAGATTTGACCCATTTAAAGGGTTAAGGGGATTCATATAAACCTCAACTTGGTGGTTTATATTCATTTTTGAATACATTCTAAATGTCGAACAAGAATTAAGACAATATAAAGATAGAGACATAGCGGTACAAGAGCTTGAATAGGGGAAGTGAAGATTCCTCTATTTATAAAAGAGATTGGCAATTAGTATAAACAGTATTTAATCCGGTTTATACTAATTGCATAGCCAATCTTATTATTCCATAATTTTTAACCAAAAAGAACCACCGTGTTTTTCAACACCTTCAAGGTTTTTGTGATTCCAAAAAGGAGCCAATACTTTACTCAACTCTTTATCCTCAGAAATAAAATAATTCGGTAATATGGGATTAAATTTTTTAGGATTGGCCAATAAATACATCGCCAAACCATATTGTTCAGAATAAAACCTATCGCACATAAATTGCGGATAATCATAAGGTAGGTAAATGTCATGAATATGAACTATAACGCCTTTTTTTAATCTTGGTAGAATTTCAAGAAAAAACACCATGGCATCAGAGTTTGGTAAAATTCGATGAGAATTATCTATAAAAAGTATATCGTTTTCTTCTAAATTGAGAATAGTATTATAATCCACCTCTTCAAAAGGTTTTCTAATTACAGTATCAGCAAGATTATCAATTTCGGCTCTAGGCGCAGGATCTATAGAAATAATTTCAGTACTCAAATTATTTTCCTTTTTTGCTTTAAAGGCCACTTTTGTTGAATTCCCAGAACCTACTTCAATATATTTTTTTGGATTATTTATAGCCAACATTGCGTAGATTCCAATTATATCCAGACCTGGTAAAAAACCATTGTTCCATGTCGGATTATTATCATTTGAATCCTCACCTCCTTTTTTAATTTTCTGAATATTATCAATATAAAGTAATGATTTTTCTAAAAATCCTTCATATAATTCTCTATTTGAATCGATTACTTTATACAGTTCATTATGAGCTGGTTTCCCATGTCCATAACGAGGTTTCATATCTACTTTATATTCTAAAAAGAGTGTTTGAAATCGTGGAGATAAAAACCGATAAATTTTTTTAATCATACTGTTTTATTTTACTGTTTTTTTCATGTTGTATACTTTTGAACTCTTTAAAATTAAATAAATATACAGCTCTTAGACAATTTGGAAAAAAATAATTACAAATTTTGACGATAAGTATTTATTATGAGAACAGTAGGGAGGTGAAATACATTTACTATTCTATATTGTACACAGCCAAATCTACAAATTTGTTTTTAATCTGTATTTATAAATCATTAATTTCAGGGATCTCTCTGGAAGGAATTTAATTGTTTATCATACTGCTTAGATGTGTGCGTTCAATTAATCCCCAGCTGAATTATAGATGTTCTCTTTTTGCGTTCTTATTTTCTAAACGTATTTAAAATAAACTATCCGCCAATTGACGGATAGTTTATATCGTACATTTTTAAAATCACTAATATCTGAATAGAGATTAGATCATTAAATTAGAATAGTTTTTTAATCTAGCTCAAATCAACATCTTTAATGTCAATATTTAATGCTTTAGCAACTCCTTTACCGTAAGCTGGATCAGCTTTGTAGCAATTTCTAATATGTCTTTCATGAATAAAACGCTCAGCCCCATTCATATTTCTAGCTGTATTTTCAAATAGAACTTGTTGCTGTTCTGGAGACATTATTCTGAAAAGATTTCCAGGTTGCGTGTAATAATCATCATCTTCTCTGTGGTCGTAGTGGAAAGCATCACCGTCTAATGATGAAGCGGGTTCAGCATACTCCTTACTTTCAGCCCATTGTCCGTAGCTATTTGGTTCGTAATGTAAAGTAGAACCTTCGTTTCCATCTACGCGCATTGCACCGTCTCTGTGTGGATTATGGAATGGACATTTTGGTTTATTTACAGGGATTTGGTAATGATTTACACCTAATCTGTAACGCTGTGCATCTCCGTAAGAGAACAAACGCCCTTGTAACATTCTATCTGGTGAAAAGCCAATTCCTGGAACCACGTTTGCTGGATTAAAAGCAGCTTGCTCAACATCAGCGAAGTAATTCTCTGGATTTCTGTTTAACTCAAATTCACCAACATCATGCAAAGGATAATCTCCATGAGGCCAAACTTTCGTTAGGTCAAATGGATTAAAACGATAATCTTTTGCATCTTCCTCCGGCATGATTTGTACTTTTAGATTCCACTTAGGGAAATTTCCTTTCTCAATAGCCTCAAACAAATCTCGTTGGTTACTTTCTCTGTCTTTACCAACTAAAGCTTCAGCCTCTTGGTCTGTAATTGTTTCAATTCCTTGCGCAGTTTTGAAATGGAACTTCACCCAAGAGCGTTTGTTTTCAGCATTTAAAAAACTAAAAGTGTGACTCCCGTATCCATTCATATGTCTGTATGATTTAGGAATTCCTCTATCGCTCATCGTAATCGTTACTTGGTGCAAAGCTTCAGGTAGGAGAGACCAGAAATCCCAATTGTTATTTGGACTTCTTAAGTTCGTTTTTGGATCACGTTTCACCGCTTTATTTAAGTCTGGAAACTTGTAAGGATCTTTCATAAAGAAAACAGGCGTATTATTTCCTACTAAATCCCAATTTCCTTCTTCTGTATAAAATTTCATAGCGAAACCTCTGATGTCTCTTTCAGCATCGGCAGCACCTCTTTCTCCAGCTACTGTTGAAAAACGAGCAAACATTTCTGTTTTCTTTCCAACTTCAGAGAAGATTTTGGCTTTTGTGTATTTTGTAATATCGTGTGTAACAGTAAATGTTCCAAAAGCACCAGAACCTTTAGCGTGCATTCTTCTTTCGGGAATTACTTCTCTGTCAAAATGCGCAAGTTTTTCTAAATACCAATAATCTTCTAAAAGCATTGGACCTCTTTTTCCAGCTGTTTTCACATTTTGATTTTCTGCTATTGGTCTTCCAGAAACTGAGGTTAGTTTTTTCTTTTCGTCTTTGTTGTCTTTCATTTTGAATTCTTTTTGTTTTTATTAAATAGAATAATGTAGATTATTACTACTTGTAATTGAGCCTATTACATTATAATTCTTTAAATCATCTCCTTTGCTAACTTACAAAAAAATAAGTATGTAAAACAGAGAATTTGATTTTTTTGAATAAAAACTTATAATCTAAATTACTGTTTTATCATGTGCTATTGGTTTTACACCACCTTAGATTTGAATTTATTTTATTGATTATCAAGTTCTTAATGTTGAGTTTTAGAATTTGGCTTTTAATTAAAAACAAAAATGATATACTCTGTAATTTGTAATCTTTGAAAAATTGCTTACTTTTGAATATAACAAACTAAATACTATGAAATCAATTTTACTTATCTTATTGCTTTTCCCTCTATCATCGCTGGTTGCCCAAAGCTATGTTAGTATTTCTCCAAATGAAGCAAATCATGGCGAAACATTAAACGTTACGATCACAGGAACCAATACCTCTTTTAGTCAAGCAAGCAACACTTCTATTAAGTTTTACTTTACGGCATCAAGTACTACGGCAACGATACCGAACTATTATAATGTTCAGAATAACAATACAATTATTGCTAATCTAACGGTTCCTTTGGGTACTTATACTGGCTGGTATGACTATTCTGTAGGCAATGGAATTGATGGATTAATGTATAATCCAGTTTCTTTTAAAGTAAACGGAGTGGTTGGTCTAACAGCTTATAATACAAATACTTCGTATAAAGTATATCCAAACCCATTTAGCAATAGTTTATCTGTGTCTGTTTCAAGTGAACAAAGCGGTAATGCTACTTTGCGTTTAATTGATTTAACAGGAAAAGTTTATGAATCTAGACCTGTTAGTTTGGTTAATGGTCAAAATACTTTTGAAATGGATAACCTGAATCTAGAATCGGGTATTTACTTTGTTCAATTAACTTATCCTAACGGAAAACGATTGAGCACCAAGATTATCAAAGAATAGCTATTGATTGGTCTTTATTAAGGTTATGAGTAAAATTTTTCAAAAGCTTCCCAGTTGGCTTATTGCCATAACGGTAATTTTGATTCCTTTTTTCTCTTTTGATAAGTTAATAGATCCAAAACTATCTCCTCGACATTTATTGATAGGCACATTAACCATTTTGTTGATTGTCTTTTCTATAGTTAAAGCAAGACATTTAAGCTTAAATAAAAACTGGTTCTACTGGTGTTTTCCTTTTTTCATTCTTTTTATAGCCTATTTTTATTCTTCTTATTTCTCGCTTAATCTGGCAGAAGCAAATTTTTGGGTTGGTAAAACAGCAGTTTATTTTTCTCTTTTCTCTGTTTTGCTTTTACTTCGTTTCAATGCTCTATTAAACACGAAAATAATAGCTAAAGCAATTTTAATAAGTGTGATACTGGGATTGCTGTTGTTTGTCTTTGAAGCAAATGAAAAACAATTACTCAAAACGACGACATTAATAGATAAGAACCTTTATGCATTATCAAGTCCTTTTGGACATAAAAACCTATACGCTTCATACCTCGTAGTTTGTCTACCATTTATGGGGTACTTAATACTTTCAAGTAAAAAACGAATGCAGGTCATTTCAACTCTTGTTTTGTTAATAGGGTTGGGGATTATTATGGTACTTCAATCAAAAGCAGCAATTCTTGGAATTATAATAGGATGCGCATTGCTCTTGCCCATCATCCTTTTGATTTTTAAAAGAAAAAATAAAAATATATTTCGTTTGCTCATGATTGGGGGAACACTGATTATAATTTCTTCACTAACCGTTATATTTATATTTCAAGATCACTTTTCCTTACTTTTTCAAACGGCTTCCGTTAAGGAGCGCGTATTGGTATGGGAGAATACGGTAAAAATGATTCAGGAGTTCCCTTTAACTGGTGTTGGTGGAGGAAATTGGCAATTACTCTTTCCTAAGTATGGACTCAATTCTTTCCATCTAATTAATGAAAAAATACATTTAGGATATCAAACCTTTCAACGGCCGCACAATGATTTTCTTTGGGTTTTTGCTGAAGCAGGAATACTGGGCTTAATAGCATTTGTTTCAATTTTTGCAACAGGATTTCTTGGGGTTTATCAATCCTTTAATCAATCCAATGACTTTAGAAGTAAAATCATTCCTTTACTTTTTGGTTTAGGCATAGTCGCATATTTGGTAATCTCTATATTTGACTTCCCTTTGGAACGCAGTGAACATGTGTTCCTGTTTATTTTGTTGATCGTGTTTAGCATTCCCAATTCTCAGAAGAGTAGGAGTGTGAAAAAACCGTATGTTCTTTTGCTGTTTCTTATTCCTTTACTTCTAATTTCTGGATATTCTGTGCATAATACATCAAAAAGAATACAACAAGAAAAAGCGCATTTAAAGGTTCTCATTGCGCATAGGATGGGAGATTGGAACGCCATGCTAAAAGATGAAAATAAATCAAATTACCACCTTTACCAAATCGACAATTTTTCGATCCCAAGAGAATGGTATCGTGGGGTAGCATTTTTTACCTTAGGAAAATTAGAAAAATCAAGAGAAGCATTTGAAAAGGCTTATCATCTAGCGCCTTATCAAGTTCATGTTATTAACAATCTGGCCGGACTTTATCATACCATTGGAGAGCATGAAAAAGCACTAGAACTTTATGATGAAGCTTTGAATATCGCATCCTATCATTCTGAAATATTGCTTAATAAAAGTGTTGCTTTATATAGCGAAAAGGAGATTTATGCTGCATTTGACAACCTATTAAAGCTCCAGTATAAGAAAGAACACCCTGACAATTATCACCATGCTATGAAAATTATTTTTAACAGCTATTTAAAAGAGCTAAAGCAAAATAAGTCCAATAAATACAATGAGAAAAGCTTAAACAATATTGAAAAAAGCGATAGTCTAAAAACAGTTTTTCTATTTGAATATCAAATCAATAAGAAATCAAAAACAGAACTTCTGAATACATTTACCATGGACTTGAAGTGAGTCGGTTTAGGATTTGGTTCATTATAAATTTCAGTTCGGGATATACACTTTTTTAAAAGTTCAAATGACTATCAGAGACTTTACCAGTATAATAATTCTTTAAAGTCTAATAAAACAAAGTAGTTGAAACCCTTTTGAATAATGTATAAACTCAATAAGTGAGGGAGGAATCCCTCACTTATTGGTTTTATACGAAGATGAGTACACAATGCGCATTTAATTTTATTTCACTCTATTTCCTATCCATGAGTTTTATAAAAGGCCTCAACGATTTTATTCCATTCATCTAGCATTTTAGATCTGTTTTTATTCAGATTTTCATTTGTTTCATTCATAGAATTCACAGCCTCGTTGTATTCATTGACAGCTTTGTTATACTTGTCAACATCTTCCTTGGTGCGGTCTTTTTGCTTTTTAGACTCCATGATTTCATTGGCCTTATCAAAATTATCTTTCTTAATGTAGAAATCTGAGATTTTAGGGAATTCCTTTTCAGCTTCATCTTTATAGAACTCAATTGCCGATTTTGCAGCAGAAATAAGAGATTTATCTCCTTTGTAATTACTCATCGTGTCTAACTTTGCCAAAGCATCATTTGCTTCCATTGTTAAGGCATTAATGTTCTGTTCAAAAGCAGTAATATCTTGAGTTTGCTGAGCAGCTAAAACATAAGCTTCTTGTTTATATACCTTAAAGAATATCAGGTATACTTTATTGTAATAATTCAGCATGTCCGCAGCTTGTTCAATCTTTTCAGATTTACGATCCATTTCAGCCTCAGTTAGCGTGATATTATTGTTTTCAGCATATTTACGCTCTACAACTTTAAGTTCTTCAAAAGCTGCTGTCAACTTTTCATTGGCTCTCTTATTGGCAAGGATATAGGCTTCCATTGCATCATAAGATTCTTCTGCAACAGCTTCCATATCAATGATCTTATCGTAATCTTCACGTAAAACAGTGTAAGACAAGTCTAAATATTTCAAAGTTGCATCTTTTAAATCCGCATCACCTTGGTAAGGTTTAATTGATTTTACAACTGAAATTTGAGTCTTATATTGGTTTAACAATTGACTTCTTTTACTTTCGGATTTTCTTGCACTTTTCCCTTTCGTTATAGTTCTCAAGTATTTCCAAGTATCATCTTTTAATTCAGAGAAAGCGCCGCTTAACTCATTCATGTGATCTACACTTGTTTGTGAGAAACTTAAATTTGACAAGCCAAATACCAATGTAATCGCCAGTACCGTGTTTTTTAATTTTACCATTACTTATTGTTTTTTATGTTAATTAAATCTTGCGTAACCATGAAAGTCTCAATGATCGCTTGGTCTTCTTTTATATCTTCCATTACAGTTGAATTTATTTCTTTTTCACTATCATGTTGATTCGAGTATCCTGCTAAATAAGAAGGATTATTGACAGTATACGGTGACCTTAATTCAAAGCTGTGATATTCTTCCAAACCTTCGAGATAGGCATCTAATTGCTTGTTGTTTGAATTTAATCCGATGAAATAAGTAGTTGTTTTCCAGTAATCTGAATGCAGAACTGAAATGTCTTCTACCAATTTAAAATAGGGATTATTTGCATTTCGGATATCAAACATTTCTTTTAATTCTGTTCTTGGCAAAGTATAAGGCGTTTTAAAATAAGTTTCCTTATCAATATGATTTGCCAATAGAGCAGAGGGTGAAGCTTGCTCTCCAGTTTCTAATCCGTCAAGAATAGAAGGAAAAATTAGATCAGGAATAACTCCATGACCTTGATAAGTATCTCCATTTACTCGATAAAAACGGCTAACGGTTAACTTTACAAAGTCTTTAGATTCAAAATCCATCTGTTCTGGAGACGGATAACGATGTGCTTCAATGGGCAGAACTGTTTGAGCAGTAGATTTCCCAAAAGAAGTCGAACCAACGATGAGCGCCCTGTGATAGTCTTGGAGGGTAACTGCGAAAAACTCAGAAGCCGAAGCACTGTATTCATTAATCATCACTGTAAGCGGGCCATCATAAATTAATCCCCGATTCATATCTTTAATGAGCACTGGCTTTTTACCCACATCATCAATTGCACCTAAGGTTCCATAATCAATAAAAATCCCAATTAAATTAACCGCTTCAAGCATATGTCCACCACCATTATTCCTTAAATCAATGATTAAAGCTTCGATACCTTCTTTTTTTAAACGGATTATTTCTCTTGAAATATCAGCAGCACAACCATTTGTACTAATACCGTATTCGTTTTCACTTGAATAAAATGAGGGCAAGTAGATATACCCAACAGTGTTTATTGAATCTTTTAAAATAAAGCTTTGTACAATATTTTCTTGGACAGTTATTAGTGTTTTGCTTAAGCTAATGGTATCCAAAACACCCTTTTCTGTCTCAAAAATGAATTTTGCATTTTTCAAATCGCTACTGTTCAAAAAGTTCATGGCATCGTCAAAGCGAATACAACTAAAGTCCTTTACTTTTTCGTTTGCAATGACGCTGTTTAGAATAAGTCCCTCATTAACACGATTAGATTTCCAGGCAGCACCTCCAGGGATTACGGAAGCCACTTTAAGTCGACCGCTTTCATTTCTATCTAAATCAAAACCAAATGAATACCCTTCATCACTTAAACTACCGAAATAACTTTCTTTATTGTCACCAGAAAAGTAATTGGTATGCGGATCAAAGGTGTTTGCAATGGAAGTTAAATACCATTCACTCATTTTTTTATCAAGACTATTGTTGATGAAGTAACTGTCCAAACGACATTGTTCACGAGAAAGTATGGTCCGATAAATAGAGTCCAATTGGGCTGATTCCACACTTTCTGTCTCTATTGCTGATACCGTAAGATATTGCAACCATTTTTTCCAACGGTTTTCTATTTCAGATTGTTTGACAAAAAACTTTCCTCTGTCTAAAGTTATAGAATCACCTTCCATTAGGGCGAAATCTTGATTGTTTAATTTTTCTAAAATAGATTTTGAAGCATTAATTCCATTATTGATTAACTCGGTAAATTGGTCATAAAAAACACAACTATCACTTTTGATGTCGTTGGCAATAAAGTAGCTCGCACTTTTTAAGGCTGAAACATCTTCTGAAGATAGAAAGAGTCCATACGCATCTACCTTATCGATAAGTAGCTCACAAAATAACTCACTAAATGAAGAATCAATTGGTTTAGCTTCGTAATGGAACTGGTTGATCGTTGCCACCATATCAGCTGCCTTTTCACATGTAGTTTGAGCAGTAGTGGTAGTTGTGATTACACAAATACAAAAAACAATTAAGTTGATTTTCATCTGGTAGTGTTATGAATCACAAATATAATAAATAATGAGGAATATTATATTGTGACGCTGAATGTTGAAAGAATAAAACACATATAAGACAAGCCCTATGAGTCAAAGAGGAGTTTTTTAATGTTTTTTGCTTAAAACCCCACTTTTTCGTGATTTAATTTCGAAGTTCATACCTCAACAACCTCAATGCATTCAGAACAACGAGTAGGGTAGAGCCCTCATGAAAAACTACGGCAGGTCCAATTGCAATTGTTCCCATCAACGTCAGAGGGATTAAAATCACAACCATACCTAGACTGATGATTAAGTTTTGCTTTATTATCAGATTAGCTCTTCTGCTTAGTCCGATAGCAAACGGAAGATTATCCAATTTATCAGCCATTAAGGCAATATCTGCGGTTTCCAAAGCAACATCAGAACCCGCGGCTCCCATTGCAATACCGACGGTGCTTTTGGCCATTGCTGGAGCATCATTAACACCATCTCCAACCATTGCAACACCACCTTCTTGCTTCATTAACAGCTCAATTGCCGCAACCTTATCTTCAGGAAGTAAACTCCCCATAGGATCTGTTATTCCTATCGTTTTAGCAATTGCATTGGCAACATTTTGATTGTCACCTGTAAGCATGACCATACGTTTGATTCCTATCTTCTTCAAAGCCGCAAGGGTTGAAACAGCTTCAGGACGAGCAACATCCATTGCGGAAATAATTCCTAAATATTCATTTCCTTGATGCACAATCATTGCAGTATGTCCGTCCATTTCCAGTTCCGACATTTTTTGATCAATTTCTTCTGGAACTGATTCTCCAGTTAATTCTTCAAAAAGTCTACGGTTACCAATATGGACAATGCTATCTTTCCATTCAGCCTGAATCCCTCTAGCGATTAGCGCTTTCAAATTATGCGCTTCAGGAATTTCAATGTCACCTAATTCCTCTCGTCCTCCATCCACAATCGCTGCTGCCAAAGGATGGTCGCTTAATGCTTCAACTGCAATTGAGACTTTTAACAGATGTTCTTTAGTAACTGCTCCAAAAGGAATAGCATGTGTTAAGGTTGGTTTTCCCTGGGTTAATGTACCCGTCTTATCAAAAGCAATTGCCTTAACACCACCTAAGTCTTCAAGAGGACGCCCACCTTTAATCAACACCCCTTGACGAGCAGCTCTGGCGATTCCAGCCAAGACAGCGCTTGGAGTAGAAATCGCTAATGCGCAAGGAGATGCAGCAATTAAAACAGACATGGCCCTGTAAAAACTCTGTTCAGGGGTTTCATCAATAATAAAGAAAGCAAACAACAATAGAATCACTAAAACTAGAACAGAAGGAACATAATATTTTTCAAACTTATCTGTGAGGTGTTGCGTTGGTGACTTTTGTGTTTCGGCTTCTTTTACGAGATAGATTAAACGAGAAAGCGTACTGTCTTTGGCTTCTTTCAAGACTTTCATCTCCAACACTCCATTGCCATTCATTGTACCCGCAAACACCCTGTGTTCAGCAGGTAGCTTTGTTATATCATTTTCTTTTTCCCAATGGAGACTTGGGTGTTTCGCAATGGGCATACTTTCTCCCGTAATTGCGGCTTGATTAACCGGACTTGATCCTTTTATTACTACACCATCGGCAGAAATAATTGAATTGGGTCTAATCACTACGATATCACCAATAACAAGGTCTTCAATATGAACTTCAATTAATTCATCATTTCTTCTCACTAAAGCAATAGGAGGAGTTAAGTCAGAGAGTGCTGAAATAGATTTTCTTGCACGTTTCATGGCATAATGCTCTAAGGCATGTCCCAAGCTAAACAAGAACAACAACAAAGCACTTTCTCCCCATTTGCCCAAAATTGCAGCACCAATTGCCGCAAAAAGCATTAGAAAGTCTATTTTAAAGACCCCTTTTAATAGCGCCATTCCTGCAGTTACAATCGTAAACACTGCTCCGAAACTTGCACCAATAATAAATAGAGTAGTGGCGATGTACCCAGAAACAGAGGTGAAAGAAAGAATTGCACCTGAAATCCAAAAGACACCACTTAATATTGCGAAATAAAGCTCTGTATTTTCTCCTAATAAATTGAGGTTCGGATGGCTGTGATCGTGATCATTGTCCTGATTATTCTCGTTGCTTTCTAGTTCCTCCTCACGAGAATGTATATCCTTATCAGAAATTGTGAGTCCTAATTCTTGAATAGAAACGATGATCTCTGCTTGATTGATTTCAGCAGGTTTGAAAGATACATCAATGATTCCTGAGCTTGCAGTAACGGCTTGTATCCCTTTTTTACTGCCTAAACTTTTTTCAAATTCAAGCGATTCTTGAGGATTCAAATTTCCCTCTATTTTTATTTGAAGTTTCTTGGTCATTGATCGGTAAACAGTTTATTTATTCTACTCAAAATAGGTTCTTTATGCCTATCCAGAATTGAAATCACTATATGTTATAATTCATTTCCTATTCCAGAATACTCAAAATTAAGAATTAATCTCTATTAACTTCCTTAATGTTTCTAAGAATTTGAGATGGATTTGTTGAATTCATTTCATTTATGAATATTTGGTGATTATGATTTGTTAAAAGAGAGATTGATGTTTAGGAAAGCTTTAAAATAAACTTTTAGCTTTGTATTCTATTATTCCATGGATCAGCGAAATACTTTAATGTGTTGATGAAGTTTTAGTTTTGTGGTTAATCCTAAATTAGCTCAATATGAGTGGATTAAATAATCATTCGGAAATTCCTTTATCAGCTGATTATAGCATTCACAAGTTCTTCATTACTTAACCAAGCCACTCCATGACCAAGAGCTTATGCAGCATGCCGAATACTTAGTTATTTACGGTGTGTTACTGATTCATTACTCGTTCGAGATCATTGTATTGCTGATTTAAAAAGTCTTCTAAATGTTTTTGTGAAGAAGCATGGTCAAATCCCCATTTGTCAATAAGCTTCATTTTCTCTTTTTCACCCAAAAGTCCAAACAGTATTTTAGTCATTACGGGACGTTCAAACCATAAAGAAAAGGATATGTTTCCCTCTTTTTCGTTTTCGAAAAAGCCGTAGCATTGGTAGGGACGGTTTGCAAACCGTCCGCACGATGGCAGGGAAATTCCTTAAATAAAATTTGAAATAAGGATCTTATTTCCAAAGTGATTTTTCGGCTGAGGGGTAGCAGCGGCATCCTTTTTATTACCACGAGTTGAAAACTCGCGGTAACAAAAAGATATAGCGAATGACCCGACCTATTCAATTCTTTGTATTGGCTTTTTGAATGGAGCCATTTTGGTTAAAGAATTGAATGGGGCAGCCCCAAAAAATAAATATTCAAGTAATGCTATTTTCAAAGAGGATTCTTGATTACCTGATTTGAATTCTAAACTCTTTCTTAGTGAATATAACACTAATTCCTTTCAATGATTAATCTTGACAAATCCTCTGGATAACCGCGTTCGACAGCTAATTGGGCTGCTAATTCATCAATTTCCTTTTTAGAGATGACATCTAATAATGCATTTTGTTTTGTCCTATTCTCAATAAAAGGAACAATTTTCTCTTCTTGAATTTTATCGATGATCTGATTGGCTACAGTCAATGCAGAGGAAGCTTTAACGATTTCACTTCTCGCGTAAGATTTATAAGGAAAACTCACTTCACCAACCCTTAAAGTAAGGTCATTGCCCGGAATTTGTTGCGCTCCGAATAGGGGAGGTCCGCCAACAGTCGCAGATTTAAACCTTGGAACAAAATTAGAAACGGATTCAATCGCATTTTCTGTTCTCGTTTGAATATCCGCATTTTCCCAACCACGAAACAATTTTCGATTGATGTCATCATTAAATTCAGGTTGCGCTTCATTGTCATTAGAATGGATCAGACCCTCCTTAAACAAAGTGATGTTCTCCGTCATCCCATGGATTTGATAATAATCTCCGCTGTATGGCGTCAACTGCACCATTCCACCAGGTGTACCACGCTCGCCATGAAAAATAAGTTCAGGAATCTGTCCAGCAATTGGTTGCCATTTAGAAACATAGGCAGCTTTAAATTCAATTAATCGTTCTGAATTTATGTGCAGTGATTCATCAATTTTACCCGTTTCAAATCCACAAGAATTGACTAAATAATTGACTTTATACACTTCATTATCGGTGTGAATTTCCCAATTATAGTTCACCTTTTCCTTTCGAACATCTTTAATGGATTTTACCTCGGTATTCGTTTTCAGAAGACACTTTTCGGATTTATTTAATGCCAATTGTGCTTGTGCGCCCAATCTAAATTGATTCCATCCGTATTCTTGAACTAAAGTAATCGGCGTTTTTAATTTTTCGTAATCGATGAATTTTATCGCATTCGTTATCCATTGGTCAGGTGAACCAGGTTTTTCAGTTGAAGGTTGTTCAGCTAATTCAATTAAATCGGCTTTTGAATAGGTTTTGTAATAATCTTCTGGAGCTCCCAAAATCTCATTTAAAGGATCTTCAGCAATCAAAGTTTTATAATATTCCACCAGCATATCCAAGCGATCCTGAATTTTGTCAACCTTATATTTCTGCGATTTTGGAATACTTATAAAAGTGGGTCTTTCATCAATAGATTGTGGGAATAAACGCGCCATTTCAATGGATTGCTTCATTAAAATTCGACATTGTTCGTCTGAGATGTCAGGATAAAGATTTCCACCTGCGTGTAAATGGCAAAAAGGTGGACCATTCACAACACTATTTTCCTGTTCGAAAAGCACATTGTCTATACCATATTTAGCCAATTCTAAAGCGGTAACCACACCTGAAACGCCACCACCAATAATACCAACATTATAAATTTTATCCATCTAGAAGAAGCTTTGTAAATCATCAAAATTATCGACCACTATTGTTGGATTGTAATCAGCTATATTTTCGTTGTAATTATAGCCATAACTTACGCCAATACTCTCCATTTTAGCATTGTGAGCGGCCAAAATATCATTTTTGGAATCTCCGATCATAATACTCTTTTCAATGGTGGCATCCATTGCTTCCACTAAGTGAACAAGCGGAAGGGCATTT
>Ga0209075_1001137_pt1 | contig 25440 bp, 24 predicted proteins | sample Stecom2011_FD_187523 | JGI IMG/M metagenome (GOLD analysis project Ga0209075, IMG submission 187523) | Agricultural soil microbial communities from Utah to study Nitrogen management - Steer compost 2011 (SPAdes) (version 2) | ecosystem: Environmental > Terrestrial > Soil > Agricultural land...
CTTTTTCTTCAATCACATTGGCTATCAACACCCTCATTGCATTGGAGCCGATATCAATTGCTGCATATTTTTTTATTTTTATCATTATTCTAATACAACTTCAATTTTATCTCTATAATAATTGTACATCGCTTCTTGCGCTCTGCTACGATGCTCACCAATTCGTTTGTAACGGTTTTCCAATCGTCCTGAGTGCAGACGTACTTTTACATTTCCATTCCAATAAATAGTAAAGGTTTCGATCAATTCTTGTTTGATCGCTTCATCATAGATTGGGCAACTAACTTCTACTCTTTCATCAATATTTCTAGTCATGAAATCAGCCGAAGATATATAAATTTTTGCGTTTTCATCGGTCCCGAATATATAGATTCGAGAGTGTTCCAGTAAATTATCCACGATACTAATTGCTTCAATATTATCGCTTAAACCTTCAATCCCGGGAATCAAACAGCATATTCCCCTGACTATCAATTGTATTTTTACCCCTGCCCTGCTCGCTTCATACAATTTATCGATCATTTTGTAATCAGATAAACTATTCATCTTCAAACGAATCATAGCTGGCTGATCGTTCAAAGCCTTTTCAATTTCATCATCAATCAGTCTCACAAACTTGTTGCGTGTATAATGTGGCGAAACGATTAAATCTTTGTAACGATAGATGCGATAGTTTACTTCAAAAAATTCAAATACTCTGCTCACCTCTTTCATTATCCGATTATTAGAAGTTAATAAGGTAACATCTGTATAGAGTGTGGCTGTACTTTCATTGAAATTTCCCGTGGAAATAAAACCGTAACGTTTTACCTTTTTATTTTCCATGCGTTCTACGACACAGATTTTGCTGTGTACTTTCAATCCTTTTACACCAAAAATCAGTTTAATGCCTTCTGCTTGCATCATTTCTGCATAATTAATGTTACTTGTTTCATCAAAACGCGCTTGAAGCTCGATTTGTACCGTTACCAATTTACCATTTTTCGCAGCGTTTATTAAAGATGAAATAATCTGAGAGTTTTTTGCTAATCGATACAAGGTGATTTTGATACTCGTCACTTTTGGATCTAAAGCAGCTTCCCTCAAAAATTTAACTACATAATTAAAAGATTGATAAGGTGTATGTATTAAATAATCTTTTGTTTTAATCTGAGCTAACATACTCATTTCCAGTGATAATCCATTTACAGGTAAAGGATGAACCTTTGGAGTCACTAAATCTTTTCTCCCTAAATTAGGAAAATTCATATAATCTCGACGGTTGTGGTATCTTCCACCAGGAATAATACTATCAACAGCTTCAATATCCATTTTTTCTAGAAAGAAATTAAGAGTATCTCTATCAATATCTTCGTCATACACAAAACGAACCACTTCACCTACACGCCGATCGCGAACGGAAGTTGAAATTTTTTCCAAAAATGATTTATGTAAATCCGAATCGAAATCTAATTCTGCATCACGGGTGATTTTAATCATATGTGCAGAAATACTTTCGTACTCAAAAATCGAGAAAATATAATCTAAATTATAACGAATCACATCATCCAAAAGAATGATGTAGTTTTTACCGTTTTTTTTAGGTAACTCCACGAATCGATTGATATCTGCGGGCATTTCAATTAACGCATATCTTGTTCTTTTTTTCTCCGACTTATTGGTGTTGTCTTCTGCTTTTTTAATTAATTTCACAGCCAAATAACCATAAGAATCTCGCAGGTGAGGAAATTCCATCAAATCATTTAATATAATCGTTACTAAAACCGGGCTGACTTCGTGTATGAAAAAATCTTTGATAAACTTTTGTTGTTTTTTATCCAAATGTTTTTCATCAACTATATAGATACCTTTCTGCTCCAATTGTTTTTCGATTTCTTCTAGAATTTGAAGGCTTTTGGTTTGGAGTTTGATTACAATGTCGGTGATGTCTTGTAAAAGTGTTTTTGCATTGATTCCACTTCCAAGTTTCTTGTTTCCTTGCTTTGAAATGGAAACTCTTCGCACAGCAGCGTATCGAACCCTAAAAAATTCGTCTAAATTATTGGAAAAAATACCCAAAAATCGCAAGCGATCCAATAAGGGAACTGTTTGATCTGCTGCTTCTTGTAGCACTCTTTCGTTAAAAGCCAACCAGCTTTTTTCACGGTCAATATACTTAGGACCTTTTATTTGCATTAATTAAATCTTTTGGAAACAAAGTGATTAATACCTTACCTTTATCGATGGTGTCCCATTGTTCTTCATCAAACTCCAACATAACCACTCCGGAAGTTGGGACATTCTCAATATATTTATCTCCAAAGGTATTAACAAAATCTGTGATGGCATTATTATGTCCAAAAAGAATTAAGTTTGGAACAGAACTTTCACATTTTCTTATGATTTTTATTAAATTTGTGTAATCAAATGTGTACAGTTCAGATTTTACAATGGTCGATTCTTGAGGAATTCCACTCACTTCATTGAAAATTTTAGCTGTATCATGAGCTCTTTTGGCCGAACTGGACCAAATTAGAAAACGTTCTGGAAGTTGTTTTTGTATATATTCAAAAACTTTATTATTGTTGGATATGCCTCTATTTGAAAGTGGGCGCTCATGATCTTCAAGGGGTTGATCCCAAGAAGACTTCCCGTGTCTAATCAGTATTAATCTTTTCATATACCTTCTTTTTTACTTATTTTAAATCGGTTGCGTTTCGATTTAATAAAAATAAGAAAAAAATCTTTTACTTTTTCATCTCAAGCATTTTTTTTCTGTTTTTATATTGATTATTTTTGTTAAAACTTTTAAACTGAAAATGGGAAGTATAGGAATTCAATTAAAGTGGGCGGCAATTATCACCCTTTTTGCTTGTGTCTGGGCAGCAATCGAGAAAGCTTTAGGCTATCATGAAGACTTTAGCAACATTATGTTTACTGCTTTTTTTTATTTTGTGCTCATGACTTTTTTATGGGCTTTTGCCTATATTGATAAAAAGAAATCATTGGGCAAAGATGCTATTTGGGAATTTAAAAATGCATTCAAGTTCGGTTTATTTCTCACTGGGCTTTTAGCAATCCTTAGTCCAATTGCTCAATATATAATATACGAGTCCATTTCACCGGATTATTTTATAAACGTTATCGAACACCAGCTCAGCTATGGAAACCAAGATAGAGAAGCCTTGGAAGCAATTCATAATCTGAATTTCAGCATTAGACAAGGTGTAATGAACGCCATGTCGCTGGGAGTGCTTTATACTGCTCTTTATTCATGGATTTTTAAAACGAAAAAATCTGAAATTGAAAAAATAGAAGCCAATAAAATACCAATTAAAAAACAAAAAAAATGAATTTACAACAACTACCCAATATAAAAAATTTAGACAGTGGCAATTTTTTTATCTTAGCCGGTCCTTGTGCGATTGAAAGTGAAGAAATGGCGTTTAAAATTGCTGAACGATTGGTAAGAATAACCGATGATTTGAAAATCCCTTTTGTTTTCAAAGGTTCTTTTAAGAAAGCAAACCGTTCAAGAATAGATTCTTTTACGGGAATTGGTGATGAAAAGGCTTTGCGTATTTTAGAAAAAGTATCCAAAGAATTTAACGTTCCTACGGTAACTGATATTCATGAAAGTGCCGATGCCGAAAAAGCGGCTTCTTATGTAGACATTCTACAAATACCTGCTTTTTTGGTACGACAAACCGACTTGGTTGTAGCGGCCGCCAAAACAGGCAAAGCAATCAATTTGAAAAAAGGACAATTCATGAGCCCTGAAAGTATGAAACATGCAGTTCAGAAAGTGCTGGACTGCAACAATAAAAACGTGATGGTCACCGATAGAGGAACGATGTTTGGTTACCAAGACATGATTGTTGATTTCAGAGGAATTCCAACGATGCAACAATACGCTACCACAATATTAGACATCACCCATTCACTACAGCAACCCAATCAATCAAGTGGAGTGACTGGCGGAAGACCCGATTTAATTGAAACGATTGCCAAAGCAGGAGTCGCAGTTGGTGTGGATGGAATATTTATAGAAACGCATTTTGACCCAGCCAATGCTAAAAGCGACGGTGCAAATATGTTGCATTTGAATCATTTTGAAAGCTTAATGAAAAAATTGGTAGCGTTAAGACAGACAGTGAACGGACTTTAAATTTATGTTGCTTTAAAATAAATGTAACCGACTGCTCCACTCTTAAAGTTTTTATCTCACAATAATCAAAGCGAAGTTTTCATAACCCAAATTATAATTGTAATTTTGCCAAGTTTATAATACGACAACGCAACATACTTAATCACAATGAAACAATGTAAATATATTTTCGTAACCGGTGGCGTGACTTCTTCCCTTGGAAAAGGAATTATTGCTGCGTCATTAGCCAAGTTGTTACAAGCAAGAGGATATAGAACCACTATTCAAAAATTTGACCCATATATCAATGTAGATCCAGGTACTTTAAACCCTTATGAACACGGCGAGTGCTTTGTAACCGACGACGGAGCTGAAACGGATTTGGATTTGGGGCATTATGAACGTTTTTTAAACGTTCCTACCTCACAAGCTAACAACGTTACCACTGGACGGGTTTATTTATCGGTTATCGAAAAAGAACGCCGTGGCGAATTTTTGGGCAAAACGGTTCAGGTAATCCCACATATTACCAATGAAATTAAAGAGCGTATGCAATTGCTTGGTAAATCAGGTGATTATGATATTGTGATTACTGAAATTGGCGGAACAGTAGGCGATATTGAATCTTTACCATATATTGAATCAGTTCGTCAATTGGTTTGGGATTTGGGTGAAAACAATTCTGTGGTCATTCATTTGACCCTAGTTCCCTACTTAGCAGCAGCTGGTGAATTGAAAACAAAACCCACCCAACATTCTGTCAAAACTTTGATGGAAAGTGGAATCAAAGCTGACATCTTAGTTTGTAGAACCGAACACGAGTTGTCTTCCGAAATTAAAGAGAAATTAGCTGCATTTTGTAATGTTTCTCGCAAATCTGTTATTCAATCTTTAGATGCTTCTACAATTTACGAAGTTCCCAATAACATGTTGGAGGAAGGTTTGGATATCGCAACTTTAAAAAAATTAGATTTACCTGAAAAAGGCCTCCCTAATTTGACCAAATGGAATGATTTCTTACACCGCTTGAAAAATCCAAAACACACTATAAATATTGGTTTAATAGGTAAATACGTGGAGTTACAAGATTCTTATAAATCTATTTTAGAAGCTTTTGTTCATGCAGGTGCCGAAAATTATACCAAGGTAAACATTATTAGTATCCATTCGGAATATTTAACACAAAATAACATCACAGATAAGCTGAAAAACTTGGACGGAATTTTAGTTGCTCCAGGTTTTGGTTCAAGAGGAATTGAAGGTAAAATCAAAACCGTTCGTTATGCACGCGAAAACAACATTCCTTTTTTAGGAATTTGCCTAGGAATGCAAATGGCTGTAGTTGAATATGCTAGAAATGTTTTAGGATATGAAAATGCAAATTCTGCAGAAATGAACAACAACACGCCTCATCCAGTTATTACTTTTATGGAAGAACAAAAAGAAATCACCGACATAGGAGGCACCATGCGTTTAGGAGGATGGGATTGTGAAATTAAAGAAGGTACAAAAGCTTTTGAAATTTATGGCAAAAGCATGATTAACGAGCGCCATCGTCATCGATATGAATTCAATAATTATTATTTATTGGATTTTGAAAGTGCTGGCATGGTAGCTTCGGGAGTAAATCCAGAAACTAAATTAGTTGAAATCATCGAATTGCCTAAGCACCCCTTTTTCGTTGCAGTACAATATCATCCAGAATACAAATCAACCGTTGCCAATCCACATCCATTGTTTGTGAATTTTGTGAAAGCAGCTGTAAACAAAAAGTTTAATACGAATACTTAAAATTTATTTTCAGTAAGTTATTTTTTAAAGAATGGAAGAAGAAAAGAAATTAGACAGGAGCAGCCTGATTGGAATGGCTTTGATTACTATTTTATTGATTTGGATGATGTCTGGCAAAATGTTTCCCGAAGCTTCAGAAAATCAAAATGAAGAAGCCCAAACAGAAACAGCCTCATCACCAGTTGAATCAGTTGAACAATTAGCTGCATCTGCCGTAAATGATACCATTGCCAACGAACAGCTGAAGGCTACTTTAGGTTCTTTTGCCTACGGTGCGTCGCTTCCTTCGGTAATCAATGCCGAGGATGTGGTGGTGGACAATGGCGTTTTGACTTTGGTTTTTTCAAGTAAGGGCGGTTATCTTAAAGAAGCTGTCGTAAACGACCAAAAACGCTTGTCAAGTGATTCAGACGAATTGGTGAAAATCATTGCAAACAACAACTCAAAGTTGGATTTACAATTTGCTACTAAAGACAATCGAGTATTAACCACCAAAGATTTACTTTTTGAACCCACAGTGAGCAAAGAAGGCGAAAACACTGTGGTATCAATGAAGTTAAAAGCTAGTGAATCTTCGTATTTGGAGTACCATTATGTAGTGAAACCCAACGATTATATGATGGATTTAAACATCAGAACCGTAGGTCTAAACAATGTAATTGACGCTTCAAAAACAGCAGAGCTTAATTGGCAATTAAAAGCAACACGAAACGAAAAATCGATTAAGTACGAAAACCGTTACACCGAAGTTGTTTTTGAATATGAAAATGGTAAAGACGATTATTTGAATGCCGCAAAATCAACCACTGACAATGTAAAGGATTTGACTTATGTGGCTTTTAAACAACATTTATTCACCTCTGTTTTATTGACAGATACAGCTATTAAAGACGCGGTAGTTCGTCAAGAGAATTTGGTGAGTGATGAAGACGATGCGCAAGGATATTTAAAAGATTTTGAAGCAAAATTACCCTTGGAATTTAAAGGTGGAGAATTGGCCTATAATATGAACCTTTACATGGGACCAGCGGATTATAACATCTTGAATGATTATGACCGTAATTTAGATGAAATCATTTCTTTGGGTTGGGGAATATTTGGATGGTTAAACAAATTTATCATCGTACCCTTGTTTACAATATTGTCTAATTTGATTCCACATGGTGTAGCAATCATTGTTTTCACAATTGTCATCCGACTAATTATGTCGCCTATTCAATACAAATCATATGTTTCTCAAGCAAAGATGAAAGTGATTCGTCCGGAAGTTAATGAAGTCAACGAAAAATTCAAAAACGACCCGATGAAGAAGCAACAAGAAGTGATGAAATTGTACAATAAAGCAGGTGTAAATCCTATGGCTGGCTGTTTACCAATGTTTTTACAGATTCCCGTTTTCTATGCCTTGTTTATGTTCTTTCCTTCTGCTTTTGACTTGAGACAAAAACCGTTTTTATGGGCGGATGACTTGTCTTCCTATGACAGTATTGCACAACTTCCGTTTAGTATTCCTTGGTACGGAAGTCACGTAGCTTTGTTTCCTATCTTGGCTGCATTGGCAATGTTTGTATATATGAAAATGACAACAGGTGACCAAGCAGCAATGCAACCACAACAAGAAGGGATGCCAGATATGAGTAAAATCATGAAAATCATGATTTACATCTCACCGTTAATGATGTTGTTTTTCTTCAACAACTATGCTTCTGGCTTGTCTTTGTACTATTTCATATCTAATCTGATTACTATTGGAATTATGTATGTAATTAAAAATAAAATTGTAACAGAGGATAAAGTTAAAGTCATAGTTGAAGAAAACAAGATAAAAGAACGTCCAAAATCAAAGTTTCAACGAAGAATGGAAGAAATGATGGAACAGGCGCAACAGCAACAGCAACAACAAAAACCTCGAAAGAAAAAATAATTTTCAAAAACACCCTCCGTAATGGAGGGTTTTTTTTAAACGAAATATTGATTATAGACATGGCGTCAAAAAAAAGGTGACAATATGTTTTGAAGCTACACTACAGCTTGGTTGTGGGTTTTTACAAACATTATTTTAAAACACTCCTTACAACATCTTCTAAGTATGGAATTTTACAAACTAAGTATCTTGCTAAAGTTTACATAATTAATGTTAGAGTAGTATATTTGCAATAGTTACAAAAATTAGAATGGAAAAATTTAGATTACACAACGACGAAGCCTACCTTAAATACCTTGAAGAATTTATTACCGAAAACAGGAAAATGAGAATCGAGGAAGTATTAAAGTACCGAACAAAACATTTTTGCATTGCACTTGAGGATGTTTATCAATTGCACAATACAAGTGCAGTTATGCGGAGCTGTGAAGTGTTTGGAATCCAAGATTTACATGTAATCGAAGAACGGTATGGAAAAAAAATAGACAAAGAAATTGCGATGGGTGCTGAAAAGTGGGTCGATATTCACAGGCATGGAAACCATCAATCTTGTATTGAGCATTTAAGAAAAAATGGATATCAGATTGTAGCAACCACCCCGCATATCGAAGCAAATTATTTAGAAAATTTTGACATTCAAAAACCAGCTGCATTGTTCTTTGGCACCGAAAAAACGGGCTTATCGGAAGAAGTTATGCAACAAGCCGATAGCTTCCTAAAAATCCCTATGGTAGGCTTTACAGAAAGTCTAAATATTTCGGTTTCTGCAGCAATTATCATTCAAAACTTAACCAATAGACTAAGAAATTCGGAGATAAATTGGGAATTAACATCCGAGGAAATACTGAATAAAAAAATAGATTGGACACGAAATTCGATTAAAGACATCGAGTTTATTACAGAACAATATCTTCTAAAAAATTGATGTAAACAAAAGAGATGTAAATAAATTGAGCTTACCGAAGCAAGCTCAATTATTAACCAAAAAAACACTTATGAAAAACTCCCACTTTACACACTTATTATTTAAATTAGCGTGAACTGGTTTATTCAAATGTACACCTTATTTTTAATTAAACAAACTATTTTTTAAAAAAATAAAATATTTATATTAAGTAAATTGTTGTAGCGTATTTGTTTTAAACAAATAACGGGTTATTTAGAAAAATAAATTGCCTAAAAACAATAATTAAACTTTGAAAACCCTTTATTTATCTCAATTTTGCTCCAACCTCACTTTGCAATTGCGTTTGAATTTTGGACATGATTTTTTCAATTTGAACATCAGTCAAGGTTTTATCTTTATCTTGTAATTTAACACTTATTGCATAAGATTTTGTGCCTTCTGCTAATTTTTCACCTTGATAAACATCAAATAAAGACACATCGAGAATTAAGTTTTTATCAACTGTTTTTACAATATTATAGATTGTTGCAAATGAAATTTCTTGATCAATTTGCAAAGCTAAATCTCTTTTAACAATTGGGTTTTTTGGAATTTCCATAAACTTAATCTTGGAACTAATTATCTTTAAAATAGTATTCCAGTTAAAATCGGCATAAAAAACCTCTTGTTTTATATCAAAATGCTTCAAAATAGTTTTGCGAAGAGCACCAAAATGCACCAACTGTTTGTCTCCTAAAACATAGCATACCCCTTCTGAAAACAAATCACTTGATGTAGGTTCTGTTGTATATCTTTTAATTCCCAAACGTTCAAAAACAGCATCAATTGTGCCTTTAAAAAGGAAAAAGTCAACAGGATTTGAAACAATGTTCCAATTCGCAGCGGTGGCGTTACCAGTTGCAAACATTGACATGCGTTTGTGTTCTTCGTACTCATTAAAAACCTTACTGTATGTATTTCCAAATTCAAAGAACTTCAAATTTGATTTTTTTCGATTGATATTGAAAGCCAGTGATTCCAGTCCTCCAAAAAGCAAGGATTGGCGCATTACTGAAAGGTCGTGACTCAATGGATTTAAAATTCCAACCTGTTGATTTTCATTAAAGTCTTTAGATAATTTTGTGTAATCTGGTGTAGTTAAAGAATTCGCCATTATCTCATAAAACCCTTGACTAACCAATTGATCTGCAACAATATTTTGAACTTTATGATCTTCTATTCTAGAACTGTTTGCCATGCTGGCTTTCAGCTTTGAATCTGTTTTGATGTTATTGAAACCATAAACTCGTAAAACCTCTTCAATTACATCTATTTCTCTCTGAACATCAACACGGTATGGCGGAATAGATAGCCCCAAGCCTTTATCGGTAATGTTGGTTACTTTCATATCCAAGCTTACCAATATCTTTTTAATGATTTCGTTAGATATCTCCTCGCCAATGGTTTTGTGTACATTACTATAATTAAGGAAGACTGAGTAATCCTCCATTTTTTTATGATAAATATCTGTAATGTCCGAAGTGATTTCACCTCCAGCAATATCCATAATCATAATAGCTGCATGTTTCAATGCGTAGGTAGTGATGCTTGGGTCTATACCTCTCTCAAATCGAAACGATGCATCTGTAGAAATACCATGCCGTTTGGCTGTTTTACGAATTGTAACCGGATTGAAATAAGCGCTTTCCAAAAAAATAGCAGTCGTATTTTCAGTCACGCCAGACAGCTGCCCTCCCAAAACTCCTGCCATACAAAGCGGTTGGTATTCGTCGCAAATCATTAAATCTTCTTCATGTAAACTACGTTCCACGCCATCCAATGTCACGAATTTAGTTCCTGTAGGAAGGTTTTTAACAATTATTTTATTTCCTTTAATTCTTGAAGCATCAAACGCATGTAATGGTTGTCCCAACTCATGTAATACGTAATTGGTGCAGTCCACTATATTATTTTTTGGGGTAATTCCAATAGCTTTAAGTTTGTTTTGCAACCACACCGGCGATGGTTTCACATCCACCCCACTAATCGTAACGCCACAATAACGAGGTGCTTGTTTACTATCCACAACTGAAATATCGTATTTCAATGTTCTTTTTTCGACTTTAAATTTACTGACACTTGGAGTAATCAATTCAGAATAATTTATATTTGGATTATTTTGAATCAATCCAGCTCTCAAATCACGGGCAACACCCCAATGGCTCATTGCGTCGGCACGATTTGGTGTCAATCCAATCTCAAAAACCGTATCGGTGTAAACATCAAATATCTCAGATGCAGGAATTCCTGGTTTCAATTCCTCGTCAAGAACCATGATTCCATCGTGCCCCTCTCCTATTCCCAATTCGTCTTCGGAACAAATCATTCCAAAACTTTCTTCTCCTCGTATTTTCCCTTTTTTAATGGTAAATTCTTTTCCTTCATTATCATACAAGACGGTTCCAATAGTAGCAACCGCAACCTTCTGTCCCGCAGTGACATTCGGCGCACCACACACAATTTGAACAGGTGCTGCCCCGTCACCTAAATCTACTTTAGTGACTTTCAATCTGTCGGCATTAGGGTGTTGATCACAGGAAATTACATGACCAACTACCACACCTTTTAAACCACCTTTTAAACTTTCAAACGCTTCAATTCCTTCCACTTCCAAACCTAAATCAGTTAGAATATGAGCGGTTTCATCTGGAGTAATGTCTAATTTGATAAATTGTTTCAGCCAATTATAGGATATATGCATGTTTTTATTTTTAAGAGTACAAATATACGTATTGCCGTACGTTTGATAAAATTATTTGATTTTAATTTTTAGGCTATGAACCTTTTTCGGTCTTCGATGGAAGGTATTCCACATTCCGTTTTCTGACCGTACCATTTATATCGATTTTTTGCAAATGAACGATAAAAAAAATCTCTAATTCGTTTGGGAACAATTTTACTTATTTGTAGCAATGGATAAAACCCACCAAGCTGTTTGGTTATGTTTATAATAGCATCACTTTCGGTATAGTAAGCAAAACCTGGACGATAAAGCACTATGGAATCTGTAGTCTCTGGAACACCAAGATGGTTCAGAATATCTTGTCCAAAATCCGATTGAAGTGAAGCAAAAACAAAAATATTTTTATCATCCGCTTTAATGATTTTCTGCACACTTTCATCACAAAAATTGCAAACTCCATCAAAGAGAATCAATTGTTTGTTAGCAGGAATTTTTTCGGTTACGTTCATTATATCAGTCTAAAGAGTTGTGTTTTCTTTATACAAAGTTACGTTTTTTACAATTAAAAGAGTATATAGATTAACACAGTTTTCTATTTTAAATTTGCGAAATTACCCACTAAGGACAAAAGGTCATAATAAATAAAATCTCTGTTTTGTATAGACAGCACCTCATTTTCAGCCATTTGCTATATAAAAAATATTATGAAACACAAATGAAGTTTTGCTATTTTTAATCTATAAAAATTCGTATTTTTGGCTCTTATTCAGTATACTAATTATGATAAGCGGTTCTAATCAAAAACTTTTCATCGAAATCTCCTTGGATAACTTTAGCTATTGTATTAAAAATCAAATGAATAGCCAGGTGGTTGATTTTAAAACAATTCCTTTGAATAGATTGAAAGCTATAGATCAACAATTGGATTTAATTTTTGACAAAGAAACCAAATTAAATTCCAGCTTTGATGATATTTTAATTTTACATAATAACAACCTCAATACTTTCGTACCAGAATCCTTATTTGACGAAACAGCTTTAGGAAGTTATTTACAATATAATGTAAAGGTTTTTCCAACAGATTATTTTGATTTTGATACCTTAGATGTATCAAAAATGAAGAACATTTACGTACCCTATGTGGTCTTTAACAACTATTTTTTGGACCGGTTTGGAAGTTTTAATTTTGAACACATTCATACTAATTTAATACAATTACTCACTGCACGTTCGGAAAATACAAACAATAATAATTTTTATGTTCATATAACAGCTAATCATTTTGAAATTATAATTATAAAAAACGACAAGTTACTGTTTTTCAATAGTTACGACTACCAAACCAAAGAAGATTTCATCTATTACATCTTGTTTGTGATGGAACAATTGCAATTGAGCCCGCAGGAACAAAAAATAGAATTAATTGGTGTAATCGACTTGGATTCGGCATTGTATCAAATAGCTTATCAATACGTGAAAAACGTAACCATTTTGGATTTAAAATCATTAGCATCAACACTTTTAGTTGATGAAAAACAACTTCAACAACATTTCATTTTATTGCAATCATGAGAATCGTATCTGGAATATATAAGGGAAGACGTATTGTGACACCAAAGAATCTACCTGTTCGTCCTACTACGGATTTGAGCAAAGAAGCTTTGTTTAACATACTCAATCATCATTTTAATTTTTCTGGATTACAAATCTTGGATTTGTTTGCTGGAACGGGGAGCATTAGCTATGAATTTTCGTCGCGTGGTTCCCAACCTATCACTGCGGTTGATGCCGACTATAACTGTGTAAGTTTTATTAAGAAAACAGCACAACAGTTTGACATGGACATTACAGCAATAAAGTCGGATGTTTTTAAGTTTTTGGAACGAAATAAAGTAAAATACGACATTGTTTTTGTAGATCCTCCTTATGATTTTCATCAGGAAAAATTTGAGAAAATTCACCAACTAATTTTTGAGAACAATCTTTTACAAGACGATGGTTTGTTAATTATTGAACATTCTTCGCATACTAATTTGGAGCATTTAGAATACCATTCGAGTAGTAGAAGATATGGTGGCTCTGTTTTTTCATTCTTTGAGCAGGAACAAAACGAAGACGAGTCTGAATTTGAAGAATAATTGACCTTTAGAACCGTGAATTTACATTCCACACAAATATTACCACAGGTTCACATATTTTTTTCTAAAAGAAAAGGAAACAATCAAAACAGTAAATAAACTATAATCAAAACTCCTGACCTTGTAAGGGTCATCTATTAATAACCCGACAAAACGCAGTGCGTGTCGGGATATGGAGGCGAAAATTCACTTTGTTTTGGCGGTATTTTTGTAGCGTAGCCAAACAAAAATAGTGACAAAACACAAATCCCAAACGGCATTTATGAAAAATACGTAAAGAAAACAACTGTTTTTTGGTTCGTTTTTTTCATCAAGGAAAAAATGAACAATCATCATTCAAAGTACTGAATTTACATTCCACACAAATATTACCACAGATTCACATATTTTTTTCTAAAAGAAAAGGAAACAATCAAAACAGTAAATAAACTATAATCAAAACTCCTGACCCTGTAAGGGTCATCTATTAATAACCCGACAAAACGCAGTGCGTGTCGGGATATGGAGGCGAAAATTTACTTTGTTTTGGCGGTATTTTTGTAGCGTAGCCAAACAAAAATAGTGACAAAACACAAATCCCAAACGGCATTTATGAAAAATACGTAAAGAAAACAACTGTTTTTTGGTTCGTTTTTTTCATCAAGGAAAAAATGAACAATCATCATTCAAAGTACTGAATTTACATTCCACACAAACATTACCAAAAAATCACAGATTTTTTTGAGAAAAAAGAATAACCTCTTTCAGTAATAGCTAATTGATTTATTCGCGATACTATCCGAGAATACCAATAAACTGTTTTTAAAATTTATGGTTTTAAATTGTTTATTTACAAATAAAAAAGCAGACCTATAAGCCGGGTTCTGTACACTTTCTAGAAAGAAAGGTTCTTATCATTTATCTACGCATCTCATTACTGACATGCTCTATCTGCCTACCCTCCAACTCACACGAGCAGCGCTTGATGTTGGTTTACATGGCATTTCACCGAATAGAGTTTACCTGATTTCACTACAGCATAATCTGTACATTCTTTCTGTTGCACTTGTCCTCATCTTTCGACGGACGGGTGTTACCCGCTATTCTGCTCTGTGGTGCCCGGACTTTCCTCTGATCAAAGCCAGCGATAAGACGGTCTGCTAGGTGCAAAAATACCATATAAAAATGGATATAAAGGCTAGCTTTAAAAAATATTAAGTAAATTTGTTGATTCAATTCATTACGATGTTTTTCAATAAAATTACTGAGTCGGAATCCAACTACAAACATTTAGAAAAAATGAGTGTCAACCAGCTGTTGACTCATATCAATAATGAAGATCAAACGGTGGCAAAATCCGTTCAGATGATTATTCCAGAAATCGAAAAAACTGTAAATGCTATTGTACAACAGCTTAACAAAGGTGGGCGTTTGTTTTATATAGGAGCTGGGACATCGGGACGAATTGGTGTGCTCGATGCCTCGGAGTGTCCACCTACTTTTGGTGTGCCTTATGATTTGGTGATTGCGTTGATTGCCGGAGGTGATACTGCCATAAGAAAAGCTGTTGAAAACGCGGAAGACAACCAAGCGCAAGCCATTGAAGATTTGAGTACTTACGATATCAATTCTAATGATTTTCTAATAGGAATTGCCGCTTCGGGAACTACTCCTTACGTATTAGGAGGTGTGGATTATTGCAAAAATCAACAGATTCCAACAGCAGGAATTACCTGTAATCCAGGGAGTCCTTTGACTACAAAGGTCGATTTCCCTTTGGTGGCTGTGGTAGGACCGGAATTTGTAACCGGTAGTTCACGAATGAAAGCCGGAACTGCTCAAAAAATGATTCTCAATATGATTTCCACCGCAGTGATGATACGTCTGGGGCGCGTAAAAGGAAATAAAATGGTGGACATGAAACTTTCTAACGACAAATTAATAAATCGAGCAGAGCGAATGCTGATAGAGGAACTTAAAATAGACAATCAACAAGCAAAAAAATTAATTGAGAAATACGGAAATGTCCGTAATGCCTTATTAAATTACAAGAGATAATGGAAAAAGAAGATACTGACAAAAAAAGAATTTACAAAGGTATAAAACGTGTTTTTATCGCAATGCCATTAATGTTTGTTGGCCCCGTTATTATCAATTCTTCATTTAAAAACACGAGTCATCCTTTGTATTACCCTGTTTTTATTTTGGGGTGCGCCTTATGTTTATTTTCTATGTACCTATTCTTTATAGGATTAAAAAAACTAGTAAGTGGAATTTTTAACGATTAAAAATATGAAAAAAATAATATGGATGGTATTTCCATTCCTCCTTGTTGGTTGTTATACCCAAGAGCGTAATTGTACTGATTTTAAAACAGGAATCTTTTTGTTTGAACAAGAAATCAATGGTGAAATCCATCAATCTACTTTTGTACGAACTGAAAACCTACAAATCGAAACCTACCAACAGAAAACGGATACGGCAAGTGTCCGCTGGATTAACGATTGTGAATTTGTGTTACAAAAAATCAATCCAAAAAACATGGCTGAAGAAAAAGGAATTCACATGAAAATTCTCACAACATCTGAAAATGGTTACATCTTTGAATACAATATCGTGGGGGATTCTCACAAGCAAAAAGGCACGATTGTGAAGATTGATTAATACATATAAGTGTTGCCCGTTATTCGTAATAATTTTTATTTTATCATACAGAATCTTTAAGACGAGTTTTTCTGGTCTTTTTTATTAATTTTAATAGGTGTTTTTTTAAAAGACATATTTTATTTATAGAAAACAAATAAAATCATAATAATAACGCATTCACAAAACTTTCACTTTTAAAATTTTTTACTCCTGACAATATACCCTACTTTTGCTATTTAGATTTAGTTTAAATAACATTGAGGCTTTTATTTTACATTGTTGCACTTATACTACTATCGATTGCTTCGCTTTTTGTTGGAGTGAAAAGTATTTCCATTGTTGATATTTTTCGATGGGACGATGAGCAGTTGATGATTATGTCAATTAGTAGAATACCTCGAACAGTTGCTCTTATTTTAGCAGGCGTAGGAATGAGTGTCAGCGGTTTGATTATGCAACAGATGACGCAAAACCGTTTTGTATCGCCCACTACTGCAGGAACTTTGGATGCAGCAAAAATGGGAATTTTGTTTTCAGTTTTACTTATTGGACAATCTGATCAGTATGTTAGAATGTTATTTTCTTTTGCTTTTACTTTCATAGCAAGTATTATTTTCTTAAAAATTGCAGACCGTATTCGTTATAGAAATATTATTTTCATTCCCTTGGTTGGATTAATGTTTGGAGGCATTTTAAACTCGATAACCACATTCTTTGCATATAAAAACAATATTGTTCAAGACGTAAATGCATGGATGGTTGGTGATTTTTCTGGAATTTTAGAGGGCAATTATGAAATTGTTTATTTATGTATTCCAGCTGTTTTTCTGACCTATTTTTATGCTAATAAATTTACTGTAGTAGGAATGGGCGAAAATTTCTCTAAAAACTTAGGGTTAAATTACAGAGCTGTTCTCAATATTGGTCTTTTTTGTGTAGCATTAACTGTCAGTGTTGTTGTTTTGACAGTAGGTGCCATTCCATTCTTGGGTTTGGTCATCCCAAATGTGGTGAGCATCTTATACGGTGATAATCTACGAAAGACTTTACCAATTACGGCGATATTAGGTGCCATTTTCTTACTCATTTGTGACATCATAGGCCGCCTGATTATTTTTCCATTTGAAGTGCCCATCGGTATGACTGTTGGCATTATTGGTGGTGTTATTTTTTTAATACTTTTAATTAAAAAGCAGCGATGAGTATCAGAAATAAAATAGCACTTTTGGTAGTATTTACGCTGGCTTTAAGCGGATTATTCTTGTTTTACAACTTGCCAAATAACTGGGAGTTTGCCTTAGAACGCAGAAGCTTTAAAGTAGCCTCCATGCTGATTATTTCTTGTTGTATTGCCTATTCATCAGTCGTTTTTCAGACTTTGACCAACAACAAAATACTTACGCCTTCCATTATGGGTTTTGAAGCCGTTTATATGTTATTTCAGACCATAATTGTTTTTATTTATGGCGACAAAACATTCCAGATCATCAAGAGTTCGGATAATTTTTTCCTTTCTGTCGGTTTAATGCTGGGCTTTGCTTTTTTATTATTTGTGTTAATTTTTAAAAAAGGAAAAAGCAATATGTATTTCCTTTTACTCATTGGCTTGGTTTTGGGGACGCTTTTTTCGACAATCAGTTCTTTTTTACAATTAATTATTGATCCAAATGAATTTTTAATTATTGAAGGGCAAATGTTTGCGTCTTTTAATCGCATCAACACCGATTTATTTTGGTATGCTTTAGGATTATTGATATTAAGTTTTATCATAGGATTTAGAAAGATAAAACATCTGGATTTAATCGCGTTAGGTAGAGAAAATGCAATCAATTTGGGTTTGAATTACAACAAAAGTATAAAAATGTATTTATTCATCATTGCTGTTTTGGTTTCGGTCTCTACTGCATTGGTTGGTCCGATGACTTTTTTAGGAATTTTGGTGACCAATCTCACTTATGAATTGTTCAAAACTTACAAGCACTCGATTTTGATACCCGCTTGTTGTTTGGTGAGCTGTATTGCTATTTTGGGGGGTCAGTTCATTGTAGAAAGACTGTTTAATTTTAACACCACTATCAGTATCATCATTAATTTTATTGGAGGCATATATTTCATGTTCCTCTTATTAAAAGCAAAAAAAGTATGATAAAAGTAGAAAATATATCGAAAAATTATTCCGAAAAAATTATTTTGGATGACATTACTCTTGAAATACCAAAAGGAAAAATCACCTCTTTGGTTGGAGCTAACGGTGCCGGGAAAAGTACACTTTTGGGGATTATTTCTCGATTGTTGCAGCAAAATAAGGGCAACATTATTCTCGACGATAAAAATATAGAAGAATACAAAAATCGAGCGTTGGCACAACAATTGTCAATTTTAAAACAATCCAATCATCTGGATTTAAAGTTGACTGTTAAAGAACTCGTTAGTTTTGGTCGCTTTCCGTATTCACAAGGTCGCTTGACTTCGGAGGATTACCAAAAAATAGACGAAGCAATCACATTTTTAAGTTTGAAAGAAATCGAAAATAATTATGTTGATGAGCTTAGTGGTGGTCAAAGACAACGCGCATTTCTTGCAATGATAGTGGCTCAAGATACAGAATATATATTATTGGATGAACCGCTAAATAATTTGGACATGAAACATTCTGTACAAATTATGCATACATTAAAAAGATTGTGTAAAGAAAAAGGAAAAACAATCATCATTGTGATCCATGAAATTAATTTTGCGGCCAATTATTCCGATTACATTGTTGCGATGAAAGACGGTAAAATTCGGCATTTTGACACTACAAAGAATATTATTAAAGCAGATGTTTTAAAGGATATTTTCGATATCAATTTTGAAATCATAGAAAAAAAAGAACAACTATTCTGCGACTATTTTACAACGCTAAAGGATACCTAATAAAATTCATATAAACACGATTACCTTTCTAAAAAAGAAGTTGAACTCATCTTGACTTTTGAATTAGAAAAAATAAAAAAAATTCAATAAATAAAATGAAAAGAAAAGTGAAAAACATTTTAAACTTCACGGTATTGGTTGGGTTACTAGCCATGACAAGTTGTCAAACCGACAAGAAACAAGACGCGACTTCAGCCATTAAAACAGCTGAACATCTAACCATCAAGCATTCAATGGGAACTACAGAAGTGGTTAAGAATCCGCAAAATGTAATAGCATTAGATCTTGCTTCTGTAGAAATTTTAGAAGCATTAGGTGTAAAAATCATTGCTATGCCTAAAACGGGTTTACCTTCACATCTTGAAAGCTATCAAAAAGACAACTCTGTAGTTGATTTAGGTACTTTAAAAGAAGTCGATTATGAACGATTAAACGAACTGAATCCAGATGTCATTTTTATATCCGGACGTTTACAAAATGATTATGCAGAGATTTCCAAGATTGCGCCTACATTTTATACCGAAATTGACTACAAAGACTACATGGCGTCTTTAAAAGATAACTTAGAGATATTCGGTTCTGTTTTTGATAAAAGATCTCAAACCGATCAAATTTTAAAAGATATTCAGGATAAAATTACCGAAGTAAATAAAAAAACTAAAGATTTAGACAAAAACGCCTTGATTGTTTTACACAACAAAGGGAGGTTTAGTGCTTATGGAAAAGGATCTCGTTTTGGGATGATTCATGATGTCTTGGGAATAAAAGAAGCAGTAGAAAATCTGGAAGCAACACGTCACGGGCAATCTGTTTCCAATGAATTCATTCAACAGGCTAATCCGGATTATTTATTCATTATTGACCGAACAGCTGTAGTTGACAAAGAAGCTACAAATAAAAAGGCTATAGAAAATAGATTGATTCAACAAACAAGTGCATATAAAAACGGGAAAATTATTTATTTAGACCCAGAAATTTGGTATTTATCAGGAGGAGGGATTGTTTCTATTCACAAAATGATTGATGAAATTTCTAAAAATCTTTAAAAATTAATATGTCAAAACAAAAAAAAGCAACTGCAAGCAAAGTGCTCAAAATGAAAGGAAAAGAGTATATCACACCGCATTATATTCGAGTAACATTAACCGGTGATGTCGCTGATTTTGCAAATACCACGCTAGGTGATAACAACAAAATATTTATTCCTCCAAAAGGAGTTCAGAAGGTTTATTTACCAAAGATAGATTCCGAAACAAAGTCGTGGATTCATCCACCATCAGCGGTTGCTCCCTATGTCCGTACTTATACACATATGGGAATTGATCTTGAAAAAGAGGAGCTAACAATTGATTTTGTCAATCACGGTGAAGATGGACCGGCATCATCTTGGGCTCTGAATGCTCAAATTGGCGACGAACTTGGAGTGGCAATGCGTACCGAACCCAAAGAACTGTTTCCCGAAACTGCGGATTGGTTTCTTTTCGCAGGAGATCTAACCGCTCTTCCAGTTATTGCCTCCATTTTAAAAACACTTCCTCAAAATGCCAAAGGTGTATGTATTTTTGAAGTACCGACAAAAGAAGATGAGCAATTATTAAAATCTAATGCACCTGAAATTGATTTTATTTGGTTGCACAATCCACATCCTGAAAAAGGAAGTAGCTTAGCAAATGAGGTGAAAAAAGTACAATTAGCAACTACTCATAAATTTGGATTTGTGGCTTGTGAGTTTTCTTCAGTAAAAGAAATAAGAAACTATTTGCGAAATGACTGTAAATGGACATCAAAAGAATTGCATGCCTATTCTTATTGGAAAATTGGGGTAGCTGAAGATAAGTCAGTTAAAGAACGTCAGGCAGAAAAGAACTCAATAGATTAACAGAGTCAAAAAAACTACATCTTCACCAAATGGTAGCTTTTAAAACAGTTTGTTTTTAACCTGGGTTCGATTCTTCTCTTGGATTCATATCGCTGACTATCAAAATCATAAACAGCAAAAAGTGACTTTTTTATAAACTTCCCAATAAATGGCAACCTACTTCGCCTTTTTTACCCGAAATAGCCCGCTATTTCTTTCTAAAAAACGCTCGTATCTCACTCATTTATTGAAATATGAATCTTAATTTTATAATCGAACTCAGCTTAAGAGTGAATATTCGTTTTATTTTGACAAAATTTAGTTTAGTACACTACAAAAAATACAAATATTTTATTTACAAACTATTGTTAATCTACCACAAATGCATAGATATTTTTTTTGTTTAAAATGAATTAAAATTCCACAGAATTTATTAAATACTTTGCATTCAATATCCCTGAAATTATTATTTGAACAAAATTGATTTTTGAAATTTATATCTGTGCATCTGTGGTTAACAATTAAATTTTTATCTTTGAACTTGTCTTGACTTTTTTGATTGAAGCGAAAAAAACAGTTGTTTTTGTTTTGTTTAAAGACTTTTTTACACTACATAGCAGCGCTACGGAGTATAAAAAAGAGGGCAAAAAGATATTTTAGAGTCAATTTAAAAAAGTCAAGATGAGCTCTTTCTGATCTTTATAAATTTTGAAGTGTACTAATAAAATTTAGACGCAAAGTTTATATAAGAATCCAATGCTTTAATTAAAAAGTCAGCAGTATCTTTTTTTGCAAGCTGTCCATTTTCGTCAAAATATTCTTGAACATTAGCCAGATACAATTCTGGTTGCTGCATAGTAGGCATGTTTAAAAAAGCCAATATTTGTCTTAAATGATGATTGGCACCAAAACCCGAAATACCGCTAATAGACGAGGAAATAACCATTGCAGGCTTTGCGTTCCAAACATTTTGACCATACGGACGAGAGCCGACATCCAATGCATTTTTTAATGCAGCAGGTACTGACCTGTTGTGTTCTGGAGTTACAAAGATGATACCGTCAAACGATTTAATTTTTTCTCTAAACGAAGCATATTCCGCTGGTTCATTTTCTTGATCATAATCCTGATTGTACAAAGGCAGATGTGCAATTTCAACGCTTTCGAAACGGTGATTTTCTGATGCATTTTGGATTAGAAAATCTGCAATCTTTTTTGTAAAAGCTTCTTTACGAATGGAACCAACTACGACTCCGATTGATTTAATATTCATATTTTATCATTTTAGGTTTAACACAAAGATACTTAAAAGTATTTAACAACGAGGTTTATATTTAAAAATTATGTATATCCTTAATTCATTATAATGAATCAATTTCGAACTTTTCTCATTCTGATACTTCGACAAGCTCAGCATAGGTCAGAAAGAGAAGTCTATTTGAATGACAAAAGATTGCTTCACCAGTTTGCCAAGCTCGGGTCTTCACTTCACTGCAAAACTTTATTCGCAAATTTGAAACCAAGCTGACACTTTTTTTCATTTGTGTTCTGAATACCAAAATGACCAATTATAAGTGTTAGCAGTCAATCAATTTAAAAATTAAGTTTATTTTTAGATATTTAAACTAATAAAGTTTTCTAAAATCATCGTTTTTATTCTATCTTTGTATAGAAGCTGTGCTGGTACGGCTTTCTTAAAAATAGAAATATGAATATCCGTAATGTATCATAATACATAATTTTCGATATTTTGTCATTCCGATACTTCGACAAGCTCAGTACAGGCTAGAAAGAGGAACCTAATTGATAATCAAAAGATTGCTTTGTCAGTTTACAAGCTCGGGTCTTCACTTCACTACTGAACTTTGTTTGCAAATTTCAAACCAAGTTAGCACTTGTTTTTTGTTTGTGTTCTGAATGCCAAAATGACCAATTATGAGTGATAACGGACAATCAAATTAAAATATGAAAAAAATATTTATTACCTTGAGCTCCCTTTTTATGTTCGCCTGCTTTGGTGGAAAAAAAATTTATAATGTGGACGAGGCAACTAAAAATAAAATAGCAAAAATGGAAAACACTGAAACAATTCACAATTTTAAGGTCGAAACCATTAGTGGAGATACTTTGGATTTGGCTAGTTTAAAAGGAAAAAAAATACTGATTGTAAACACTGCTTCAAAATGCGGTCTGACACCACAGTTTGAGCAATTAGAGCTACTGTATCAACAGTTCAAAGATCAAAATTTTGTAATTATTGGATTTCCAAGTAACGACTTTATGGGGCAAGATCCTGGGAGTAATGAAGAAATCGCCGAATTTTGTCAGCTAAATTATGGCGTGAGTTTCCCAATGATGGCAAAGGTTGTTGTTAAAGGAGAAGAAAAACATCCTATTTATCAGTATCTTACAGAAAAAAAACATAATCAAATAGATGACTTTGAAATTGAATGGAATTTTCAAAAGTTTTTAATTAATGAAAACGGCACGATAGATAAAGTAGTCAGTCCTAGAGTTTTACCCAATGCACCAGAGGTTCTCGATTGGATTCAATCATAAATAAAGTCAATATGAGTTCAAATATGCAATACTTCAAAGCCTGTTGTGCAAGTTTGTTTTTAAATCAAACTTGCACTTTGGCTTCGTTTCAAAAACTTTTTTAGGGTTTTAAAATAAAACCACTTCGTTGACCACTACTTCTGTGATGTAGCGTTTGTTTCCATCTTTATCGTCGTAGGATCGATAGGTCAATTTTCCTTCCACGGCAATCTCCTTCCCTTTTTCGACGTATTTTTGAATAATTTCTGCGGTTTTCCCCCAAGCAATTAAATGGTGCCATTGGGTGGTCTCTACTTTTTCCTTTTCGGCATTGTAATAATAGTCGCTAGTTGCCAAGGACAAACTTACTTTAATACCGTTTTCAAATTTTGTTACTTCAGGTGTGTTTCCTGCTCTACCGATCAAGCGAACACTGTTTCTTAATGTACTCATGGCGTAAATTATTTAAATGATTATAAATTTATTTGGTACAAAGTTGCAACGAACTAAAAAAAAGAGTCGGTTGTTAAACGTTTATAGTCGACTGTAAGCGTTTGTAAACGTTTGTTGTCGGATATGTAACTGTAATTTAGTGAATTAAACAAATGAAAAATATCCGGTCAATTACCATCAATTTTAGGGAATAAGCAGATTTAGTCTTTCTCGGTAGCGCAACAAATGGGGCGAATACCATTTTTTATTGGTCTGGCTCCATCTAGCCTTGGTATTTTCTTTGAGATGAGCGATTAGCGAAGTGTCATAAGGAAAAGAGATCCAAATAACAGCTGTTTTTTTATACACGCCTGCAAGATAGGTGTAGTTTTTGGAACAAAAAGTTTGTAAATTATTTTTTTTCATGACCTTCGTATTTTATATTGGTATTTCGTCAAATATACAAAAAAATCATTAAACAATACAAAATACGAAATAAAATCAATAGTTAAGCTATTGGTTTTAAGGTGAATTAAAAATATTTTAAGATTTGTTTGGTGGTTCATAAAACTTGCGTATATTTGTGTGTTATAGCCAATTTTAAAGGACGACACAACATTGACAACAGACAGCGCAAAATTATATTCACAACAGTTCGACAATCTTAATAGACTTGTTGGAAAACGCATTGACGAAATAGTTTTCTATCTTGAAGACACCGACAAGGACTTTTCAGAGGTTGAAAATTCATATGGCAAAAGCCTTCATAATGGCATAGACATTAAATCTGACAACATATACTTCTCAATTGGTTGCAGGTTCACAGACATTCATTACGGACTGACAATTTCTGAAGGACGAACAACCGAATTTGAATTTATAGAAGAAGAAAAAAAACCAATAATATTTGACACAAAAATCATTGGGCAGACAATAAAAAGCGTTGACATTTATTGGATGAAAATTCCGTGGGACGGTGCTGTTGGTTATTATCCTCAAGAATTTGTGATTAAGACAGAAAACGCTTTTTTTCTAATATCATCAATTGAAATAAATAACGGAGAAGTAAATACAGAGTTTACAAACGAGTTATTAGTAATTGAAAATGAACAGACAGCAAAACAACTACAACTTGGACACTATGGGCTTGGCGACAATGGACGAGAATGGTTTAACAACTTTGAAGAATTAAATGAAGCTGACAAGAAAAACTGGCTATAACAGGCATTTGGCAAAAAAGCGGGTTCAATACTTAAATGAAGTTTGGAGCTTCGTATCAAGTTTAGTGCTAGCAGACAGTTTTGTGCTTCGAAATCCGCTTCTTCGCCAAGCGCCAAAACGTTAGCGGCAATGATGAAAAAACACCTGTACATATTATTAAGCCTTGTGATTTGTTCGCAATCGAATGCCCAAAACTTCGACAAACTTGTTGAACATTTTAGGAATAACAATTTTGTGGGGTT
>Ga0209075_1001138_pt1 | contig 25437 bp, 24 predicted proteins | sample Stecom2011_FD_187523 | JGI IMG/M metagenome (GOLD analysis project Ga0209075, IMG submission 187523) | Agricultural soil microbial communities from Utah to study Nitrogen management - Steer compost 2011 (SPAdes) (version 2) | ecosystem: Environmental > Terrestrial > Soil > Agricultural land...
TGTTAGGACAAGTAATACTGACTCATAGAATTTCAACTGAAGCCGATTTATCTATCGATACGTCTAGCTTAAGCAATGGCATGTATTTTATTAAGATAACTAAAGAATCTAGTCAGTTATCTTTACCATTTATTAAGAAATAATTTTTAATAATAAATAAACTTAAGAGAGGATTGATGTTTATCAGTCCTCTTTTTTTATTTTTGAAGAAATAATACAATCTTGAAAATTTACAAATCACTTCAACTGGATTTTAATTTTAATACCGTTGTTACCATTGGTACTTTTGATGGGGTTCATATTGGCCATAGAAAAATTATAGAACGCTTGGTACAAACAGCTAAAAAAAGCCAATTGAAATCTGTGGTTTTGACATTTTTTCCACACCCGCGAATGGTGCTTCAAAAAGATGCCGATATTAAACTTATAAATACCATAGACGAAAGAAGTGTTATCCTGGAGCAACTTGGCCTGGATGTTTTGGTTATAAAAAAATTTACGAAAGAGTTTTCTCGTTTAACAGCGGAGGAATACGTAACAGACGTATTAGTAAAACAACTGCGCGTAAAAAAAATAATTATAGGTTACGATCATCACTTTGGTAGAAATAGAGCTGCCAATATAGAAAATCTTAAAGCCTATGGTAAAATCCACGATTTTGAAGTTGAAGAAATTTCAGCTCAAGATATTAATGAAGTTTCTGTAAGTTCTACTAAAATTAGAACAGCGCTTTTAGACGGAAACATAAAAAAAGCCAATAAGTATTTGGGGAGTTATTTTATGTTATCTGGAAACGTAGTCAAAGGAAAAGGCTTAGGAAATACCATTGGTTTTCCAACAGCTAATTTACACATTGAAGAAACTTACAAGCTTATTCCCAAACAAGGAGTTTATATAGTTAAAACCACCATCGATCATCAAGTTGTTTTTGGCATGATGAATATTGGTTTTAATCCAACCACAGACATCGATAAAAAACAAAAAATAGAAGTGCATTTTTTCAATTTCAACCAATCTATTTATAACATATCTCTAGTTATTGAATTATTGGATAGAATTAGAGACGAACATAAATTTGATTCGGTGAACGATCTCAAAGCACAACTTCAAAAAGACCAAGAAACCTCTTTAAAATACCTAGCAAAACACCATGCTGAATAAGTTCTTATTTAAACATATCGACAATAGCTCTCTCATTGTTTTTAGAATTATTTTCGGGCTTTTATGTTTTTTAGAATCGGTTGGCGCCATTTATACAGGATGGATTAAAAGAACCCTTATAGATCCAGAATTTACCTTTTCGTTTATTGGTTTGGAGTTTTTGCAACCTCTTCCTGGCAATTGGATGTATGCCTATTACGCAATCATGGGACTTTTTGGCCTGTGTATTATGCTGGGTTATAAGTACCGTTTTAGTGCCATTATGTTTACCCTGATGTGGGCGGCTACTTATTTTATGCAAAAAGCGTCGTATAACAACCATTACTATTTACTCATACTTTTAAGTGCCTTTATGGTTTTTTTACCTGCAAACAGGTATTATTCCATAGATGCGAAAAACAATCCCAATATCAAGCAATTATCCATGCCCAATTGGTGTAGACTCGTCTTTATATTCCAAATGTTAATTGTTTATACTTACGGCTCTCTGGCCAAATTTTATCCAGGTTGGTTGGACACGTCGTTTATTGAGATAATAATGAAAGGAAAACAGCATTATTTTCTGGTAGGAGACCTGCTTCAACAAAAATGGATGCATTATTTTCTTGCTTATGGCGGGATTTTATTCGATGGATTGATCATTCCATTACTCTTGTATAAACCTACTAGAAAATGGGCGTTTTTCGCTTCAATTTTCTTTCATTTGTTTAATTCCTTTGTTTTTCAAGTGGGCATATTCCCATATTTATCATTATCCTTTGCGCTTTTCTTTTTTGAACCAGAAACCATTCATCGAATATTCTTAAGAAAAAAACCTTTTTACTCTTTAAATGAAGTGCTAATTCCTTCGTATAGAAATGCTTTAATAACTCTGGGAGCCATTTATTTTATCATTCAAATAGCGCTTCCGATAAGGCATCATTTTATAAAAGACGATGTTCTTTGGACCGAAGAAGGCCATAGATTATCTTGGAGAATGATGTTACGAGCTAAACAAGGATTTGCTGTTTATAAAGTAGTTAACAAGCAAACCCAAAAGCCCACCAATATTAATTTACACGACTACTTAACCAACAAACAAATACATTTGGTATCCAGCAAACCGGATGCTATTTGGCAATTTTCGCAACGCTTAAAAGATTCCTACGCTAAAAAGGGCGAAGATGTTTCGGTGTATGTGGATTGTAAAGTTAAAATTAATGGAGGTCCCCTTAAACGACTTATAGATCCAGATGTGGACATAGCCTCTGTAAAATGGGATATTTTTAAACATTCCGATTGGATTTTGCCTTCCAACGAAACAGAAAAATCACATCAAAACCCGCTCAAATCTTCACAATAAAACCAGCTAACAATTTTACCGGCCAAGTGGGATTAAATCTCTTGGCAATTCCGTAAATTTGTGGCTTAAATTTCACAAAACATGTTACAAGTACCTTTTATTAGAGAAAATAAAGAAAACGTTATAAAACAATTAGCCGTTAGGAATATAGATGCGACTAAAATGATTGAAGACGTGATATCTTTAGATGAAGACAGAAGACAAACCCAAACCCTTTTAGACAATGCCTTGGCTGAATCCAATACACTTTCTAAAGAAATTGGAAACTTGTACAAATCGGGGAAAACTGCCGAAGCCAATATTTTAAAAGAAAGAACCACAGAACTTAAGGAAACTACCAAAGAGTTAAATGAAAAACTCAATGAAAAGGTAGAAGCTTTAAATCAACTGTTATATAAAATTCCAAACGTACCTCACATCTCTGTTCCTAAAGGATCTGCAGAAGATGATAACGAAATCGTTTTTAGTGAAGGCGTTATTCCAACTTTGGATAAGGAAGCGCTTCCACATTGGGAATTGGCCAAAAAATACGACATTATAGATTTCGAACTTGGTAACAAAATTACTGGAGCAGGATTTCCTGTTTACAAAGGAAAAGGCGCCAGATTACAACGTGCCTTAATTGCTTATTTTCTTGATAAAAACACCGATGCTGGATATACAGAATATCAGTTACCCTATTTGGTAAATGAAGCTTCTGGTTTTGGAACTGGACAATTGCCAGATAAAGAAGGACAAATGTACCATGTTACTGAAGACAATTTATATTTAATTCCAACAGCCGAAGTTCCAGGAACCAATATTTTTAGAGATGTTATTCTTGAAGAATCTCAATTACCAATTGGAATAACTGGATATACACCATGTTTTAGAAGAGAAGCAGGAAGTTATGGCGCACATGTAAGAGGTTTAAACAGATTGCACCAATTTGATAAGGTTGAAATTTTACGAATAGAACACCCAAAACGTTCGTATGAAGCCTTGGACGAAATGGTAGAACACGTAAAAACCATTTTAAAAGAATTAAAATTACCCTATAGAATTTTAAGATTATGTGGAGGAGATATTGGTTTTACCTCAGCTCTAACCTACGATTTTGAAGTGTTTTCTACAGCCCAAGAAAGATGGCTGGAAATTTCATCTGTTTCTAATTTTGAAACTTTTCAAGCCAACCGATTAAAATTGCGTTTTAGAAATAGTGAAGGCAAAAATGAATTGGCTCATACCTTAAACGGAAGCTCATTGGCTTTACCTCGAGTTCTAGCAGGAATTTTAGAAAACTATCAAACAAAAGATGGTATTGTTATTCCAGAAGTTTTAGTACCCTATACCGGATTTAAAATAATCGATTAACCTCGTAAGATTATTCTTAATTTATCGATAAAACGCTAAAAAAAGACGTTGTTCAACGATTTTTTAGCGTTTTTCTTTGTTTATTAAATTATTTTATTCAAGTTAGTAGTTCCAAATTATAAAACCTACTTACTATGAAAAATGTGGTACGAATTTTTCTACTAATTGCCTTAGTTCTTGTAGCTGGTAAAGTATTGTTTTCAGATTTCCACTTGCCTAAATCTGAAAATAAGACCATTACTATGGCTACAGCCGAATAAGACTTTAAAAAAGTGGCCTAGAAACTAAATATTGATTTGGTAGTTATTGTCCCAATCGAATACTTGAATCATGTTATATATGATTAATAGCACATTTATTTTGGTTGGTAAAATGCCTGAATTTTTTTCAGGCATTTTTTTATTTAAAAACATCTTTTGCACCACGCAATGCCATTAAAATAGAGCTCCTTCATCCCGCTTTCCTAAATCGTTCTTAAAAATCAAGATTCATACAAAATCTAAAAGCACATTTCTTATCTTTACACAAAGTCAGGTCATGAGGTTTTTACTAATTTTATTTTTGTTTGTTTGTAGCAACATGTTTTCGCAAGAAGATATTGTCGCTGCCGAATATTTCAAGAATGGCGATTTCGAAAAAGCCTTAATTTCTTATCAAAGACTTTATAACAAATCTCCCAACAACAATACCTACCTCGTGCAGTTGGTAAAATCCCATCAACAGTTAGAGAATTTTCAGGAAGCAGAAACGCTCCTACTCAATCAAATTCCTAAATTCAACTTCCCGCCTCTACTTATAGAATTAGGCTATAATTATCAGTTACAAAACAAACTGTCCGATGCCGAAATCTATTATAACAGAGCTTTAGAAACCTTAAATGAAAATCCTAATTATGTGTTTGCCATTGGACAAGCTTTCGAAGATAAATCCTTGTTGACGCATGCCATTACAGCTTACGAAAAAGCCATGGCATTAAGACCGGAACTAAATTTTAACGTGCAATTAGCTAGAATTTATGGCGAGCAAGGCAATGTTTCAAAAATGTTTGAAAGCTACTTGGATTTTGTTGAATTAAACGACTCTTATATAAACACCATTAAAAGAGCTTTTAGCGAATTTATTAGTGAAGACAGCGAGAACGAAAACAATATTATTTTAAGACGTCTGCTTCTTAAGAAAATCCAAATAGATCAAAATCTTCTTTGGAACGAGATGTTAAGTTGGTTATTTGTACAGCAAAAAGAATATAACAAAGCCTTCACCCAAGAAAAAGCCATTTTTTTTAGACACCCGGAAAGTCTCGATCGAATTGAAGAGTTAGCCCTTATTGCTTCGGCTGATAAAACCTATGACACCGCTTTAAATATTTTTACCTATTTAACAGAAACTGCCCAGGATACAGATACGCAGTTAAAGGCCCATTACCATCTTCTTGATATTAAAACCCAAATGGCCGCACCATCGGATTATCCAGCCATTTCAAATGCCTATCAAAGTATTTTTAACACCTATGGTAAACAAACCCAAACCTTACAAATACAAATTGCTTACGCACATTTTTTAGCTTTTTACAAGCATCATTCCCAAGAAGCCATAAGTATATTAAAGCAAAGTTTAGAACTACCTCTTAGCACGTTTCAAGAAGCTCAAGTAAAAATGGAATTGGGTGATGTATTGGTTTTAGAAGAAAAATTTAATGAAGCCTTAATTTATTACAGCCAAATACAACGCAATTTAAAAAATAGTACACTGGCCCAAAAAGCGAGATTTAAAGTGGCACAGACCAGTTATTATAAAGGCGATTTTAAATGGGCAGAATCCCAACTAAAAATCCTAAAATCCTCCACCTCGCAATTAATTGCCAACGATGCCTTGGATCTCATGTTGCTAATTACAGACAACAAATATGAAGACTCTACACAAACTGCCTTAAAGTTATATGCTAAGGCCGATTTACTGGCCTATCAAAACAAAACTACAGACGCCATTGTGCTTTTAGATGTAGTTTTAAACGAACATCGCGGCAAAACCATAGAAGATCAAGCGCTATTTAAACAAGCTCAGCTTTTCGAGAAAACCAAGGAATACCATAAGGCTGAAAATAATTACTTAAGCATTATTACCAATTTTAGCGACGATATTCTAGCAGATGATGCCTATTTTTATTTAGCTGAATTGTATAGAACAAAATTAGATCAACCCGAGAAAGCACAAGCTCATTACGAAAAAATAATCTTTAATTATCAAGACAGTATCTTTTTTGTTGAAGCACGAAAAAACTATAGAATGCTGCGTGGTGATGCTATCGACTAAGGATGTTCTCGTCAAGGACAGAGTTATTACATACGCAAAGAACACCTTGGAAAAATTGTAAATTCTAAACATCAAGACATGCTAGTAGCAGAAACCCACAGGCTCTTTATTACAAAATTCACCGAAAACGATGCTCCTTTCTTTTTAGAATTGGCCAATTCGCCAACTTGGATAAAATATATTGGAGATAGAGGTTTAAAAACAATTTCTGATGCCAAGAATTACTTAAAAGAGGGCACGATTAAAAGTTATACGGAATTTGGTTTTGGCTTTTATAAATTACAGTTAAAAGCAGAAAACGGAAAACCCATTGGCACCTGTGGTCTCGTAAAAAGAGATCGATTAGAGCATGTAGATTTGGGGTTTGCCATGCTTCCAGAATACGAAGGGAAAGGTTTTGGCTTTGAAGCTTCAGAAGAAATACTGGAATTGGCGAAAAACCAATTTCATTTAGATAAAATTTTGGCCATAACCTTGCCTACCAATAGTAAGTCGGTTAAATTGTTGGAAAAACTAGGTTTGGCATTCGAAAAAAGGGTGAAACCTTTTGAAGATGACGAAGAACTTTTGTTATTTGCAAAAACACTTTAATAATTTTAAAAGCTCAAAATACTTATACCTTTAAGCGCTTTAAGTAGTTGAGACATTTATAACTTTAAGCACAAATGATAATTTACAACGTAACAACAAATGTAGACGAAAGCATTCACGAGGAATGGCTTTCATGGATTAAAGAACATATCCCCCACGTTTTGGCAACAGGAAAATTTACGGAAGCCAAATTAACACGTGTTTTGGTTGAAGAAGAGATGGGCGGTGTTACCTATTCCGTGCAATACCGAGCAAAATCTAGAGAAGATTTACAAGCTTATTACAAAAATCACGCAGACAATTTAAGACAAGAAGGCTTAAAACGCTTTGCAGATAAAACCTTAGCATTTAGAACCGAATTGGAAATTATTGACGAATATTCAGTGACTTTTAACTAATTAAAACAAATAATTGTGTCTAAAGACCATCAAGTAAGAGCAAAAAAACATTTAGGTCAACATTTTTTAACCGATGAATCCATTGCCGAAAAAATAGCAAATTCCCTATCATTCAAAGGTTATAAGCAGGTACTCGAAATTGGTCCGGGCATGGGCGTTTTAACAAAATACCTTCTTAAAAAAGATTCGATAATCCATGTCATAGAAATAGACCCAGAATCTGTAGAATATTTAAAAAACAACTATCTTAATTTAGCCGATAGGGTGATAGAGCAAGATTTTTTAAAATACGATTTAAACCTTGTTTTCAACAACGAACCTTTCGCCATCATAGGAAATTTTCCATATAATATCTCTACTCAAATTGTTTTTAAAGCCTTGGAAATGCGCGATCAGATTCCAGAATTTTCAGGCATGTTTCAAAAAGAAGTCGCCCAACGTATTTGTTCTAAAGAAGGCAGCAAAGTTTATGGTATTTTATCTGTTTTAACCCAAGCGTTCTATCATGCGGAATATTTATTTACCGTGCCTCCAAGCGTATTCAATCCGCCACCAAAAGTAGAATCTGGAGTTTTGTTATTAAAACGAAAAGAAAACTACACGCTTCCGTGTGATGAGAAAATGCTTTTTAAGGTGGTAAAAACAGCCTTTCAGCAACGAAGAAAAACACTTCGAAACAGTTTAAAAACCTTCAATCTAACCGATAATTTAAAAGCAAATGGTATCTTTGACAAACGTCCGGAACAATTAGCTGTACAAGAGTTTATAGAGCTTACCCAATTGATTGAAACCGATATGAAACAATAAATCCTCTGTTATTTCCACAGAGAAAAAAGACTAGAAATCTGATGTCTGAAGAAAACGAAAACATACAATTCGAGCTAACCGACGAACTTATTGAAAAAGTAGAACAACTTATCGAAGCCAAAAACGATACAGAACTACACGAGTTATTAGCAGAATTCCATTACGCCGATATTGCCGAAATTTTAGACGAAGTCAACCTAGAAGAGGCCATGTATGTTATCAAGCTTCTAGATTCTGAAACTACTTCCTACGTGTTAATGGAACTCGATGAAGACAATCGAGAAAAGGTTCTTAGAAATCTATCGGCCAAAGAAATAGCCGAGGAAATTGAAGAGCTGGACACAGATGATGCTGCAGATATTATTGCCGAACTTCCTCAAGACAGACAACGAGAAGTTATTTCCAACATTGAAGACGAAGACCACAAAGCAGAAATTACCGAACTTTTAGCCTACGACGAAGATACGGCTGGAGGACTTATGGCAAAAGAGTTGGTAAAAGTATTTGAAACATGGACCGTGGCCGGTTGTTTGCGTAGAATTAGAGCTCAAGCACAAGAAGTTCGAAGAGTTCACTCCATTTATGTAGTTAACAAGCAGAACAAACTTATTGGACGTCTTTCTTTAAAAGATTTAATTGTTGCCAAAAGTGATCAGAAAATTGCGGATATCTACATTAAAAGTGTCGATTACGTAAAAGTACACGAAGACTCGGTAGAAGTAGCTAGAATCATGCAAAAATACGATTTGGAAGCCATTCCTGTTGTAGACGAAGACATGGTGCTTCTTGGGCGAATTACCATTGACGATATTGTGGATGTTATTCGAGAGGAAGCCGATAAAGATTATCAGTTGGCGGCAGGTATCTCTAGAGGAGTTGAAGCCGATGCCAGTATATTTAAATTAACAATCGCACGCCTACCTTGGTTATTGATTGGTATGTTTGGAGGTTTGGGTGCCGCTAGTATTATTGAGCATTTTAATGAAAGCATGGGAAGTTTTATCGTGCTTTTAAGTTTTGTGCCTTTAATACAAGCAACTGCTGGAAACGTAGGTGTACAATCCTCGGCGATTGTAGTTCAAGGTTTAGCCAACGACACCATAGATGGGAAGATTTTAAAACGTCTTTTTAAAGAGTTTATCTTAGGTCTAGTGAACGGAATCGCAATTGCATTTATAGCTTTGCTTATGAGTCATTTTGTTTTTGGAACCCCTTATATGGTTTCTTTAACCATTTCACTTTCTTTAATAACGGTTATAATTATGGCTGCTTTAATAGGTACATTTATTCCAATACTTTTAGATAAAAAAGGCATTGATCCTGCTGTGGCCACAGGGCCATTTATAACTACTAGCAACGATGTGTTTGGTATTTTAACTTACTTTGTAATCGCTAAACTTATATTAGGTTTTTAATTATGAAAGTTCTCCATCTCGATACAAATCATCCCTTATTACTTCAGCAACTTGACGCTCTAGGTTTTAAAAACGACGAAGACTATCAAGCTTCAAAAGCTGAAATAGAATCTAAAATAGCTTCTTATGATGGAATAATTATAAGGAGTCGGTTTACTATAGATAAAACCTTTCTAGACGCTGCAAAAAACCTAAAATTTATTGGTCGCGTTGGTGCTGGTTTAGAAAATATAGATTGCAAGTATGCCGAAAGCAAAGGCATTTATTTAATTTCCGCTCCAGAAGGCAATAGAAATGCCGTTGGCGAACACAGTTTGGCCTTGCTACTTTCTTTATTCAATAAACTGAATAAAGCCAATCGGGAAGTCCGTGAAGGCAAATGGTTGCGTGAAGCGAACAGAGGGGTCGAATTAGATGGAAAAACTGTAGGTTTAATTGGCTATGGAAATATGGGGAAAGCCTTTGCAAAAAAACTTTTAGGTTTTGATGTAAACGTTTTGTGCTACGATATAAAAGAGGGTGTTGGAGACAAAAATGCGAAACAAGTGTCTTTGGCAGAATTTCAAGAAAAAGTAGATGTTGTTAGTTTACATACACCAGAAACACCATTGACCATCAACCTGATAAACACCAGATTTATCCAAACTTTTAAAAAATCTTTTTGGTTAATAAACACAGCTCGTGGCAAAAGTGTTGTCACAGAAGATTTGGTTAATGCCTTAAAATCCGGAAAGATTTTAGGCGCCGGTTTGGATGTTTTAGAATACGAAAAAGCCTCGTTTGAAGATATGTTCAGCTCAACCATGCCAGAGCCTTTTCAATATTTAATAAAAGCAGATAATGTTACCCTTACACCTCACGTTGCCGGTTGGACTGTTGAAAGCAAAGAGAAATTAGCCCAAACCATTGTAAATAAAATTAAGGCAATTCCGAAACTTCGGAAGTAGTAACTTTATAGCTTAAACAAATATCAGACCATGCCATACGAAGCAAATTCTCCAGAAGACTACATCAATCAAATTCCTGAAGAACGCAAGGAGGCCCTAAATAAACTCCGGAAAATTATTAAGAACAATCTTCCAAAAGGTTTTGAGGAAGGCATCCAATATGGTATGATAGGTTATTATGTGCCTCATCGTATTTATCCAGATGGTTACCATTGCGATCCAAAAATTCCATTGCCATTTATGAGTTTAGCTTCACAAAAAAACTCTATCAACTTATACCATTCCGGCATTTATTCAAAACCAGAATTACACGATTGGTTTATAGGTGAATTTCCCAAACACTGCAAACGCAAATTAGACATGGGAAAAAGCTGTATCAGATTTAAAAAGGTGGAAGACATTCCTTTTGAACTTATTGGAAAACTTTCAAAAAAACTGACCGTTGGTGAGTGGATAGATATTTACGAGAATGCAATAAAAAAGAAGTAATTGCCCCCTTTATCAAACAACTAAAAATTAAGTTTTCAATGAAAAAACGCGTTACAGGAATTGGTGGATTGTTTTTTAAAAGTAAAGATCCAAAAGCATCAAAAGATTGGTACAAAAAACATCTGGGATTTAATACGGACGATTACGGCTGCACCTTTTGGTGGAAAGACAAAGAGGGCAAGGATTGCTCAACCCAATGGAGTCCTTTTGCCGAAGACACAAAATATTACGAGCCTTCAAAAAAAGACTTTATGTTTAATTATCGTGTAGAAAATTTGCCCGAGTTATTGACTGTTTTAAAAGAAGAAGGCGTTTCCATACTTGGAGAAATGGAAGAATACGACTATGGTAAGTTTGCTTGGATTCTTGATAATGATGGAAACAAAATTGAACTTTGGCAACCTATAGACAAGGCTTTCAAATAAAAAAAACACCATAACTTCTTAATTTTCACTATCTTTAGTAAGCACATTTTAAATCTATAAATTATGTCTGCAGAAAATAAAAATTTTGAAGATGACACTTATAAATTCTCTAGTGGTGTTTTAAAAGATGGAAAAACTATAGCTATTATTGCTCATATGACTATAGTAGGTTGGATTATTGCATTTATTATGAACAACAAAACCAAAAATGCCTATGCTTCTTTTTACATTAGACAGTCTTTAGGAGTTATGTTGGGTATTATCCTATTTACTCTTATTCCTGTTATTGGATGGATTATAGGAGTAGGTTTCTTTGTTTTATGGGTTTTTAGCTTGATTGGATCTTTAAGTGGCGAATTAAAGCACATTCCCTTTTTTGGAAACCGTTTTCAAGAATGGTTTCAATCCTTTTAGGAGGAAATTATTGTTTTAATTCAAATTCTGGCTCATAATCTAACGGAAGTGCATCTCCTATACGTTGGTTTCCTATAAAACCAGTAAATGTAATCGCTTTTATTGGCGAATGATTCCCGAAATTATCAACAAAAAAACATGCATCCTCTATTGGTTTAAGTTTTGAGCAAGAATCAGACGCATCTACTACTTCTAACTCAGGCTTAAGAAAGCAGATTTCCTTTAAGTTTGGATTTTCAGTTTCGTTCACAACTATAGCGTGCTCTGGTGCCACTTGTTGTTTTTCATAAAAAAGCTTAAACCCTTCATCCATTAAGCGATTTGAATAAACAGCTCTCATAAAATGCAAAACGGAACCTTGATAGACTTTTGTTCTTTTTTTATCGATTCTGTTACTAGGATTGTTATTCAACACTTTATAGAATGAAGTTCCAGCGTAATATACTGTTGTTGGAGAATAGCGTGTTTTTACGCGACCTTCTGTAGAATGACTTACATACTGAACCTCAAAATCCTGTAAATCGTACGCAATTTCATATTCTAAGTGCTTATTTAAAATACGTATGGGCTTTTTTGAAGATGCTATTAGTTTATCTGAAGTTTTATCATAGGTCAAGAAAATATCATCTTCATTTAAAATTTTGCAAGATTGTGCTTGTTTGGAAACCCCTAAAAAATGATTTTTAAATTCAGTCATTTTTTGTTTTCTAGTCCAGATATTTTCATAGCTAGACAACGCATCTGTTTTTCTTGACGACGTTTTATTGTCACTTAAATATATTTCGTTTAAGACACTGATTTCTTCCTCTAAATAATATTTGTAAACAAAATCATCTGAGTAGTCTTTATGAATTAATTTTTTATACCCTAAAAATGAAATAACCAATGAGGTTTGTAGTTCCTTATTTATATCTATTTTAAAAACACCATTTATGTTTGTGATTGTTCCTTTGGTGGTACCATCAAAATAAATGGTGACACCTTCCATGGGTTCTTGGCTTTTTTTGTCGTAAACAATACCCGAAACCTGCTGAGCGCAAAGTGGTGCCACAGTCATTAAAAAAGTGAAAATAAAGGTAATTTTATGCCTCATTCTGTTCCGAGAGCTTCTGTTCCAATTCCGCTTGAAATTCTTCCATAACGGGGCGAACAGTACTTTCTGGTAAATCGGCTATTTTAATATACATCAAACCATCTACTGCATTGTTAAATAGTGGGTCCACGTTAAAAGCCACCAATTTCGCATTCTGTTTGATGTATTTTTTAAGCAATACTGGCAAGCGTAAGGATCCTGGCTCCAACTCGTCAATAATTTTATCGAATTTGTTTAAATCGGCTTCGGTTTCATCAAAAACAAAGTCTTTATCGGCATCTTTTAATTTTACCTTAAACTCTTTTTTAGGATGGACATATTGCGCAATATATGGATCGTAATAATGGGATTTCATAAACTCAATCATCAACGATTTAGAGAAATTTGAAAACTGGTTGCTAATACTTACGCCACCAATTAAAAATTTATGCTCCGGATAACGCAAAGTGGTATGTACAATACCTTTCCATAATAAAAATAATGGCATGGGTTTTTGTTGGTATTCCTTAACAATAAACGCACGGCCCATTTCTATGGACTGGCTCATCATTTTATGTAATTCTGGCTCGAACCTAAATAAATCTTGCAAATAAAATCCATCAATACCAAATTTAGCAAATATTTGGGATCCCAATCCCATTCTATATGCCCCAACTATTAGCTCTCTTTCACTGTCCCAAAGAAACATATGGTGATAGTAAGTATCAAAAGTATCTAAATCGATAGATTCATTGGTACCCTCGCCTACTTCTCTAAAGGTAATTTCACGAAGTCTTCCAATTTCCCTTAAAATGTTTGGTATCTCATTGCTCGTAGCCAAAAACACCTCGTAATTTTTACTTTGCAACAATCTAAAATCGCCAGTCCTAAGCGTTTCAACCTCTTGCTTCATGATATCCTTAGAGATAGGTGTTACAATTAGTTTTGGTGGTTTGGGAACTTTTAAAGTGGATGAAATATGACTTAATAAATTCCCTTTTTCATCGAAGGAATTTGAAAGCATATAGGTTTTCTTTCTTATAAATTCTGAAAATCCTTCCAGAGTAGGATATTCCTTTTGATCTGCCACCGTAATCGGCCTTCCAATACGCACTTTAATGGTTCTTCGTTTTTGGGTTAATAATTCCGAAGGTAATTTTGCCGTTCTGAACGTGTCGCTTATTTTAGATAATTTATAAAAAAGCTGACTGTTTCTAGCGTGAAAATAAATAGGTACTACAGGAACTTCTGCTTTTTGAATAAGTTTCATTGCCGATTCTTCCCAAGGTTTATCTATCAATAATTTCCCATCTCTATACGTGGAAACCTCTCCTGCTGGAAAAACTCCCAAAGGCGAACCTTCCTTTAAATGTTTGATGGCATTTTTAAAACCAGCAATACTGGATTTAATGTCTTTTTTGTTTTCAAACGGATTAACAGGAATAATATATGGTTTTAATGGCTCGATTCTATGAAGCAGAAAATTAGCCATTATTTTAAAATCCTCACGCTGCTCCAACATAAGTTTTAAAAGCAAAATGCCATCAATACCTCCTAAAGGATGATTGGATACCGTAATATAAGCACCGTCCTTTGGCAAACGTTTTAAATCTTCTTCAGGAATTTCAAACTTAATCTGAAAATCATGTAAAATTCCATTTAAAAAATCGGTTTTTTCTAGATGTTTGTTTCGGTTATAAATATCGTTAAGTGTTGATATTTTTAACACCTTCATAAGTACCCATCCTACAAAGGTTCCCACAAAACCGTATGAATCCAATTGTATGGCTTTAGCTACCTCTTTGGCAGATACCAATCCTTTATCTAGTTGTTTAGTCATGAATACAAATGTAGTGAAAATGTTTATTTAGTAACCAACTGCATGGTTTCTTGTGTTAATTGCTTCAACAATATCTCTTTATCCTTTTCCATTTGCGCTTTAGTAGCCTCGGTATAGTGCCTTATGGTATATAAAGATACGTCTTCTATACAGGTTACTTTAAAGGTTGCTTTTAAATGTTGCAAGAGTTCGTTTAAATTTTGATATAAATCCTCCACACAAACCGAAAATGTAATGGCAGAATTTTGAATAACGCCTACCTTCATTTTATACAAATGCAAGAGTTTAAAAATCTCACTGATATTTTCTTCTACGATGTACGAAAAATCTAAAGATGACAAAGAAATAAGCACCTGATTTTTCTTAACAATAAAGCAAGGGATCTGCGGATCCAAACCAGCCTCTTTACAAACCATCGTGCCTTTGCCTTCCGGATTTAAAAAAGATTTAACATACAAAGGAATTTCCTTTCTTTGTAGTGGCTGCAAGGTTTTTGGATGAATAACCGAAGCGCCGTAAAATGCCAACTCAATGGCTTCTCTATATGAAATTCTATTGAGTAATTGGGCGTTCTCAAAATAACGTGGATCGGCATTTAAAACCCCTGGAACATCTTTCCAAATGGTCACGCTTTCCGCATTTAAACAATAAGCAAAAATGGCGGCCGTGTAATCGCTCCCTTCCCGACCCAAAGTTGTGGTAAAATTATTAGAATCACTTCCTAAAAAACCTTGAGTAATGTTTAATTGGTTTCTGTTGAAGTTTGCGTTTATTCTTTTTTGGGTTTCTTCCCAATTAACATTGGCCGTTCTGTAATAATTATCGGTTTTTATAAACTCCCGAACATCCAAATATCGATTTTTTATGTTCAAATCGTTTAAGCATTCACTCACTATGGTTGAAGAAACCAACTCTCCAAACCCAATAACCTGATCGTAAACAAAATTATAATCTGGCGATTTGTTTCTATCTAAAAACGCCTTTAAATCATTGAATAAAGTAGATACTTTTTTAAAAACCTCATGCTTTTCGTTATCGAACAAGTCCAATAAAATAGCATTATGAAATTTAAAAACATCCTGAATGGAACTTTGCAATTGCTTGGATTGGTTGAAATATTTTTTTACAACAATTTCTAAAGCATTGGTGGTTTTTCCCATGGCAGAAACCACTATCAAAGTGTCCTTATAGCCTGTTTTATTTAAAACATTTACTAAATTCTTTACGCTTTTGGCATCCTTTATCGATGCGCCTCCAAATTTAAATACCTGCATTATAATTTTGATAAATATGCTTTAATTCCTTCTTCGTTTAACTGAACCAGGTCCCAGTCACGCATTACCTTAGCTCCTTTTTTCTCGTAAAATGCAATGGCGTCCTCATTCCAATCTATCACATCCCAACTGATGCGTTTTACACCTAATTGATGGCCATAAACAACCACTTGATCGAGTAACTTAGTGCCAATTTGCATGCCACGCATTTCTTGGGTTACCACCAAATCTTCCAAATGCAAAACAGGACCTTTCCAAGTAGAATAGCGCATATAAACCAAAGCCATTCCTTCAATTTTGTTATTTACTTCGGCTACAAAACATGTAAATTTAGGATCTTGGCCAAATCCATCATGTTCTAAATCGGCAGGTTTTATTTCTACGGCATCTGGTTCTTTTTCGAAGATAGCCAAAGCTTTTATTAAATTATAAACAGCCAGCATATCTTCTTTTTTTGCCTTTCTAATTAAAATTTGCATATAGAAATTTTGAGGATAAAGATAGTTTAAAGTTGTTTATTATCTATTTGGAAAGTGCTGTTGTTTGCTAAAAAACACGATATTTGCAATACAAACAACACATTGTAACTTCATGGCTAGAAAAAATCAAACTTTAGGAGAGTTTATTATTGAAAACCAATCGTCTTTTAAATATACTTCTGGAGAACTATCTCGACTTATTAACTCCATACGCTTGGCTGCAAAAGTAGTTAATCATGAAGTAAACAAGGCAGGTTTAGTAGATATTATTGGTTCTGTTGGCGACACAAATATTCAGGGTGAAGAGCAACAAAAACTTGATGTTTATGCCAACGAAAAGTTTATCCAAACCTTAAAAAATAGAAATATTGTTTGCGGAATCGCTAGTGAAGAAGAGGATACTTTTATTTCTATTAATAGTCAAGACAAAAACAATCAAAATAAATATGTGGTGCTTATCGATCCTTTAGATGGCTCATCAAACATTGATGTTAATGTTTCTGTAGGTACTATTTTTTCAGTATATAGACGTATTTCTCCTGTAGGAAGTCCGGTTAATATAAACGATTTCCTTCAAAAAGGAAGTCAGCAAGTAGCTGCAGGCTATATTGTTTATGGTACTTCAACCATGCTGGTTTATACCACTGGAGATGGTGTTAACGGGTTTACCCTAAATCCAGCGATAGGAACTTTTTACTTATCGCATCCAAAAATGACCTTCCCTGAAAACGGGCATATTTACTCTGTAAACGAAGGGAATTACATTCATTTCCCTCAAGGCATTAAAGACTATATTAAATATTGCCAAATGGAAGAGGACGACAGACCATATACCAGTAGATATATAGGCTCTTTAGTTTCAGATTTTCATAGAAACATGATAAAAGGAGGCATTTACCTGTATCCAAAAAGTTCGAAAACCAATAATGGAAAACTGCGTTTACTTTACGAATGCAATCCCATGGCTTTTTTAGCCGAAGAAGCAAATGGTAAGGCTAGTGATGGTTTTACAAGAATTCTAGATATTGAACCAACTGAATTGCACCAACGTGTGCCCTTTATTTGCGGCAGTAGAAATATGGTTGAAAAAGCTGAGGAATTTATGCGAAACGCCAAGAAATAGATATATTTTAAAACAAAAAAACGAGCTATATAAAAATACAGCTCGTTTTTTTATGTTTTATAAATAGCTTATTAGCTATTCATGTTTTTCATTTCTTCTATAAAAGTATCAATATCTACTCCATTACTCACCAACACTAAGGCTTTATCCACGATATATTTCACGTTGTCTGGTGTAAAACCTAATCCAACCGCAATCTTTTTAAGTACCAAAACCTCACTATCTCCTTTAATGTGATCTACATAAACCATACGTGCCAAATCGTATAAACGCTCTAAACGTCTCTCGTATGAAGTTGGAGGATTGATAGGATGCGATTGATAATTCTTTAAAATAGAACGATATTCTTCATCGTTAATATCCAAGTTATGAGCCAACCGATCCAAGAATAATTTTTCTTGTTCTGTAATGATTCCATCGTCCATGGCTACTCTAACTATAGCTGCAAAATGATCGGAGTTGCGTTGCTTAAATCCGCTATCAAATAAATCTGAAAATGACATATAATCTTGTTTTAAAATCCTTTGGTTTGGCTGCAAATATAGTTAAAGTATATACGTTATAAACTAAAAAAAAACTTTTTTTAGTTGCTTTTAATTGGTGCAAAAAGCGGTTTTAAATCACCTCATTCAACCGATAAAAACATTTTCCAGTAAATATTAGATAAAAAGACAATAGTTATTCAACTAAAAAAATGAAACATTATCTTTGCCAAAAATAAATTGTCTTGGGTAAAAATAACCTCTCGCAAATATATGCACAGGCTTTGCAAACGCAGAATCTGCAAATTGCTATTGCCAAAAACCAAAATAAATCGCATTTAAAAGGCCTTGTTGGCTCTTCACTTTCCTTTGTTCTAACGGAAACTTTTAAGCAAGCAGACAAGCCCTTTTTACTTGTTTTTAACGACAAGGAGGAAGCTGCATTTTATCTCAACGATTTAGAGAGTTTACTTAACGATAAGGATGTACTTTTTTATCCGGGAAGCTATAGAAGACCTTATCAAATTGAGGAAACCGATAATGCCAACGTGTTGTTAAGAGCTGAAGTTTTAAATAGAATTAATTCTCGAAAAAAACCAGCCATTATCGTTACCTATCCAGATGCTTTATTTGAAAAAGTAGTGACTAGAAAAGAGCTAGAACGCAACACGCTTAAAATTTCCTTGAACGATAATTTATCTATCGATTTTGTTAACGAAGTCCTGTTTGAATACAAGTTTAAACGTGTAGATTTTGTGACAGAACCTGGCGAATTTTCAGTGCGTGGCGGGATTGTGGATGTCTTTTCATTTAGTAATGACGAACCCTACCGAATCGAGTTTTTTGGAGATGAAGTGGATAGCATTAGAACCTTCGATGTAGAAACACAACTTTCTACCGAGCAAATCAAGAAAATAAATATCATTCCAAATGTTGCCAATAAGCTTATTGAAGAAAGCAGACAGAGTTTTTTAGATTATATGGCTTCAAAAACAGTGGTTTTTACTAAAAACAGCGATTTGATGTTTTCTAGAATCGATGATTTTTTTGAGAAAGCCGTAGAAGCTTTTAAAAGCCTAACCTCCGAATTAAAACATGCCGAACCAGATGAATTATTCTGTAATTCGACCTTATTAAAAAAGCAACTATTGGATTTTACTTTGGTGGAATTTGGAACCCAATCCTTTTTTAACACGCAAGGACACACAATTGCATTCAACACCACACCTCAACCTTCATTTAATAAGCAATTTAACCTTTTAATTGAAAACCTAAATACCAATCACGACAAAGGGTTTGTCAATTATATTGCCTGCGTAAGCGATCAACAGGCTAAAAGATTTCATGACATTTTTGAGGATGCCGAAGAAGAGGTTCATTATAAAACCATTGTTTTACCGCTTTACCAAGGTTTTGTTGACAACGAAAATAAAATATGCTGTTACACCGATCATCAAATCTTTGAACGTTACCATAAATTTCATTTAAAAAATGGCTACGCCAAAAAACAAGCTATTACTCTTAAAGAACTTACAAATCTTGAAATTGGCGATTATATTACCCATATCGACCATGGAATAGGGCGTTTTGGAGGATTACAAAAAATAGATGTTGAAGGAAAAAAACAAGAAGCCATCAAATTAATTTATGGCGAACGAGATATTTTGTATTTAAGCATTCATTCACTTCATAAAATCTCGAAGTTTAATGGAAAGGACGGAAAACCACCAAAAGTTTATAAACTTGGGTCGGCTGCCTGGAAAAACCTAAAACAAAAAACAAAAACCAGAGTCAAGGAAATTGCATTTAACCTCATTCAAGTTTATGCCAAGCGCAAACTGGAAAAGGGCTATCAATATCAACCCGATAGCTCCATGCAATTAGAACTGGAATCTTCTTTTATTTATGAAGACACGCCAGACCAAACCACAGCAACAGCAGATATAAAATCTGATATGGAAAGCGAGCGACCTATGGACCGATTGGTTTGTGGCGATGTGGGCTTTGGAAAAACAGAAGTTGCTATTCGCGCAGCCTTTAAAGCTGTAGATAACGGCAAGCAAGTAGCTATTTTAGTGCCAACAACCATTTTGGCCTACCAACATTCCCGAACTTTTAGAGAACGTTTAAAGGATTTCCCTGTAACAATTGAGTATCTAAACCGTTTTAGAACGGCTAAGGAAAAAAAAGAAACTTTAGAAGGCTTAGAAAAAGGAACCGTGGATATTATAATTGGAACCCATCAATTAGTCAACAAAAATGTCAAGTTTAAAGATTTGGGTTTATTAATTGTGGACGAAGAACAAAAATTTGGAGTTGCTGTAAAAGAAAAACTTAGAACGCTTAAAGAGCATGTCGACGTGTTGACCTTAACAGCGACGCCAATTCCTAGAACACTTCAGTTTAGTTTAATGGCCGCAAGGGATTTATCGGTTATTACCACGCCTCCTCCAAATCGATATCCTATAGAAAGCCATGTGGTTCGTTTTAGCGAAGAAAACATAAGAGATGCCATTACCTACGAAATTCAACGTGGCGGACAAGTTTTCTTTATTCATAACCGAATAGAAAACATCAAGGAAGTAGCTGGGATGATCCAACGTTTGGTTCCAGATGCCAAAATTGGAATTGGTCATGGACAAATGGAAGGAAAAAAACTAGAGCAACTTATGTTGGCTTTTATTAATGGTGAATTTGATGTTTTAATCAGCACAACCATTGTAGAAAGCGGTTTGGATGTTCCAAATGCCAATACCATTTTCATTAATAATGCGAATAATTTTGGATTGAGCGATTTACACCAAATGCGTGGACGTGTAGGCCGAAGCAATAAAAAAGCCTTCTGTTATTTTATTACCCCAGATTATTCAGCGATGACTGATGATGCCAGAAAACGGATTACAGCTTTAGAGCAGTTTTCTGAACTTGGCAGTGGTTTCAACATTGCTATGAAAGATTTGGAGATTCGTGGCGCTGGCGATTTATTAGGTGGTGAACAAAGTGGTTTTATTAATGATATTGGGTTTGACACTTATCAGAAAATATTAAGTGAAGCCATAGAAGAACTTAAGGAAAATGAATTTAAAGATCTTTATGAAGATGATGGTAAAGAAAAAGAATATGTCAAAGATGTCACCATAGATTCTGATTTAGAAATGCTGTTCCCAGACGATTATGTCAATAATATTTCTGAACGTTTAAACCTTTATACCCAACTCAATAACATGAAAACCGAAGAAGAACTTCAAAAATTCGAATCGGAAATCGTCGATCGATTTGGAGAATTACCAACCCAAGTGGTCGATTTATTTAATAGCGTTCGCATTAAATGGCTAGCTACTAAAATGGGACTGGAAAAAGTTGTGATGAAACAAGGTAAACTTATTGGATATTTTATAACCGATCAGAAAAGTGGCTATTATCAAAGTGGTGGTTTTACAAAGGTTTTACAATATGTTCAAGCGCATCCAGCTGCGTGTAGGATGAAAGAAAAACAAACTAGAAACGGTTTGCGTTTATTACTGACTTTCGAGAATATAAAAACCGTAAAACAAGCGTTGGCAGTTTTAAGGCCTATTGTAAATTAACTAATGAGATTCCCTATATCCTGTCTGCCGACTAACAAGCGTGGGAATTAAAAATGATAAAACGCATCTTCGTAATGTGTGAGTTCTTCGATGGATTTATTTTTTATAATGGCTATAATATCGAAACGCGTTTCAAGCGAAATATTATGTTCATTTAAATAAGCGTCCATGGCTTTTACGAGAAGCTTGATTTTCCCGGGACTCACAAAACTTTGTGGATCGCCAAAAAAGTCTGAATTTCTAGTTTTCACCTCAACACATACCATGCGATCTCCTGCTTTGGTTTTGGCAATAATATCCACTTCGGCCCGATCGTAATAATAATTACGTTCCAAAATTTGATATCCTTTTTTTAAAAGATAATCGGTAGCAAATTTCTCGCCCCATTCGCCAAGTTCGTTATGATACGCCATATTATTTCCCATGTAAATGGGAATCTTTTTTAACGTAGGAATCTCTTCGTGCCCACTACGTTTATATTTATAAATACAAAAGCATCTTCTCGCAAATATTTTTAAACCACCCAGACTTTTCAGGTTTCAAAAGTATATACCTCATCAAAAACCACCATCGTTTTATTAAACTAAAGATAACCAACTCCCATCCATTAAACAATAGCTGCATGTTTATTCCCTTTTAAAAAAGCAAATCCTACAATAAGTGGTACTTTTGCATATTAATAAAACAACGGCTCTTATGGCAACCATTAAATGTCCCAATTGTGGTGTTTATAATACAGGTAGAGATTATTGCGAAGCATGCAACACCGTCTTATCTTATAAAATAAGACGTGAACTTGTTTTTAAAAAAGAGGAAGAAGCGCGTTTAAAAGAACTCGCAACCCAAGTAAAAAAACCGTCTTTTTTTGAAAAATATAGCAACCATCGGTTTTTAATAGTGCGTGTATTTACTAAAATTATCCGTTCTATCTGGCTTGGGTTTATGGCTATTGGAATGTTTATTGCTTGGTTAATTTCAGCTGTAGTTGCATGAAAATTCTTAAAAACCCCATTCTTATTGGTTTCTGTTTTATCGCTTTGTTTATATATATTGCAAATCGATTGGCCTTACCGCTCCCTTCTTGGGTTTACTTTTATGTAAACGATTTTCTATGTATGCCCATAGTGTTAAGTTTTAGTTTGGCCATACTTCGTTATATAAAAAAATCGGATCTTATTTATGTGCCTTTAAGCATCATCCTAATTATGACGGCTTATTACGCCATTTATTTTGAATGGCTGATGCCAAAACTCCATACACGTTATACTGGAGATTTAATAGATGTGGTACTTTATTTTATTGGCGCTTTTTTATTTTATGTATTTCAAAAAAGGTTGTTTTGAAACCTGAAAGGTCTGTAAAGGTTATTCGTCACGAATACACGAATATATTTTTTAAAATATTCCAACCCGCTATAAGTTAATCCTTTAAAATGTTTGTTTTAGAAAAGATCCTGGAGTTCCAAAATTCCTGGATAAAACCTGAAAGGTCTACGTTTTAATTATTTTCAAAAACAACCGTCGTTTTATCTTTAGCAACAGTCATTTTTACCGTTCTGCCTAAAATCATCGCGCGATTGTCTTTTTCATGACCGGCAGGCATATTAAAGGCTATTGGAAAATTATATTCGGAAAGCGCATCTAAAATAAGTTGCTCGATCGAGCTTCCCCAAGAAGTGGTGTTTTTTCTTATTTTACTCATGTCTCCAACCAAAAGTCCTGCACAATTATCGAAATATCCTGCTCGTTTTAAACTTTGTAACATGCGATCGATATGGTATTTATACTCGCCTATTTCTTCAATAAACAAGATTTTCCCACTCGTATCCAAACTCGTTTTAGAGCCCAACATGGTATGCAATATGGTTAGATTTCCTCCTACTAAAGGAGCTGAAACCGTTCCTGTTTTATTATAATCCGACCCTTTTAACGTATAACTTAAAGGCGCTCCAAAAATGGCTTTTTTGAAAGTTGCAATCGTTTCGACCGTATCTTTTGGATCGTCTGATAAACTCATAGGCATAAGTGCGTGCAAAGTTTCTAAACCTTCGTTATGAAACTGACTGTGTAAAGCCGTGATATCGCTATACCCTATCAGCCATTTCGGATTTTCCTTTATTTTTGTGAAATCCAATTTATCCAAAATCCGAACCGTTCCATATCCTCCTCGGGCACACCAAATAGCTCGAATAGATGGATCGTCCATGGCTTTTTGGAAATCTTCACAGCGCTCATCGTCTGTTCCTGCAAAGTGATTACTCTGACTAAAAACATGTTTCCCAACTACCACGTTTAATCCCCAACTTTTAAGTAGGGTTTCTGCTTGTTGCACTTCGCCAGTTTTACCTTTTAAAATTCCTGAAGGCGCCACAATGGCAACTGTATCACCAGTTTTTAAGTATGGAGGTTGTATCAAAATCTGTGTATTTTTTGTTTGAGAATCTTGTGCTGAAAGCGTTCCTATTCCGAAGAAAAAAACCAGACAGAACAAGCTTAATATAAAGGTGTTTTTTGTCATAATGTAAATGTACATTTTTTTTTACACGTTTAAATTGTAATAATTATCAAATCAAAAATAATGATAAAATTAAGAATCTGAGTAACCACTTCGTTCTCGAGTTATATATTTGAAACATTTCCTTTTAAAAATTATGCTGAAAATTTATAATTACTCGTTTCTAAATCGCCCTTAAAATGCGTACTTTTGTACACTTAAAAAAGTAAAATAATGTCAAAAAGATATACCATAACAGCTGCTTTACCATACACGAATGGACCAATCCATATTGGCCATTTGGCAGGTGTTTATGTACCAGCAGATATTTACGCTCGCTATTTGCGTTTAACAGGAAACGATGTGGCTTTTATATGTGGAAGTGACGAACATGGCGTTCCTATTACCATTAAAGCGAAAAAAGAAGGGGTTACACCTCAAGAAATCGTGGATAAATATCATGCGATTATTAAAAAATCTTTTGAAGATTTTGGCATTTCTTTAGACAATTATTCAAGAACTACAGCTCAAATCCATCACGATACGGCTTCAGAATTTTTTACAACCTTATACAACAAAGGAGAATTTATTGAAGAAGTAACCGAACAATTATTCGACGAAGAAGCCAATCAGTTTTTAGCTGATCGCTTTGTAGTTGGAACTTGTCCGAAATGTGGTAACGAAGAAAGTTATGGCGATCAATGCGAAGCTTGCGGAACGAGTCATAATGCCACGGATTTAATCAATCCAAAGTCTGCTATTACTGGCAATGTGCCAACCTTAAAACAAACCAAACACTGGTTTTTACCTTTAGACAAACACGAAGTATTTTTAAAAGAATGGATTTTAAAAGGCCATAAAAAAGACTGGAAACCGAATGTTTACGGACAAGTAAAATCTTGGATAGATGATGGTTTACGCCCAAGAGCCGTAACCAGAGATTTGGATTGGGGAATTCCAGTGCCACTTCCAGATGCCGAAGGCAAGGTGCTTTATGTATGGTTTGACGCTCCTATTGGCTACATTTCCGCCACCAAGGAATGGGCTCAACGTGTTGGAAAAGATTGGGAACCATATTGGAAAGATAAAGACACCAAATTGGTTCATTTTATTGGAAAAGACAATATTGTATTCCACTGTATTATTTTCCCTGCCATGCTAAAGGCTGAAGGCTCTTATATTTTACCGGATAATGTACCCGCAAACGAGTTTTTAAATTTAGAAGGCAACAAACTTTCAACCTCAAAAAACTGGGCTGTTTGGTTACCGGAATATTTAGAGGATTTTCCAAATCAGCAGGATGTGTTGCGTTATGCTTTAACTGCAAATGCTCCAGAAACCAAGGATAACGATTTTACTTGGAAAGATTTTCAGGCAAGAAACAATAATGAGTTGGTGGCCATTTTTGGAAACTTCATCAATCGCGTAGTGG
>Ga0209075_1001139_pt1 | contig 25432 bp, 22 predicted proteins | sample Stecom2011_FD_187523 | JGI IMG/M metagenome (GOLD analysis project Ga0209075, IMG submission 187523) | Agricultural soil microbial communities from Utah to study Nitrogen management - Steer compost 2011 (SPAdes) (version 2) | ecosystem: Environmental > Terrestrial > Soil > Agricultural land...
CCGGCCTTCTCGGCGCCGACCGGGGTCAATCGGCTGCCCAGCTGATCAATGTCTGCCTGGGACAGGCTCTGCGCTGCAATGGCAGAGGCCATCAGGCTCAATGTCAGGCCACAGGCCCCGACAAACAGGTTGTGCATTTGCATGTTGTTCTCCAATAGCCCGCTCAGAAGCTGACGCCGAAGCTGAGCGTGGCAAAATCGCGATCGACCAGGGTGTTGTACTTGCCATCAAAGAAGTTGGTGTAGCTGATGCTGGCGTTGTACCTGTTGGCGTAGTCCGCGTTCAGGCCGATGCTGACCGACTTGGCGTTTTCCACAAAGTTGGGGCTGTAACCCTCAACGTCATGGGACCAGGCGATGTTCGGGCTCAGGTTGATACCGGCAATCACGTTGCTGTACTCCAGGCCGGCACGCATCCGGTAACCCCAGGCGTTGCGCGTCATGTAGCCATCATTCTCACACCAGCTGGCTGCGCGCGGGGAGGTTCCCAGCGAGGAGCAGGTGCCGTCGGCAAAGGGGCTCTGGCCGAACAGCGAATCTCGGCCGAACTTGGTCGTGCCATTGCCACTGCCCAGACCACTGATATGGTTGAAAGCCACCTCTCCGGCCAGGGTCAGACGGCTCGCGCCGAGGACCCGGTCGATGGTCTTGATGGCAGAAACCTGTGCCTGATAGAACTCCTTGCGCTCGTAGCCGCGGATCTCGGTACCGGTCGGCAGACCCACCAGCCCACGATGGGTATTGTCCTGTCCCAGTTGCAGTATGGTGCGGCTGACGTCGCTGCCGGCAATCTGCAGGGGCAGGTTGGGGCGATAGCTCAGCTCGCCGGACACCGGCATGCCGGCGATATTGGTCTGGAAACTCACGCCATACAGCCGCACATCCTCCGGATACTCGAAGAAGTAGCCGCCGGCGCCAACGGTTCCGTCCAGCCCGGGTACCGTCTGGGCCGGGTCGAAGGTGGTCAGGAAGTTGCCCGCGATACCGGAGAGGTTCGGCGTGCGCATGTGGTAGTTCATGGCGTAGAAGCCGAACTCGGTATCGTTCAGCTCGGGAGCGAACCAGCGCAGCGCCACACCGAACTGACCCTGATCCCTGGCATCCTGATCCTTGCGCGCCCGGGCAATATAGATGTTCCCGGGGATCGGCAGCACTTCGCCCTGCGGGCGGTCCATCCCGGCGACGATCAGGCGATCATGACAACCCCGGGCAACCGGGTCGGTACTGAAGAAGGTGCCGCAGTTGTCGGGTACTGTCGGGGCCCACTTGAGCTGATAGAAGGCCTCCACCGTCAGGCTGTCATTGAGTGCCTGGGACAGATAGAGCATTTCGACCGGAATCAGGGCTTCCTTCACCTCCGAACCGGGTCGGCGGAAGGCGGCGACGTCAAGGGGGTTGACGGCGTTCAGCGAGTTGCCGACGAACAGCCCCTCACCCCAGTTGATGACCTGGCGGCCGAGACGGACGTTGCCGGGCAGATCGCCGATGCTGTAGTTGTGATAGACGAAGGCATCCAGCAGGGTGACGCCGGAACCCTTCTGCAGCGGGTGGCGTCCCGAGTCGTCGATATCATAGAAGCGCTGGCCGCGGTCCTTGGTCTCGAAGTCGTACCAGTACATGCCCCGGAAGAAGCCGCCGGAGTTGCCGTAACGCAGCTCCAGGTCGTGGCTGCCCTTGAAAATCTGCGAGAAGACGTCGCCGCGCTTGAAATTCAGGCGGCCGTCATCCGAGGTGCGGGCGGTGGCCTGGCCGTACATCGGCCTGCCATCGACCTGAGTGTCCGTGTGGATGAAGCGCCGGTCCGGATTGGTGGTGGACCAGCTCGCCCCCAGTGACAACTGTGAATCCAGTTGTACGTCCACCCCGTTGAGCAGCCAGCTGGCGGCCTGGGTGGTGCCGCTGGCGCTGGCCAGGGTAATGGCGAGTGGCAGGCTGCATGCCGCCCACACCGGTATTCTTGTTCTCATGTATCTGCTCCATTGATGTCTCGAGAGAGTCCTGCCTCGGCAGGTGCTGGCTAGTGTGCATATGAGGCGAATAGGTGACCCGGCTCAATGGGACTCGATTTGCAGGTATGAACGGACAAGCGGCAGTGTCTGCAGCTGTATCGGGCTTTCCTATCTCTGTATGGCAGAGTACTCTGATGCTCAAATCCGCCGGGACGGGCAGTACGGCATTGGCCAGTGCGGGATGAGATATGAATAACGACAAGAACACTATGCTTGCCGAGCAGCCCCGGGAATGGAGTGGCTGGGGCCGGGTCATCGCCCAGGCGCTTGACAACCGGGGCCTGGAGTTGCGCAGCTCACCATTGGCGGGGCGACTGCTGCCGCGGCTGGGCGAGGCCGAGGTAATGGATCAGACCGCCTGTAACCTGCTGTGGGAAGAGGCCGAACGCATCAGCGGCGATCCCTGGCTGGGCCTCCACGCCGAGTGCACCGAGGCAGATCTGCCGCTGCCGTTGCAGATGATCGGCCTGACCGTCACCGCCAGCCTCAACATGAGTGCGGCGGTGAACAATCTGGTGCGTTTCTTCGCCCTGGTGAGCGCCCAGGCCAGTATGGAGCTGCGGGTCACCGGGGACGACGCCCGTCTGCTGCTGCACCCTCGGGGGCGTCCCCATGCGCAGCACATGGCAGCCCTGGTGAACGTGGTCGGGCGTTTGCTGCTGCGTTGTGCCCGGCGTGGCGGTGTCGACAGTCCCGATGTGCCCATCGGCGTGGCGGGCAGCGGTATGCCCGTTGCGCTGCCGTGGCCGGGCGAGGTGACCCATGGGGATGGCTGGTGGCTGGGGATTCCCCGGCACTGGCTGGATCTGAGCATTCCCGAGTCGACGCCGGGGCTGCTGCATGGCATGACCGGTGTGCTGCATGGCGTGCTTGCCCGGGGCGCGGCGGCCGATATCGTCGAGAAGACCCGGCATGCCATACAGCAGGGCATGAGCCGCGGCGTGCTGGGGGAAGAGCAGATTGCCGAGCCCATGGGGATCAGCACCCGCCACCTGCGCCGCTTGCTCGGTCAGCATGGCACCAGCTACGAACGCCTGCTGGATGAGGTACGTCGCGACGCCGCCCTGCGCCTGATGACCGACCCGGCCAGTTCGCTGACGCGGATTGCCTACGAGCTCGGGTTCCAGGATCCGAGCAGCTTCACCCGCGCCTTCCGCCGCTGGACCGGTTTCAGCCCGAGCGACTTTCGCCGCCGGCAGACGACAGCTCCCCTGGCCATGCGCTGACTGCGCCCGGCATCCTGCCAGGCATTTCCAGCGGCGAGGATATGGGCTAGTGTCGCTGGCAGGATATCGAAAAGGGGGTGCAGCCGATGAATGGCAACGGCAAGGGCGACAGCCTGGCGGTTCTGATCGACGCGGACAACGCCAATCCGGCGATCATCGAGGGTCTGCTGGCGGAGGTGGCCCGTTTCGGTGTCGCCAGCGTCAAGCGCATCTACGGCGACTGGACCACGCCGGGACTGGGGAAATGGAAGGCCAGCCTGCTGGAGCACTCGCTGCAGCCGATCCAGCAGTTCGCCTACACCAGCGGCAAGAACGCGACCGACAGCGCCATGATCATCGACGCCATGGATCTGCTGTACACCGGTACCTTCGACGGTTTCTGCCTGGTGTCCAGTGACAGCGACTTCACCCGTCTGGCCGCGCGCCTGCGCGAGTCCGGCAAGATGGTCTACGGCTTCGGTGAACAGAAGACGCCGCGCTCGCTGGTGGCCGCCTGCGACCGCTTCATCTATACCGAGATCTTCCTGCAGCGCGACGACAGCAGCGCCGCGGCCGCCGAGGGACACCAGGGCGCCATCACCCGCCGCAGCAGCCAGGAACTGCGTCAGGATACCAAGCTGTGCAACCTGTTCCGCCAGGCCATAGATGCGGCGGCGGGGGATGATGGCTGGGCCAATCTCGGGCCGGTGGGCAGTCACATCACCAAGCAGATGCCGGAATTCGACCCGCGCAACTATGGCTACAGCAAGCTCAGCGAGCTGGTCGAGGGCATCGGCCTGTTCACCCTGCGGCGTGACAATACCCTGTTGTGGATCAAGAACCAGCGCCCCGAGAAGCGGGGCGGCTGATTGCCCTGAGCCTAGAGCGCTTCCATGAAGTCGAGCAGCCCCTGCTGGCGGATAACCCGGCGGTGCTGGGCCCACAGCTCGGCCACGCGCTCGCGGTTGAGCTGCTGACGGTCCAGCAGCACCCGGGTCTGCAGCTCACCGATGGGCTGGCTGGCCGGCACCTTGCTGAACACGAACTGGTTGCTGATCAGATCCAGGAAGGGGCCCGCCTTGCTGGTCGGCATGATGAAGATCAGTTGCAGACCCAGGGTATCGGTCAGGTAGTGGATCACTTCCCGTGAGCGGGTCTCATCCATGTGCATGAAGGCCTCGTCGACTATCACCATGCGCAGGTGGCTGTCGCCCTCATTGAAGCGGAAGGCGCTGGTGACCGCTGCGGCACGGATGATGTAGGCAGGGGTCTCCAGCTGGCCGCCGGAGCCGGTGCCATATTCGCTGAGGCGGATCGGCGCCTTGCCCTGGGGAAACTTGAGGATGTCGTAGCGGCGATAGCGGCGGTAGTCGCTGATGCGCTCCAGCTCGCGCAGGGCCTGCTGTTCATCTCCGTCCAGCAGCAGCGACAGCAGCTTGTCCCGCACCTCGGCGGCGCGTTGCGACAGGCTGTCGCCGAACAGGCTGGTGCCGTCGCCGAGGTTCGGCAGGCTCATCACTTCCTGGAAGAACTCCCAGTATTCCCGGTATTCCGGCAGCCAGTCCCAGTCGAACTGGAAGCGCTCGCGGTCGGCGCCGAACTGGTGGTGTTCCAGCTCGCGGTTGAGCTGTTCCAGGGTGCGGCGCCCGTCGTTCACGGCCTGATGGATTTCGTGGCACAGGTCGCTGACGAAGGTGGTGTTGAAGCTGTCGCGCAGGCTCGCCAGCTGGCTCTGCTTCTCCAAAAGCACGTTGTTGCGCAGGCGGTTGTAGAGATTGTCCAGCTGCCGGCGCAGGCCGCCGACGTGCTCGTAGAATCCGGGACTGTGCAGCGCCTCGGGGCTGTCATGCAGCAGCATGTCGGCCGGCTGGGCCTGCTGGTTGTACTGCTCCAGCGAGCGCTCCAGGCTGATCGCCTGCTGATGCAGGCGGCTGGTCAGTGCGGCACTGTCGGCGGCGAAGTCGAACTGTTCGCGGGCCTCGTCGAGCATCGCATCCAGCTGTTCCAGGCGGGCCTGGGGATCCATGCCCGGCAACTTGCCGGCGGCCTCGAGCAGGTGCTGCTCGGCCTGATCCTTGCGCTCGAGCAGACTGTCGCTCTGGTCCGCCAGCTGGCGGATGCGCTGGCTGACCTGCTGATGCTTCTCGTCCAGCCGGCCCTGCTGCTCAACCAGTTCGCGCTGGTGCTGCTGCAGCTCCTGATAGCGGGCGCTGACCCGCTGCTGCTCGTCATCCAGATCCTGGTGTGCGCCCAGATCCAGATCACTGAGCTGTTGCTCGACCTCGCGCAGCTGGCGCTGGCAATCCAGCAGCACCGTGGCCCGGGCAGCGTAGTCCAGCGGGCGGATCTGGCCGAGCAGGGCGGCCAGCTGCTGCAGGGCCTGGAGTTGCTGACGCAGGCTGTGACGCTGCACCTGCAGTTGGTCCAGCTGCTGTTGCTGGGCCCGCAGGTTGCGTTCGCGGGCACCGGCACCGAATACCAGCTGGGCATCATCGATATCGCAGCGGAACAGGGCATAGTTGCCCGAGCCCATGCCCTCGCGGGTGATCCCGCGCCGGGTCCGGCGCAGTGCTTCGGCGTCGGCCACCCGCGCCACGCCGGCGTAGGAGGCGCGCAGATAGTATTCGGCAATCTTGTGGCTGAAGCTCATCACCTGCAGGATGGAGTCCGCCGGCACACTGATGCGCTCGGCATCCTGACGTGCCTTGTCACCCTGGATGACCCGGGCCCGGTTGCGTTCGCGGCTGCTGAGCTGACGGACGATACGTATGGCGTCGGCCTCGTATTCCGGCTCCACCAGGATGGCGAAGCGGCTGCCACCGATATAACCCTCGATCGCCATCTGCCAGTCTGCGTCCAGTACCTCGACATGGTCGCAGAGCACCCGCGGGTCGGCGCCCGGGCACTGCTGGCGGATGGCGCGCAGGGCATCCTCGACATAGCCCGGATAGCTGACCCGGCTGGCCTGCAGCCCCTTGATCTGGTGTTCGACCTGGGCTATCTGGCGCTCGGTCTGGGCGAGGCTGGCGCTGCGTTCCTGGCTCAGACGGTCGACCTTCTGCAGCAGGCTGATGCCCTCGGCCAGGGGTTGCTGCAGGTGCGCGGCCAACTGGTTGTGACTGTGCTGCTGGGCGCGTATCGCGTCCAGCCCGCTGTCCAGCGGGCTGAGATCGATCCAGTCCCGGGCCAGCAGCTGGTTGAGGTCGGCCACCGGCTGCTGCTCCGCGCTGAGCACTGCCTGACTGGCCTCGCGCCAGCTGCGGCTGGTCAGGTGCGGCAGTTCCAGCCCCAGGCTGTGCTGGCCGAGCAACTGCTGCAGCTGGCGCAGGGCCTCGATATTGCGATCGCGCTGCTGGGCCTGCTCCAGCAGCGGCGCCACGCCTTCCTGCAGCTGGGCATGCAACTGCTGCTGGCGGTCCTGCAGCTGGTCCCGGGAGTGCAGTGCCGGAATGCCCTGGCGCCGTGCTTCCAGCTGCACCAGCTCATGGTGGGCCTGATCCAGCCGCTCGCCGGTCAGGCGCTGCTCGTCGGCGCAGGCTGCGAGCCGCGCTGCCAGCTGCTGCTGCTCGTCCTTGGCGCTCAGATACTGGCGCTGGTTCTGACGCCAGATCTGGGCAGCGGCGGCATACTCCAGACCGGTACGTTCCAGCCACAGGTCAAGGTAGTCATCGGCCTGCTGACGGGCCTGCTGCAGCAGGTCTACCGCGCCGCGGATGCGGCTGGCTTCCTGCTCCATGCCATGCACGGTGCGCAGCAGGTCGCGGATGCGGCGGATGGTATCGCCGAAGTCCCGGGCTTCCAGCACCTCCTCGGCGACAAACTGGTCGATCGAGCGCACCGGCTTGTAGGCCATGAAATTGGCGAAGGTGCGGGCGGCATTCTTGGCTTCGCGGACCGATACGGCATCGCTGCGCCCGCGCAGGGCACCGTAGAGCCGGGCCAGATAGGCGCTCTTGCGGTCGTAGACTTCCACGCCCTGCTTGCCGAACTGGCGCCGCAGCAGTTCCGGCAGCTCGGTGACCGGCAGTACGTGGCGGCCATCCTCGGCCTCGCGCAGGAAGTGCGACAGGGACAGCATCTCCCCGGGGACTATCATCAGCAGCAGTTCCTGCTGACGGGCCTGACGGCTGCTGCCGGCGGTATCCAGATGCGCGCGCACCCCTATCACTGCCGTGAAAGGCTCGCTGGTCTCGCCCCTGGTCGGATGGAACACCCCGGCGATATAGCCATCGGTGTCATGCGGGCGGGCATAGGCGCCATCGTCGCAGCCGAGCACGTAGGAGGCCAGGGTACGCACCTGCTTGCCGCCGCGTCCGCGCTGGGTGGTTTCGTCCTGGCCGGGGTTGTAGTTGAACAGGTTGTCATGGGCGGCGGTCATCAGCGTCTGCAGCGCATCGGCGGCCGTGGTCTTGCCGGAGCCGTTGCCACCGGAGAACAGATTGACCGGGCCATAGTCCAGCTCCTGCACCGGCAGGTTGCCCCAATTGACGGTAATCGAACGTTTCAGATACATCAGGGCGTCTCGTACTCGGGTTGATCTTCGGGCTGCTCCGCCGCCTGCGGGGCCAGCTGGGCCAGGGCCGTGTCGGTGACCAGACTGATGATGCCCGGGCGGATTGTCAGCCAGGCCTCCTCGCTGTCGGTGTCCATCTCGGCGGGGCTGCGGATCAGGCGCAGTTGACGCAGCCGGCGCAGCAGGGCCTGGCGTTCGGTGGCGGTCTCCGGCAGGCTGCGACCGAGCAGATTGCGCATGCTCAGATTCAGCGCTTCCAGGGACAGCAGTGCCTGACCGTGTTCATCCAGCTGGCCTTCGCGCAGGCTCTTGTCGTATTCGGCGCGCAGGACCAGGATCAGCGCCACCTCCTGCTGGCTCAGGCGCTGGCGCAGGGCATGGCTGTCGTCCTCGGTGTCGGGCAGGCCGGGCACTTCCGCGCCCGGCGGAAATACCCGCAGCAGGTTGAAACGCGGTTCGTGCAGCAGGCGTATGCGCAGCACTGCCAGATAGTCCTCCACCAGCTCGCGCACCTGCAGGAAGCGGTCATAGAGTTCGGCTTCGCGCTTGCTTTCGTCCCGGCACAGGACGCCGCGGTCGAGCAGGCGGATCATCAGATCGGAGAACTCGGCGCTGCTGACGCCGCGTTCGGCCAGTCGGGCTTGCAGTGCTTCACGCATGGTCGTTGGATTCCAGTTCGATGATGAAGCCGTCGCGACGGCTGAAAAAGTCGTCCTGCAGCACTTCGCCGCTGGGTTCGATGCGCACCTTGAGGCCATGCGCGGCATGGTCGGCGCCGGCCAGCTCGATCAGGTGGCTGGCAGCCAGCAGGTCCCGGGCGTCCTGGATGGGCAGATCGCGGGTGTCGATGCGGCGCCCTTCACCGAGTGCGGCCTGCAGGTAGGAGCGCAGACTGCCGGCGTTGATGGCGAAGGCCTGGTCGAGCCGGCGCTGCACGGCCAGCTCGTTGAGGGTGTCGTCATCCGGCAGCCCGGGGTCGAGCATCAGACTGTGGATCGGCGGGCGCGCGCGGCGCTCGCGCAGCTGGACCTGGGCGGGGTCGATCAGCTGCAGGTTGACGGTGGCCATCAGCTCGCCGGCGGCGGCCAGGCGCTGGTGCTGCTCCGCTTCGGGGAGGCTGGCCAGTTCCCGGCACAGCCCGACGATATCGGTGTGCTGCTGGCTGTGCAGATAGCTGAGCTGGCGGATGATGATGTCGGCGCGCTGGGTGAAGCTCTGCAGGGTGCGGCGCAGGGCCGGCAGCATGACGTCGGCGGCGTTGCGCAGGCGTACCTCGATATGGTCGAGCAGGCGCCAGAGTACCGAGCTGCGGGTGTCGCCGAGCAGCTCGGGGGCGAGCCTGCGCAGTTCGCGCTCGGCATGGGCCTTCCATTCGGTCGGCTTGCGGCGGATGCGTTCGATCTGCTGCAACAGGTGTTCGCGGTGGCGCTCGACGCTGTCCGCCGACAGGCGGATGGCCAGGTCCGGCTGGAAGCGCTTTTCCATGAATTCGAAGAACTGCTCGCTGGCTTCCTGGATCAGCTGGCGCTGTTCCACCTCGCGCACCAGCTGACGCTTGCGCTCCTCCAGCTCGGCGATGATGTCGGTGAAGTCGGCGATGATGCGTTCGGAGAACTCGTAGGCGTCGAGCAGATCGTAGACCTCGCCGCGGTCGGCGAAGGCCGACAGGGCGTTGAGGGTGTTGCGGGTGTTGCGGTGGCGGGTGCGCACGCTGTGCGCGATCGCCTCGCTCAGGGACTGGGTGAAGAGCCGACCCAGGCGGCTGAAGGGGTAGGTGGACTGGAAGGTCACCTGATCGACCTGACGCTCCAGCCAGCCGTGATCGACCAGGGTGTTGAGAATCCAGCCGGCCTGTTCGCGGCTGCTCTTGAAGCGGCCCTGATCCTCCTCGTCGCCGTCCAGCAGGGGCGCACGCTGCAGCGCCTCGCTGAAGATGTCGAGCACCTGCTCGCGGCGAAGTGATTCGCCGTAGTCGGCGCTGGCGCTGTACAGCCGACCGTGCAGCAGGCGCAGACATTCGACTATCTGTTCCCGGTATTTGCTGGTCAGGGGGCGGAAGAACTGCAGTCGCTCGTCACTGAAGAACATGCATCAGGCTCGAAAAGGTCAAAGGGGCATTATGCCGGATTCGGCGAAGCCGGACTGTGCTCCGGCTCCGCTTTCCGGCCCGCGATGACTAGCCCAGGCTGGCCAGCCGCTGGCGGATCGCACGTTCGATGCCGGCGGCGTCCAGGCCGCATTCGGCGAGCATGCTGGCCGGCTTGTCATGCTCGACGTAAATATCCGGCAGGCCGAGGTTGAGCACCGGAATCTGGATGCCCTGGGCCAGCAGCCATTCGTTCACCGCGCTGCCGGCGCCGCCCATGATGGCGTTCTCCTCGACCGTGACCAGCAGCCCGTGGCTGTCGGCCAGTTGGCGCAGCAGTTCGGTGTCCAGCGGCTTGACGAAGCGCATGTTGGCCACGGTGGCGTCCAGCGCCTCGGCAGCGACCAGCGCGTTGGCGTGCAGGGTGCCGAAGCAGAGGATGGCGACGTCCCGACCCCGGCGGGTAATCAGGCCCTTGCCGATGGGCAGGGGCGTCAGCGCGGGGTCGACCGGCACACCCGGGCCGGTGCCGCGGGGATAGCGCACCGCCGCCGGGCCGTTGTAGAGGAAGCCGGTGGTCAGCATCTGGCGCGTTTCGTTCTCGTCCGCCGGGGCCATGATCAGCATGTTGGGGATGCAGCGCAGGTAGCTCAGGTCGAAGCTGCCGGCATGGGTCGGGCCGTCTTCGCCGACCAGGCCGGCGCGGTCGATGGCAAAGAGCACATCCAGATCCTGTACCGCCACGTCGTGGATCAGCTGGTCATAAGCACGCTGCAGGAAGGTGGAGTAGATCGCCACCACCGGTTTGGCGCCTTCGCAGGCCATGCCGGCGGCCAGGGTCACGGCGTGCTGCTCGGCGATGGCAACGTCGAAGTAGCGCTGCGGGAAGCGATCGGCAAAGGCGATCAGGTCGGAACCTTCCTTCATCGCCGGGGTAATGCCGATCAGCCGGGCATCCGCCTCGGCCATGTCGCACAGCCACTGGCCGAAGATGTTGGAGAAGCGCGGCTTGCTGACACCGTTGGCAGCGGGCTTGGGTTCCAGCTTGGTGATCGCATGGTAGCCGATAGGGTCGGCTTCGGCGGGGGAGAAGCCCTTGCCCTTGCGGGTCACCACGTGCAGGAACTGCGGCCCCTTGAGCTGGCGCATGTTGCGCAGGGTGGTCACCAGGGTCGGCAGGTCGTGGCCATCGATGGGCCCAATGTAGTTCCAGCCCAGCTCCTCGAACAGTACCCCAGGCGCCAGCATGGCCTTGGCGGTTTCCTCGGTCTTGCGCGCCAGCTCCCAGGCCGGTGGAATCTTCGACAGCACCTTCTTGCTGCCCTCGCGCATGTGGGAGTAGGTGCGGCTGGAGAGGATCTTGGCCAGGTAGTTGGACAGACCGCCGACGTTGTGGGAGATCGACATGTCGTTGTCGTTGAGCACCACCAGCATGTCGGCGTCGGTTTCCCCGGCATGGTTGAGCGCCTCGAAGGCCATGCCGGCGGTCATGGCGCCGTCGCCGATCACCGCCACGGTACGCCGGTCCAGACCCTGCAGGCGCGAGGCGATGGCCATGCCCAGGCCGGCACTGATGGAGGTGCTGGAGTGGCCGACGCCGAAGGTGTCATAGGGACTTTCGCTGCGGCGGGGGAAGGCGGCCAGGCCGTCCTTCTGGCGCAGGGTGGCCATCTGTTCGCGGCGGCCGGTGAGGATCTTGTGTGGATAGGCCTGATGGCCGACATCCCAGACCAGGCGATCTTCCGGCGTCTGATAGACATAGTGCAGAGCGATGGTCAGCTCGATCACGCCCAGCCCGGCCCCGAAATGACCACCGGTCTGACCTACGGTCCAGAGCAGGAACAGGCGCAGCTCGTCCGCCAGTTCCGGCAGGCGCGATATATCCAGCTCCCGCAGCCGGGCGGTGCTGTCAATGCTGTCCAGCAGGGGCGTGCAGGGACGTTCGCGGGGTATTTCGTGGAAAGTACTAGGCATCTAATGACAGGACTCTGATTGCCGCCGGAGCGACAGGAAACAAGGGCGCAGTTTAACCGATGAGGCTGCTTAGCCCAACATCGGCCACGGCGGCGGCTTATAGACGGTCAGAACTGGCGCTCCACTATGTAACGGGCAAGCTGGCGCAGGCGGTCGGCGCGCTGGTCGAAGCCGGCCAGGGCGGCAATGGCCTGATCCTGCAGCGACCGGGCCAGCCGATGGGCCTGCTCCAGCCCCAGCAGGGCAGGGAAGGTCGGCTTGCCGCGCGCGGCATCGGCGCCGTGGTTCTTGCCGATGACCTCGGTGCTGCCTTCCACGTCGAGGATGTCATCCTGCACCTGGAACGCCAGACCGACACAGCGGGCGTAGGTGTCCAGCGCGGCGAGCTGCCCCTCGTCGGCCTGTTCGCTGGCCAGTGCGCCGAGCTGCACGCTGGCGCGAATCAGGGCACCGGTCTTGCGCTGATGCATGTCCTCGAGCTGGCTCTGGTCGAGCTGGCGGCCCACCGCGCCCAGGTCGATGGCCTGACCGCCGACCATGCCCTGCGGGCCGGCGGCGCGGGCCAGCACCGCGGTCATCCGCAGACGGGTGGCGGGCTGCCAGTGGTCGGCCTGGCTGATCCACTCGAAAGCCAGGGCTTGCAGGCCGTCACCGGCGAGAATCGCCGTGGCCTCGTCAAAGGCGCGATGGCAGGTCGGCTGGCCGCGGCGCAGGTCGTCATCATCCATGGCCGGCAGGTCATCGTGGATCAGCGAATAGGCATGAATCAGCTCCACCGCGGCGGCGGCCACATCCACTGCCGATTCGGCGGTGCCGAAGACCTCGCAGCTGGCATAGGTCAATACCGGACGTATGCGCTTGCCGCCGCCGGTCACGCTGTAGCGCATGGCATCATAGAGGCGGTTCAGCTGCGGCAGGCTGTTATTCAGCTGCTGGTCCAGGTAGGAGTCGATACGGCGCTGGCAGGATCCGAGATACTGCTCGAACCCGTTCATTGACCGTCGTCCTCGAAGGGCGTGGTGGTCAGCTGACCGTCCTGCTCCAGCAGCAGGGCGACCTTCTGCTCGGCCTGGGTCAGTGCCTGCTGGCACTCCCGGGTCAGCGCCACACCCTGCTCGAAGGCGCCGAGGGATTCCTCCAGGCTGAGATTGCCGCTCTCCAGGCGTTCGACCAGACTCTGCAGGGCACCGAGCGACTGCTCGAAGTCGATAGCGGTTTTCTTGCCGGACATGGGATACCTCGGGTCATCAAATGAAAATCGGCTGAACATTATCCGTGCTGGCGGGGCGCGGTCAATCAGCCCGCCTTACCGTGCCCGGCCCGGCTCAGAAATCGCCCCACAGATGCTGGGCCAGGCTCAGGGCGACCACCGGCGCGGTTTCCGTGCGCAGCACCCGGGGCCCGAAGCGCGCGGCTCGGAAACCACCGTTTTCGGCCTGGGCTATCTCGTCGCGACTGAGGCCACCCTCCGGCCCGATCAGCAGGGCCAGGGATGCCGGGGCGGGCAGCTCGCGCAGATCCGCATCGGTGCGGTGATGCAGTACCAGCTTGAGGTCTGCCTCCAGCGTTGTCAGCCAGTCCGCCAGCGCCATGGGTGCGTGTACCTGTGGGACACGGCTGCGACCGCATTGTTCACAGGCGCTGATCGCCACCTGCTGCCAGTGCTGCTGGCGCTTGTCGGCGCGCTCGCCCTGCAGGCGTACCTCGCAGCGCTCGGTCACCAGCGGGGTGATCTCGCTGACACCCAGCTCCACTGCCTTCTGGATCGCCCAGTCCATGCGCTCGCCGCGGGACATGGCCTGGCCCAGGTGAACCCGCAGCGGCGATTCGGGCTGGCCTGCCACCGGCTCATGCAGCTGCAGACGCACCTGGCGCTTGCCGACCTCCAGTACCTCACCCGGCCACTCCTGGCCCGAACCGTTGAAGATCTGCACCGGCGCACCGGGGCCCAGGCGCAGCACCCGGCCGATGTAATGGGCCAGATCGCCATCGAGCAGTTGCTCGCCCGCGCCCAGCGGGGCATCCAGATAGAAACGGGATACGCGCATGGGTCAGTTCCTGGTCGCCTGTTCTATGCCTTCCCAGGCGACACTGGCCAGATGATCGATCTGCTCCGGCGTGATCACGTAGGGGGGCATGAAGTACACCACGCTGCCCAGCGGTCGCAGCAGTGCCTCATGACGCAGCCCGTACTCGTAGACCCGGATGCCGCGGCGCTCCTGCCACGGGTAGGGGGTACGGCTGGCCTTGTCCTGGACCATTTCGATTGCCAGTACCATGCCGGTCTGGCGCACCTCGGCCACGTGGGGATGATCGGCAAAGTGGGCGGTGGCGCTGGCCATGTGGGCCGCCAGCGTCCGGTTGTTCTCGATCACATTGTCCCGCTCGAACAGATCCAGGGTGGCCAGCGCCGCGGCACAGGCCAGCGGGTTGCCGGTATAGCTGTGCGAATGCAGGAAGGCGCGCAGGGTCTCGTAGTCGTCGTAGAAGGCCTGATAGACCTCGTCGGTGGTCAGGCATACGGACATCGGCAGATAGCCGCCGGTCAGTGCCTTGGACAGGCACAGGAAGTCCGGGCTCATGTCGGCCTGCTCGCAGGCGAACAGGCTGCCGGTACGCCCGAAGCCCACGGCAATCTCGTCGTGGATCAGGTGCACGCCGTAGCGGTCGCAGGCCTCGCGCAGCAGCCTGAGGTACACCGGGTGGTACATGCGCATGCCGCCGGCGCACTGGATCAGCGGCTCGACGATCACCGCAGCGACCTCCTCGTGGTGCTGCTCGAGGGCGCGTTCCATATGCTCGAACATCAGCCGGCTGTGTTCCTCCCAGCTGCTGCCGGGCTCGCGCTCGTAGCAGTCCGGTGAGGGAACCGTGATCACGTCCATCAGCAGCGGCTTGTAGGTCTCCTTGTACAGCGCCACATCACCCACTGCCAGGGCTGCCAGGGTTTCGCCGTGGTAGCTGTTGGACAGGGTGATGAAGCGCTTCTTCTGCGGCTTGCCCTGATTGAGCCAGTAGTGAAAGCTCATCTTCAGCGCCACCTCGATGCAGGAGGAGCCGTTGTCGGCATAGAAACAGCGCGTCAGCGGCGCGGGGGTGATATCCACCAGTCGCTCGGACAGCTCGATCACCGCCTGATGGGAGAAGCCGCCGAGGATGACGTGCTCCAGAGTATCGAGCTGCTGCTTGACCCGCTGATTTATGTAGGGATTGGCGTGGCCGAAGATGTTGACCCACCAGGAGCTGACCGCATCCAGATAGCGGTTGCCATCGAAATCGTGCAGCCATACGCCTTCGCCCCGCTGGATCGGGACTATGGGCATGTGCTCGTGGTCCTTCATCTGGGTGCAGGGGTGCCAGAGTACCGCCAGGTCCCGCTGCATCCACTGATTGTTCAGCCCCATTTCAGCCTCGCCGGATAGATGGATATCCGGCGATTGTACCCCAGCGCGGGGCGGGCTGCTGAGCCGGGGAAGGCTCAGCGGGTGCCGTACACCACCATGGTCTTGCCCTTGACGCTGATCAGTCCCTGTTCCTCCAGGGTCTTGAGTACCCGGCCGACCATTTCCCGGGAGCAGCCGACGATGCGGCCGATTTCCTGGCGGGTGATCTTGATCTGCATGCCGTCGGGGTGGGTCATGGCGTCGGGCTGCTTGCACAGCTCCAGCAGGGTACCGGCCACACGACCGGTGACGTCGAGGAAGGCCAGGTCGCCGACCTTGCGGGTGGTTCGGCGCAGACGATCGGCCATCTGCCGGCCCACCACATACAGCAGCTCGGGATCACGGGCGGTGATTTCGCGGAACTTGCTGTAGGGCAGTTCGGCAATCTCGCACTCGGTCTTGGCCTTGACCCAGGCGCTGCGGTCCTGCTCGGCCTGTTCCTCATCGAACAGCCCCATTTCACCGAAGAAATCCCCCTGGTTGAGGTAGGCGATGATCATGTCCCGGCCCTGTTCATCCTCGATGAGGATGGTGACCGAGCCCTTGACGATATAGAACAGTCGATCGGAGACGTCTCCGGCGTGAATGATGGTGCTGCGGGGGCCAAAACGACGGCGATAACAATGACCCAAAAATACGTCCAGATTCTTTATTTTTGGCAGGGGAAGAAGAGCAGCCATTTTTGTCATCCTGTCAGAAATGATCGGGCAGACCATGCAAACATGGGCATCCATGCAGGCTCGTCATGAGACCAAAAGTGATTATGTGCAGTTTTCATGACAAAAACCAGCATCAGGGTCGCGACCATCCAGTGTGTTATTCTCCGCCGCCAGCAACAACATCATTGCAGCGGGAGAGTGGAATGAAAGCGCAGATCAAGTGGGTGGACGGGGCCATGTTTCTGGGTGAGTCCGGCAGCGGTCACACCATCGTCATGGATGGCCCGGCGGAAGCGGGTGGTCGCAACATGGGCGTGCGTCCCATGGAGACGGTGCTGATCGGCCTCGGCGGCTGTGCCAGCTATGACGTGGTAAGCATTCTGAAGAAGGGGCGCCAGGATGTCCGCGATGTGCAGACCCTGCTGGAAGCCGAGCGGGCCGAGACCGAACCCAAGGTGTTTACCCGGATTCACGTGAAGTTCGTGGTCACCGGCAAGAATCTCAAGGAAGCCCAGGTCAAGCGGGCGGTGGAGCTGTCGGCAGAGAAGTACTGCTCCGCTTCCATCATGCTCGGCCGTGGCGGGGTGGAAATCACCCACGACTACGAGATCATCGAAGCGGACTGAGGCGCAACCGACGGCCGCGCCCCGCCGGGCGGATCAGATCCGGTAGGTGGCGCTGGTCATCACCCTGGACATCAGCTTCATGACGCCCTTGACCGGGCGCGGGAACACAACACCCCCCGCCTGCAGTGCGTGGTTGGCGTGTTCGATTTCGTCCTCGCGCATCTGTTCGAGAATGGCGCGGGACTTGAGGTCATCCTTCGGCAGCCGGGTCAGATGATCGTCCAGATGCCGCTCCACCAATTGCTCGGTGGCGGCGACAAAGCCCAGACTGATGCGGTCGCTGATCCTGCCGGCCACCGCCCCCAGCCCGAAGGACAGGCCATAGAACAGCGGATTGAGCAGGCTGGGGCGGCTGCCCAGCTCGTTCAGACGCTGTTCGCACCAGGCCAGGTGGTCGATCTCTTCGGCGGCCGCCTGTTCCATCTGTTCACGGATATCCGGCAGTTTCGCGGTCAACGCCTGACCCTGATACAGCGCCTGGGCGCAGACCTCGCCGGTATGGTTGATGCGCATCAGGCCGGCGACGTGGCGGCGCTGATCCTCGGCCACCGCGTCGCTGCGCAGGTGCTGTGCAGGTGACGGCCGGGCCGCCTGGGCCGCGCCCGGTACCAGGGTGCGCATGGCCTGCTCGCCCTGTACCAGCAGGCGGTCGAACAGACTGTATTGACGTGTACTCATCGTGTGTCTCCTGAAACTGGCCCCAGTATAGCGGTCGGGGCGGGCCATGACCTGCGGCCGATCAACCCGGCGGCCAGCCCATCTGCCGCTGACCGAGCACATGCAGGTGAATGTGGTAGACCGTCTGGCTGCCCATTTCCTTGCAGTTGAACACGGTGCGGAAGCCGCCCTCGCAACCCAGCTCCAGAGCCAGCCGCTGTGCGGTATAGGTCATGTAACCGACCAGTTCGCAATCTTCCTCTGTCATATCGTTGAGGGTGGCGATATGCTTTTTCGGGATAACCAGAAAATGCACCGGAGCCTGGGGGTTGATGTCATGGAAGGCCAGCACGCGATCGTCCTCGAAGATTTTCTTCGAGGGGATCTTGCCTTCGGCAATACTGCAGAACAGACAGTTCACAGCGCTCTCCTTGTAATGGATTCCAATGCCGCCAGTGTAACCAACCCGGCGGTCAAAGTAACAGCGCCTGTCGCAGGCCGGGAAGCCGCATGAAGAATGATATCCATGATCTGGGACTGGTTCTGGACTCGCGGGTTCGCCTGATCGTCATCGAGTCCTGGGAAGAGCTGCGGGTGCTGGAAGCCATCGCCACCCTGGCGGTCAAGCGCAGCCAGACCTGGTATACCTGGAACCAGGTGGAGGGGCTGCAGCGGCTGGGCTTCGGTACGGCGCTGGATGCCAGCGAAGACATGAGCGACCCGGAGCATGCGCTGGATTACATACGCCGGCAGAACGAGCCGGCGCTGTTCGTATTCTGCGACCTGCACCCCTTCATGCAATCGCCCCGGGTGGTGCGGCTGCTGAAGATGATCGCGATGAACCCGGAGGAGCAGGCGCCGACCCTGTTGCTGGTCAGTCATGAACTGCCACTGGCGCCGGAGCTGCGCCGTCTGGCGGCGCGCATCAGTCTGAGCATGCCCTCGGACGAGCAGCTGGCGGCCATCATCCGCGAGGAGGCGGCGCGCTGGACCGCTCGCAACCAGGGCCGCCGGGTGCGTACTGACAACCGCACCCTGGAGCAGGTGGTGCGCAACCTGCGTGGTGTCACCCACGAGGAAGCGCGGTTGCTGGCGCGCAAGCTGATCGTCGACGACGGCGCCATCACCCAGGAAGACCTGCCGGTGCTCAATCAGGCCAAGTTCAGCCTGCTCGACATGCAGGGGGTACTGAGCTTCGAGCAGGATACCGCCCGCTTTGCCGAGGTCGGCGGGCTGGCGCGCTTCAAGCGCTGGCTGCAGGAGCGCCAGGCGGCGTTCAACGATGCCGGTCGCGCGGATGCGCCCAGGGGCGTGCTGCTGGCCGGCGTGCAGGGCTCCGGCAAGAGTCTGGCGGCGCGGGCCGTGGCCGGCCTCTGGGGCCTGCCTCTGCTGCGGCTGGATTTCGCCGCGCTGTACAACAAGTACATCGGCGAGACCGAGAAGAACCTGCGCGAAGCGCTGGCCATGGCCGATGCCATGCAGCCCTGCGTGCTGTGGATCGACGAGATCGAGAAGGGGCTGGCCGATGATGGCAGCGATCAGGGCGTCTCGCGCCGGGTACTGGGTACGCTGCTGACCTGGATGGCCGAGCGCCGCAGCCGGGTGTTCCTGGTAGCCACGGCCAACAATGTCGCGCAGCTGCCTGCCGAACTGATCCGCAAGGGGCGACTGGACGAGCTGTTCTTTGTCGATCTGCCCGCCGCGTCCGTGCGCGAGGACATCTTCCGCATCCACCTGTCCCGCCGCGAGCTGACGCTGGAGCGCTTCGATCTGCCGGCCCTGGCCGCAGCCAGCGAGGGCTTTTCCGGTGCCGAGATAGAGCAGGCGGTGGTGGCGGCGGTGTACAGCGCCGCCGCCCGGCAGGAGGAGGTGGTCAACCAGCATGTGCTGGAGGCCCTGAGCGAAACCTCGCCCCTGTCCGTGGTCATGGCCGAGCGGGTTCAGGCGCTGCGTGCCTGGGCACGTGAGCGGGCGGTCATGGCGGATTAGAAAGGCTTGAGCACCACCAGCAGGATGGCGCCGACCAGTACCAGCACCGGTGCCTCGTTGAACCAGCGGTAGAACACATGGGAGCGGGTATTGCTGTCGCTGGCAAAGCGGCGCAGCTGGGCGCCGCAGAGGAAGTGGTAGATCACCAGCAACGCGACCAGGGCCAGCTTGGCGTGCAGCCAGCCCTGTTGCAGCCACTGGGGCATCAGTATCAGCATCCAGATGCCGAGGCCGACGGCCACCACCATGGACGGGGTCATGATGCCGCGATAGAGCTTGCGCTCCATGATCTTGAAGCGGTCACGGCTGATCTGATCCTCGCTCATGGCGTGATAGACGAACAGCCGCGGCAGATAGAACAGACCGGCGAACCAGGTCACCACAGCCATGATATGGAAGGCTTTGATCCACAGATACACATCGAACTCCTGAATCCGGACCGATCGCTGCTGCCGGTCTGTTGGTAAATTGGCGGGACACTCTTATCATAGGGAGCTTGTCAGCCATATTAATCGAACGAGGCACAAAATGGTCAGGATCGGCATTGTAGGGGGCACCGGCTATACCGGCGTCGAATTGCTGCGGCTGCTCGCGGCGCACCCGCAGGCTCGAGTCGAGACCATCACCTCCCGATCCGAGGAGGGTGTGCGGGTGGTGGACATGTATCCGAACCTGCGCGGCCACTATGACGACCTGAAATTCAGCGTGCCGGATACCGCCGCCCTGGGCCAGTGCGACGTGGTGTTCTTTGCCACGCCCCACGGCGTTGCCCATTCGCTGGCCGCCGAACTGCTGGCCACCGGCACCCGGATTATCGACCTGTCAGCCGACTTCCGTCTCAGCGACGCCCAGCTGTGGAGCAAGTGGTACGGACAGCCCCATGGTGCGCCCGAGTTGCTCGGCGAAGCCGTCTATGGCCTGCCGGAGGTCAACCGCGACGCCATCCGCAACGCCCGGCTGATCGCGGTACCCGGCTGCTATCCCACCTCGGTGCAACTGGGGCTGATTCCACTGCTGGAAAAGGGGCTGGCGCAACCCGATAACCTGATCGCCGACTGCAAGTCCGGGGTCAGCGGCGCCGGCCGCGGTACCAACCTGGGCTCGCTGTTCTGCGAGGCCACCGAGAGCATGAAGGCCTACGCCGTGGGCGGTCACCGCCACCTGCCGGAGATTCGCCAGGGGCTGCAGCGGGCCGCCGGTCGCGAGGTCGGTCTGACCTTCGTGCCGCATCTGACACCGATGATCCGTGGCATCCACTCCACGCTCTATGCCCAGGTGCCGGATCGCAGCGTCGATCTGCAGCAACTGTTCGAGGAGCGCTACGCCAACGAGCCCTTCGTCGATGTGCTGCCCGCCGGCAGCCATCCGGAAACCCGCAGCGTGCGCGGTGCCAACGTCTGCCGTCTGGCGGTACATCGACCGCAGGGGGGCGACCTGGTGGTGGTGCTGTCGGTCATCGACAATCTGGTAAAGGGCGCCTCGGGTCAGGCCATCCAGAACATGAACATTGCCCTGGGACTGGATGAGCGCATGGGGCTCGAGCACCCGGCGCTCATGCCCTGATGGCCGCTGACAGGCAGGAAACCGCAGAACTGGACCCCGGCACAGCGGGGCCTCGGCGCAACCGCGCGCGTTGGATGCTGGTTGCTGCGTTGCCTCTGGCGGTCTGGCTGGGCTGGTTTGCCGCGATGAACTCGTCCGCCATGCAGGACTACCAGCGGTTGCGTGACGAGCGCTCGGCGATCCAGAGCGAACTGGAGGAAACCCGCCTGCGTCATCAGCAGCTCGAGGTGGATCTGATGGTTGCCCGGCAATCCGTCGCTGACGGGCAGGCGGTGATCGCCGATCTGGAGCAGCAGTTGTTCCGTCTGCAGCAGGACCTGGCACAGTATCAAGGTGCGCTGGCTCCCAGTGCCGCCGCCCCCGGCCTGCGCATCCAGGCTTTCGAGCTGCAACGCACCGATGTGCCGGGTGTTTTTCGCTGCAAGGTGATGGTCAGTCGGGTGGGCAATGAGAGCGATACGGTGGAGGCGAAGCTGCGCCTGACGGTACTCGGCCAGCAGGGCGACGGCCGGGCAGAGTATGGGCTGCCGGAGCTGACCGGCGGTCGCGTCCAGTATCTTCCCTTGAATTTCCGCTATTTCCAGGTGGTGCCTGACACTGAGGGTGTCGAGCTGATGCTGCCCCTGGGTTTCGAGCCGAAAACCGTGCAGCTGAAGGTCGAAAACGAGGGCAAGTTGCTGCTCGAGCAGACGGTGGAATGGACCGATATGGGCGTCAGGCCCTGATTGAAGGGCGGATGGCGCAAGCGCAGGATGGACTGGCCAGCGGACAGGTTTCAAGAGTAGTTGACCAAAAGAGTCGGATAAAAGGATAATTGCCGGCTTGATGTGCTGCGGCACCGCCGCCGGAGGTTGTAATGTCCAGTGTTGAAGTTTTTACCCCTGCTGCCATGCAGTTCAGCGACAGTGCGGTGGCCAAGGTCCGCTCGCTGATCGAGGAAGAGGGCAATGATCGCCTGAGTCTGCGGGTGTTCGTCACCGGTGGGGGATGCTCCGGTTTCCAGTACGGCTTCACCTTCGATGACGAACTGGCCGAGGACGATACCGTCATCGAGCGGGACGGCGTCCGGCTGGTGGTTGATCCCATGAGCTTCCAGTATCTGGCGGGCGCCGAGGTGGACTACCAGGAAGGGCTGGAGGGCTCGCGCTTCGTTATCAACAACCCCAACGCCAGCACCACCTGCGGTTGCGGCTCCTCGTTTTCCATCTGACATTGTCCCGGCGTGGCCTCACGCCGGGTAGATGGCCCCCAGAATACGTTCCCCCCTTGCTCCGGTGACTGCCGGCAGGTTGCCGCTGAGGCGTTGCTGGCAGCGCCAGGCCAGCCAGGCGAAGGCCATGGCTTCCATCCAGTCCGGATCCACGCCCAGCTGTGCGGTGGTGCTCACCCGGCAATCGCCAAGCAGAGACTGCAGGCGCTCCAGCAGCAGCCCGTTGTGGGCGCCGCCGCCACATACATGGAGCGCGGCGGGCAGGGGGCCGCAACTTGCCAGCGCGTCGGCAATGGTGCGCGCGGTCAGTTCCAGCAGCGTCGCCTGAACGTCCGCCGGCGCCGCGTTGCGCCGGCTCAGGTGCTGCTGTAACCAGTCTTCGTGGAAGTATTCGCGTCCGGTACTCTTGGGCGCCGGGCGCTGAAAGTAGGTATCGGCGAGCATCTGCTCCAGCAGCTCGGGCAGGACCTGGCCGGTACGTGCCCAGTCACCGTTGCTGTCAAAGGGCTGGCCGATATGCCGTTGCGCCCAGTGGTCCATCAGGACATTGCCCGGCCCGCTGTCGAATCCCCGTATCCGACCGTCCGTACCCAGCAGGGTCAGGTTGGCAAAGCCTCCGACGTTCACCAGGGCCCGGCTCTGTGCGGGATCCTGCAGCAACCAGGCATGGAAGGCCGGTACCAGCGGGGCGCCCTGGCCGCCAGCGGCCAGATCGCGACTGCGAAAATCCGTGATTACCTCGATGCCGCACAGCTCGGCCAGCAGCGCCGGCGCGCCGATCTGCACGCTGAATCCCGACTCCGGGTGGTGGCGGATGGTCTGCCCATGGCTGCCAATGGCGGAGATCCGGGTGGCCTCCACGTCGTGCCTGGCAAGCAGTCGGTGAACACCCTCGGCAGCCAGCCGGGCCCACTGTTCGGCGGCCAGGCCGGCACGGCGGATCTCATCTGCGCCCGGTTGACACAGGCTCAGCAGATCATTGCGCAGGGAGGAGGAGAAAGGCATGCACAACGCGCCGACAAGGGTGGCGCGTCGTGGCTGCTCGCTGAAGCGGGTAAGGGCGATATCGACACCATCCAGGCTGGTGCCTGACATGATGCCGATATGCAGGTGGTCCATCAGTTGTCCAGTTGTGCCAGCTGTGTTGCTCCATGTCGGTCGAGGCTGGCCATCAGCTGGTTGCTGAGGGCCAGAAACGCCGAACGCTCGCGCTGGGGAATGGGGTCAGAGGCGGGCAGCCGCACGCTGAGCGGGTCGACATGCACGCCATTGACCTGGAACTCGTAATGCAGGTGGGGGCCGGTGGCCAGGCCGGTAGCGCCCACGTAGCCGATGACCTGGCCCTGGCTGACATTGCTGCCCACGCGGATGCCGGAGGCGTAGCGACTCATGTGAGCGTACAGGGTCTGGTAGGTCTGGCCGTGCTTGATGACGACGGTGTTGCCATAGCCGCCCTTGCGGCCCACGTGGACCACCCGGCCGTCGCCGGTCGCCTTGATCGGGGTGCCGGTGGATGCGGCATAGTCCACACCCTTGTGGGCGCGGATCTTGTTCAGTACCGGGTGGCGCCGACCCGGGTTGAATCGGGAGCTGATACGGGCAAATTCCACAGGGGTACGGATGAAGGCCTTGCGCATGCTGGTGCCGTCGGCGCGGTAATAGCTGGTATGGCCATTGGCATCGGTATAGCGCACGGCGGTATAGGTGTTGCCGCGGTTGGTGAAGCGTGCAGCGAGGATGTTGCCGGTGCCGACCCGTTCGCCGTCAACCTGCTTTTCCTCGTACAGGACTTCAAAGCGGTCGCCCTGCCGGATTTCCTTGGCGAAGTCCACGTCATAACCGAAGATGTTGGCCATCTGCATGGTCAGGTTGTGGGACAGGCCTGCATTCTGTGCTGCGACAAACAGGGAGCTGTCGATGGTGCCACTGGCAAATTTCTCGGCCACTTCCGGCTCGATGACATCCTTGCTGAAGCTGTAGCTGTCGCCATCACGGTCGATGCGGATGGTTTCCAAACTGTTGACAGGAGACCGCATGGCCAGCAGCTGACCCTCGTTATCCAGCTTGAACTCCACCTGTTGGCCGACGCGCAGGCGGGTAAAGGCCTTGGCTTCCTGGCTGCTGTTGATGACAGCGTGCAGGGTATTGGCCGACAGGCCGGCATTCTGGAAAAGAATCGACAGGGTGTCGCCGGCATCGACCGTCATGGTGGTCCACTCCGGACGGACCGGCTGGGCCGCCAGGGGTGCGGGCTGCAGGCTGAGGCCGGCATTGACAACCTCGGGGGAGGCGGCGGTGGAAAGGGTTTCCTGAATGCTGGTCAGCTCGATCGGTGAAGAAAAAGTGACCGTTTCGCTGATCAGGGCGTCCAACTCTTCAGAAAGCACCGGTTCTTTGTGTTCCGCAGTGACTTCGTGCAGATCGAGTTGGACAAGTGTTCGCTTGGCTTCGACTTCGGTAGTGGGAATGACGAGCAGGAAAATGCTCAGCGCGGCGGCGATACCACTGGCAGCCATGATATGGCTTTTAGGGTAGCGCGGTGACTCTGACTTGTGATGTCCCATAAGCGCTCTTGTGGTCGTTTCTATGAAAAGTGAAATAACTTGCTAAATTATAACTGAAAGTCCCTCAAGGCAAGCTTTGCCGTGCCCGTCTGTCAGCTTTCAGGCGTCACTTTCCAGTCTGTGCTACCTGCCCACGCGCGCCCGGCGGGCTGTCGAGATTTGATCTTGCGCATCAATGCTGTATCGTTTCTTCCTTTTCTCCTATGACCTTTATCAACCTTTTTTGGACGGGAAAGCAGCATGAAGTCGGTTGACGAGCAGTTGGCGCTGATCAAGCGTGGAGCGGACGAAATCCTGGTGGAGGCCGAGCTGCGCGCCAAGCTGGAGCGTGGCACGCCGCTGCGGGTCAAGACCGGCTTCGATCCCACTGCGCCCGATCTGCACCTGGGGCACACGGTTCTGATCAACAAGCTGCGCCAGTTCCAGGAGCTCGGCCATCAGGTCCTGTTCCTGATTGGCGACTTCACCGGCATGATCGGTGATCCCAGCGGCAAGAACAGCACCCGTCCGCCGCTTACCCGTGAGCAGGTATTGGCCAATGCCGAGACCTATAAGGAGCAGGTGTTCAAGATCCTGGATCCCGAGCTCACCCAGGTTGTCTTCAATTCCGAATGGATGGATGCCTTCTCCGCGGCCGAGATGATCCAGCTGGCCGGCAAGTACACGGTCGCGCGGATGCTCGAGCGGGATGATTTCGACAAGCGTTACAAGGGCAATCAGCCGATCGCCATTCACGAGTTCCTCTATCCGCTGATCCAGGGCTACGACTCGGTCGCGCTGAAGGCGGACATCGAGCTGGGCGGTACCGATCAGAAGTTCAACCTGCTGATGGGGCGCGAGCTGCAGCGTCAGTACGGTCAGGAGCCTCAGGTCACCCTGACCATGCCGCTGCTTGTGGGGCTCGATGGTGAGGCGAAGATGTCCAAGTCGCTGGG
>Ga0209075_1001140_pt1 | contig 25431 bp, 24 predicted proteins | sample Stecom2011_FD_187523 | JGI IMG/M metagenome (GOLD analysis project Ga0209075, IMG submission 187523) | Agricultural soil microbial communities from Utah to study Nitrogen management - Steer compost 2011 (SPAdes) (version 2) | ecosystem: Environmental > Terrestrial > Soil > Agricultural land...
CTTTAAAAGCTAAATAAAAACAACTACCAACTGCTTCCTTACTTTCTGGCTTGTTACGTTAAGTAACAAGGGAGGCGCATTATAGATGCTTTGCAAATCCTTGCAAGTGATTTTTTAACTTATTTAGTTTTAACTGCGAACTAAATAAAACCACCCTCTTTCTTCCTTAAAACCCTTTGTTACATTCGGTAACGAAGGAGGCGCATTATGGACCAGATTCTATTTTCTGCAAGTGTTTTTTCACTGTTTTCTTACTTTATTTGCTTATCGTTTATTTCTTATACAACAACACTCTGTGCTGCTTATTTTTCAAGCTGTAGCCGCTCATTATTCGAGCGGCCGCGCTGTTTTATTGTTTAGCAGCTACTTTCTCTTTCCTATAGTGCGTTAGTGGACCCGACAATGCATAGATGATTAGCATGGTTAATAGCACTGTGGGTGGGTTAATCAGCACAATAGCAAACACAACTATAATGAATATCAGCACTATCATAGGTACGCGCGCTTTTAAATCCACGCCTTTAAAACTTTCATAGCGTACATTAGACACCATCAACAGGCCTGCAAACAAGGTAAGCACTGCCGACCATATTAATACAGCCGTTGGCAAGTCTGCACCTAACCAGCCTAAATCATGGCTTAACCACACCGTACAAGCAATCAATGTGGCCGCGGCAGGACTGGCCAAACCGGTAAAGTAACGTTTATCCGCTGTTTTTTGTGTATTGAAGCGCGCTAAACGTACCGCTGCGCAAGCTACATATATAAATGAGATAGCCCAACCCAGTTTACCCAAGCCTTGTAGGCTCCATTGAAATACAACCACAGCAGGCGCCAAACCAAAAGAGATCATATCCGACAAACTATCGTACTCTCCGCCGAAAGCGCTTTGCGCATTCGTTAGCCTAGCAATACGCCCATCTAGAATATCGAGGATCATGGCAACGCATATTGCTATCGCCGCATGCTCGAAGTGATTTTGCATAGCACTGATCACAGCATAGAAGCCGGAAAACAAAGCGCCCGTGGTAAATAAGTTAGGCAATAGATAGATACCCTTCTTTATTTCCTTTTTGCCATCCACGGATACTTCTTCCTCATGATCATCCACCGGTAACAAGCCATCTAACTGTGACATCGTTGCCTGCTCTACACCTTCTTTATCGTCTTGCTGCTTATCTGTATCAACCATGGTTTACTCCCCCTTCAAATATAGTGGGATCTGCCGCATCCCAAAATGCTTTAACTGCTGGCAGTGTTAAGCGCGTTTTTAGTGCGCACAACCCTATCTGGAACGCTTGCAATACAGGCGCATCGTCGACAATGCGTATTTTATCGCGAAACGGGCTGTGTTGTATGACTAATTCTGGCACAAGCCCCACCCCAAAGCCTAGTGCCACTAAAGTGACTATCGCCTCGTGGCCGGAAACCTGGGCGTAGATATTGGGACTTGCCCCTTGCTTTTTCAACCATTGATTTAAGCGTTTACGCGCCAGGCCACGCTCTGAAACAATTAAAGGCAGTTGGGTAATATCCACAGAACCCGACTTCGCCTGCTGTAAAACCTCTAACTGCTCGCTAACTTGGCTTTTTTCCACCGCTATAATAAAGCGCAAAGGCGAAAAGAGCAGCGTTTTAAACGCAATGCCATTTGGCAACTCTTCAGGCAAGGCTGCTATGGCTATATCTTCACTCCCACTTTGTATTGTTTCTATAGCTGCAGCTTGGTCACCTGTATGCAGCTGCAACTCAACCTGCGGATATAAAGCCCTAAACCCAGTCAATAAACGCGACAACACCCCATAACCTGCGGTTGCCGAGCCATATAGCCTCAATTTGCCAGATACTAGCTCGGCTTGTTGCAATAGATTTAGCTTCATCGCTTGATGGCGCTGCATAGCATCAAGGGCATAGTCGGCAAACTGCTTGCCAGCCGCAGTCAGCTCTACATTACGGTTATTGCGCAACAATAACGTAACATCTAGCTCTTCTTCTAATCGCTGTATTGAGCGTGTGACCGCGGATGCAGTCATATGACAGCGCTTCGCGGTTTGCGTAAAATGCAACTCTTGCGCTAACACAGTAAATATCTCTAACTGTTTAAAATCCATAATGCACCAAATGCAACAATTCATTAACTATATATCAATTTACGCAAGCATAATCCTTGCTTACACTATTGTCTTTATCTTTCTAACTATAGAGGTGCCTAATCATGGCTAAAAACTATTTTAATACGCTACCACTGCGCATTCAGCTTGAAGAGCTGGGCAAGTGCCGCTTTATGGATCGCAGTGAATTTCTCGATGGCTGCGACTTCTTGAAAGGCAAAAAGGTTGTTATCGTTGGTTGCGGCGCACAAGGCTTAAACCAAGGTTTAAACATGCGCGACTCCGGCTTAGACGTTTCTTATACTTTACGTGCAGCTGCCATTGCAGAAAAGCGTGATTCTTGGAAAAACGCCACTGAAAACGGCTTTACTGTCGGCACTTATGAAGAGCTTATCCCTACTGCTGATGTTGTTTGCAACTTAACGCCAGACAAACAGCACACTGCCGTTGTTAACGCGATTGTACCTTTAATGAAAAAAGGCGCTACTTTAGCGTATTCTCACGGCTTCAATATCGTTGAAGAAGGTATGCAAGTACGTGAAGACATCACCGTTGTGATGATGGCACCTAAGTGCCCAGGCTCTGAAGTACGTGCAGAGTATGTGCGCGGCTTTGGTGTACCCACACTGATTGCTGTTCACCGTGAAAACGACCCTGAAGGTAAAGGCTGGGATGTTGCTAAAGCTTTAGCCTCTGCTACCGGTGGTGATCGTGCCGGTGTTTTAGAGTCTTCCTTTATAGCTGAAGTAAAATCCGACTTGATGGGCGAACAAACCATTCTGTGTGGTGTTTTACAAACTGGCGCTATTTTAAGCTTTGATAAGATGGTAGAAAAAGGCATTGACCCAGGTTATGCATCGAAGTTGATTCAGTACGGCTGGGAAACCATCACCGAAGCACTGAAGCACGGCGGCATCACCAATATGATGGATCGCTTAAGCAACCCTGCAAAAATCCGCGCATTCGAGGTCTCTGAAGAATTAAAAGACATCATGCGTCCGCTGTTCCAAAAGCATCAAGATGACATTATCTCGGGCGAGTTCTCTAGAACAATGATGGAAGATTGGGCTAACGATGATGCGAACCTATTAAAATGGCGCGCAGCAACAGCTGAAACCGGCTTTGAAAAAGCGGTTAATACCGATAAAGAAATCAGCGAACAAGAATACTTTGATAACGGTATTTTGTTAGTTGCCTTTGTTCGTGCCGGTGTTGAACTTGCGTTTGAAACTATGGTTCAAGCAGGCATTATCGAAGAGTCGGCTTACTACGAATCTTTACATGAAACACCGTTAATCGCTAACACCATTGCACGTAAGAAGCTGTATGAAATGAACGTTGTTATTTCTGATACAGCGGAATACGGCTGCTACTTGTTCGATCACGCAGCACGTCCTTTATTAACGGACTTCATGAAGACCGTCGACACGGATATTATCGGTAAAGGTTTAGACCTAAAAGATACCGGCGTTGATAACCGTCAGCTCATCGAAGTAAACGACATCATTCGCAATCATGATGTTGAATATATCGGTGAAGAGTTACGCGGCTATATGACCGACATGAAAACCATCGTTTAATACCCGACATTGCTAGACTTAACCCCGCGCAATGCGGGGTTTTTTATTGTTACTATTATAGCTCACCCTCCCCGCCTTGAACAAAATTCATATGCCAATTAAGCATAAGCATATGAATAATCAATCTTTCAGGTTATTAGCGTTTGCACCTATTATAGCTCCTCTTATCTAGCCCTCCCGTTGATTATTTTTGGAGCATTCCATGTCACGTTTAACCGTACAAAGTATCGAAACTGCAGCACCCGAAGCCAAAGAGCGTTTGGAAGGTGCTAAAAAAGCCAATGGTTTTGTACCCAATTTATTAGGCGTTTTGGCTAATGCACCGACTGCCCTAGAAACTTACCAAGTCGTCGGTGCTATCAATGGCCGCTCTAGCTTATCCATTGCTGAGCGCGAAGTGATTCAAATTACCGCAGCTACTCGCAACGAATGCGGCTTTTGCGTTGCAGGCCACACCAAAATCGCACGTAAAGTAGCACGCATGCCGGAAGATATTATTGAAGCTTTACGCAACACCAAAGCTTTAAGCGATGACAAACTCAACGCTTTAGCTATTTTTACGTTAGCGGTAATGGACCAACGCGGCCAAGTATCGGATGAAGAACTAAGCGCTTTTTTAGCCGCTGGCTACGAACAGCAGCAAGTATTAGAAGTGGTACTAGGCGTGAGCTTAGCCACCTTATGTAACTACGCTAACAATATCGCCAAAACTGACATTAACGATGAGCTAAAAGCATTCGCCTAATATCATGACAAATTCTACTGAAAACACTATCGCTGCAATTAATACGCATATAGAGAAAAACTTAACGCCATTAGTTGCAGATATCGACCAAGGTTTATACCCCGCTGAGTTTTTACAGCAGTTGGGTAACTTGGGTGGTTTTGCGGCCACGGTTTCACCGCAGTACGGTGGCTTAGGCTTCACGCTTGCCGAACAATTAGCCATTATTGCTGATGTGGGTAAGGTATGTGGCGCAACCGCTTTTGTCACTTGGTGCCAAGCCGTTTCTGCTTGGTACTTATCGCGCACACCGAACGCTGCCGTTCGTGAGCACTACTTAGCCGATGTCGCCTCTGCGCGCTTACTGTGTGGTACCGGCATGTCCAACACGGTAAAACATTTGGCCGGCATTGAAAAAATGCACTTAAAAGCCAAGCGCGAAGGCGATAGCTATATCGTTAATGGTATTTTGCCGTGGGTATCAAATATCGAGCATCAGCACCTGATTATTGTCTGCGCGCAATTAGAAGATGATAGCGGCTATGTGATGTTTGCCGCTAAAACCTGTAAAGAAGGCTTTAAGCTACAAGGTTGCCCTACGTTTTCTGGCATGGAAGGCACAAAAACACTGAACATTCGCTTTAACGATGTAGCCATAGAAGCCGCTGACGTATTGGCGCATCCTGAACAGTTTACCGATTATGTTGCCACTATTAAGCCAGGCTTTATTTTGATGCAAGCGGGCATGGGTTTTGGCGTGGCGGAAGCTAGCCTTGAAACCATTCAGCAATGTAATCGCAGCCACGCGCATGTCAATCAGTTTTTGGATGATCAGGATAGCGAAATTTCTGCGCAGTTAAATGCATTGAAAGCACAAGCGAATCACCTATCCGCACAGATACATAACAATAATGCGGCCTATGTGGATGTGTTAAAACTGCGTGCACAAGCTTCCGAACTGGGTTTAGATGCAGCAAATTCCGCGGCTTTGCATGCTGGCGCCAGGGGTTACCTGATGCGCCACCCTGCACAACGTCGCATGCGTGAAGCAATGTTTGTCGCGATTGTCACCCCCGCATTGAAACATCTTCGCAAAGAGATTCACGATATAGAAGCCTTAGCTCAGAGAGAGAGATAGCCTAATGAGTGCCGCGTTAAGACTGATTAAAAATGCCGAGACATCCACTATCAGTGGAAAAACTGTATTGCAGGCTGATGCACTTAGCCTCGGCTATCAAAAAGGTCGCGGCCCGTTAAACACCGTATTACGTGATTTTTCACTGCAACTACAAGCCGGTGAAGTCGTTGCCCTGCTTGGCCCAAGCGGCGTAGGTAAATCCTCTTTGCTACGTGTATTGGCTGGCTTACAACAAGCGACACTTGGACAAGTGCAGGTGCATAACGAAGTATTACGCGGGCCGCATCCTCGCCTGAGCTTTATGTTTCAAGACCCCAGCTTATTACCCTGGCTGAATGTTGAAGACAATGTTGGCTTTGGTTTGGATTTTAAACACCAGCCTAAAATCAGCAAGCACGATAAGCGCGAACGTATTCAGCAAGCCTTAGCCGAAGTGGGTTTGGAGCATGCTAAAAAATTACTGCCCAAAGAATTATCTGGCGGCATGGCACAACGTGTTGCTTTAGCGCGCAGCCTGGCGCGCCAACCTGAGATTTTGTTACTTGATGAGCCTTTTAGTGCTTTAGACGAAATCACCCGCAGTGAAATGCAAGAATTGCTAACCACGGTAACGCAACGCCATGGCACCGCTGCTGTTCTAGTTACTCATGACATTGACGAAGCTTTATTGCTAGCGGATCGCATATTGATGATTGGCGGCCAGCCAGGCCGTTTATTAAATAGCTGGACTATTGATTTGCCACAACCTCGTCATCAGGCCATTGAAGAACTTAACGCCATACGCGTCAAGATCATGAAAACCATGCGCCAGTTTCACCAAGCCAATATCTCAAAAGCTAGCTAAACCGGACTCTATTATGTGTAGTAACGACGATAACAACACGCCAGAAATGAACCGCCGTGACTTTATTAAGCTGAGCTCTTTATTTACTGCCGCCGGCGCACTGCCTTTACTGGGACAATTCAATAAAGCCATCGCAGGCGAAGCGGATACGCCGGTGCGCATTGGCTATTTACCATTGACCGATGCTGCGCCTTTACTGATTGCGCACAACAATGGTTTATTCCAGCAACAAGGTTTAAAAGTTGAAACGCCGCGTATGTTTAGAAGTTGGGCGCAGTTAGTTGAAGCTTTTCTAAGTGGCAATGTGAATGTTGTACACATGTTATCGCCGATGACCGTTTGGGCGCGCTACGGCAGCCAATCTCCATCTAAAACCGTGGCATGGAATCATATTAATGGTTCAACCATTACCGTTGCCGTGGCTGCCAATATTAACGGTATTGAAGATTTAGGTGGCAGCACTTTTGCCATTCCATTTTGGTATTCGGTACATAACATTGTTTTACAACAATTGCTTAAAGACAAAGGCTTAGAGGCCATACAAGACGGTAAACCCAATAAAAAACAAGTAAAGCTCGTGGTGATGGCACCTTCTGATATGTTGCCAGGCCTTGCCACCGGCCGCATTGCCGGCTATACCGTAGCCGAACCGTTTAATGCTGCAGCTGAACTATTAGGTGTAGGTAAAATATTACGTTTTACGGGCGATGTGTGGAAGGATCACGCCTGCTGCGTGGTACAAATGCATGAGCATGATTTAAACACTCGCCCTGAGTGGAGCCAAAAAGTGGTGAATGGCATCGTGCAAGCCCAAGCGTGGATGCTAGATAATCGCGAAGAAAGCTCTAAGATTTTAGCCAAAGACAATAAAGCACGTTATACACCGCATACCTATGACACCCTCGCTAAAGTAATGCTACCCAATGACGCTGATCAACAGGCTTATATTAAATCCGGCGCAATACAACATGCAGATTGGGATAGTTGCCGTATAGGCTTTCAGCCTTACCCCTACCCAAGCTATACCGAAGCTTTGGTTTCTTTCTTAAAGGACACCGTGGTAAGAGGCGATAAAAGCTTTTTAGCCGATTTAGATCCAGCTTTTGCCGCAAGCGATTTAGTGGATGATCGCTTCGTTAAAAAAGCCATTGCTGCTGTGGGCGGCATGAAAGTATTTGGCGAAGATGAAAGCTATAGCCGTGAAGAGATTATTCAAACGTGAGCAATATCAATACCGCCAGCGCCACTAATAACAGCTCCGTAACAAGCCGCTTTGATCAACTGCCGCAAATCGGCATTAATATTGCGCTGAAAACGCTGGGCTTACTGCTGCTACTTCTACTCTGGTCGATTGGCGTTTATTTTCTAAAGCAAAGCTTACCCATGGCCGCGATGCTGGCACCTCAAGATGCTTTTTCTAGCCTTTACCAACTGCTTAGCCAAGGTAGTGTAAGCGGCGATATTATTGCCAGCTTGCGTCGTGTGGCCATCAGTTTACTTTTAGCCTTAGCCATAGGTATTCCTATTGGCTTGGCTGTTGGTTCATCAAAATTTCTGGACACCACCACTAGTGGGGCCTTCCAATTTTTACGCATGATTTCGCCGCTATCTTGGATGCCTGTTGCAGTGATGGTTTTTGGTATTGGCGATGCGCCGATCTATTTCTTACTGACCATGACAGCCGTTTGGCCGATCATACTCAATACCTCAGCAGGTGTGCGCGCACTAGACCCACGCTGGTTAAGTTTAGCTAAAAGTATGAGCGCAACACCTCTAGAAGTTTTATTTAAAGTGATACTGCCCGGCATTATGGGCAATATTTTGACTGGCGTACGTTTAGCCATTGGTATTATTTGGGTGTTATTAGTGCCTTGCGAGATGCTCGGCGTCACTTCCGGTTTGGGATATTTTATTTTAGATACCCGCGACCGCCTAGCGTATTCCGAATTAATGGCGGTTATCGTTTTAATTGGTGTATTAGGTTATTTTATTGATAGTTTGGCACGTAAAATACAACAGTATTGGTCGGCACAGCCGGATTGATTTTTAAACATAAAAAAAGCGCATAAGCTGAAACTTATGCGCTTTGTTAGTAAGCAAACGAATTTATACGCTAAGTACTTTATCACCACGCGACAAACCACAAACGCCTGTACGCACCACTTCTAAAATACTCACATCGCCAACCGCTTGTAAAAATGCATCTAGCTTATCGCTAGTACCGGCTAATTGAATCGTATAAATAGATGGGCTTACATCGACAATCTGGCCACGAAAAATATCCGTACAGCGCTTAATTTCTGCGCGCTGCGCACCGCTGGCTTTGACTTTAACCATCATCAACTCGCGCTCTACATGCTCGCCATCGGTTAAATCAACTAGCTTGACTACCTCAATCAACTTATTAAGATGCTTGGTGATCTGCTCAATCTCTCGTGCACTACCTATGGTGGTCAACGTTAGCCGCGACAAGGACTTATCCTCCGTCGGGGCAACTGTTAGCGATTCGATATTGTAGCCACGTTGCGAAAACAAACCAATAACACGGGATAAAGCACCGGGTTCATTTTCCATTAAAACGGAAATAATATGACGCATTATGTTCTCTCCGTCTTGCTAAGCCACATATCCTGCATAGAGCCATTCGGGGCAATCTGCATAGGATATACATGCTCATGTCGATCAACATAGATATCTAAAAACACTAAGCGGTCTTTCATCGCTAAGGCTTCACGCATTGCCGGCTCTAAGTCGGCACTTTTTTCGATCTTCATGCCAACATGGCCGTAGGCTTCTGCAAGCTTAATGAAATCTGGCAAGGAGTCTTTGTAAACGCTTTGCGCATAACGACTTTCGTACTGCATATCTTGCCACTGCTTAACCATACCTAAATAGCCGTTATTCAAGTTGAATATCTTGATGGGTAATTGGTACTGGGTGCAAGTAGACAGCTCTTGGATATTCATCTGAATGCTGCCTTCACCGGTAATGGTGCAAACATCGGCATCCGGATAGGCTAACTTCACACCCATCGCTGCTGGCAAACCAAAGCCCATGGTACCTAGACCGCCAGAGTTGATCCATTGTCTCGGCTGATTAAAACGGTAATATTGGGCAGCAAACATTTGATGTTGACCAACATCCGAGCACAAATAGGCATCACCGTGAGTAATTTTACACAAGGTATCAATAACCTGCTGCGGCTTAATCTTGCCAGAGCTTAGATCATAACGTGGCGTGTGCCAGATGCCATGATCTTCGCGCCACTGATCGATTTGCTGCCACCAAGTAGCTATCGCTTGCGTATCTTGTTGCAGCTCTTTCTTCTGCGCTGCTTCGTCAAGTTGCAAGAGCATATCTTCCAGAACAGCTTTCACAGGGCCTACGATGGGTACATCAGCAGCAATTATCTTCGAAATGCTGGCAGGATCAATATCGACATGGATGATTTTCGCATAAGGGCAAAATTTTGATGGCGTATTCGTTACCCTATCATCAAAACGCGCACCCAAGGCTAAAATCACATCGGCATTATGCATGGCCATATTGGCTTCATAATGGCCATGCATACCTAACATGCCAACATACTGCTTATCGTGGCCGGGAAAACAACCCAAGCCCATTAAGGTATTGGTTACTGGTGCATTTAAGCGGTGCGCTAATTCTGTTAACTGCTTGGATGCTTCACCTAATATAACGCCGCCACCAGCATAGATAATCGGGCGTTTGGCTTCTAATATTAGCTGAATGGCTTTTTTTATTTGCCCCGCATGGCCACGCGTTGCAGGCGAATAAGAGCGCAGTTTTACTTCTTCCGAATAATCGTAAGCAAACTTTTGGCCAGGCTGGGTAATATCTTTAGGTAGATCAATAACCACAGGGCCAGGGCGACCCGTTCTTGCTACATAGAAGGCTTTTTTAATCGTCGCAGGAATATCTTGCGCGCACTTGACTTGAAAGCTGTGCTTAACAATAGGGCGAGAAATACCCAGCATGTCGGTTTCTTGGAAAGCATCTTCGCCAATTAAATGGCTAGCCACCTGACCCGACAAAACAACCATAGGAATGGAATCCATATAGGCAGTTGCAATACCTGTTATAGCGTTTGTCGCACCGGGGCCTGAGGTAACCAAGACCACACCGACCTTGCCCGTAGCACGCGCATAACCATCCGCTGCATGTGTTGCAGCCTGCTCATGACGAACCAAAATGTGTGGTATATCGCTGGTGCGCTCTAATGCATCATAAATATGCAAAACGGCACCGCCTGGATAACCAAAAATAAACTCGACCCCTTCATCTTTAAGGGCTCGTGCGATCATTTCACCGCCCGATAACAACTCCACCGTTGCACCTCTGTTTTTTGTTAAACACCCAACAAGCGCCATGACATTATCTGTTGTATACAGATTACCCTGCTATAGCAGATATGGGGGTTCTACTGTCGTTTTTCAATAGCGTTGTTTGCTTGTAAGCATTACTAATGAAACCAGAATACCGCTACTGAAAAGCTTCAGTTGCAGTATAAGAATATATTACTTAGTCTATCATTGTATGTAGAAATTTTCTGCAGTTACTAACAGAAATAGCGATAAGCGTAAGGCGATTGTTGATACTTATCGTAAGTTTGTCAACCGCTTGTATGGATTGTGGATTTATTTCAATACTTAGCAGACAATAACTAAAACTTGCACCAAGGTAATTAACCCATGAACGTATTCAACAAAGCCGCACTTAGCATAGCAACGGGGCTTGTCCTGCTCGCAGCCCAACCTGCCATTAGTGAAGCTAATGAGATTTATAAGTGGACAGACGATAAAGGCCAGGTGCACTTTAGCCAGCAACCACCAGAAGGCAGATATAGCGAGCAAGTTTTATCAAAAAACCCCCGTTCTTTTGGCCAGAACATTGAACGCGATCCGCGCAATGATGAACCCGCTATTGCCCCTAGTGTTAACAACGCCACCATCGAAGATAAGCCCGATAGCAGCCAAGCAGCCATAGAAGCAGCACCGCAGGTCATCGAAAAGGATGCCGACTTATGTGCCAAAGCCCAACAGTCCAAGCAACTAATATTAAGTAAACCTATTATTCGTCGTGACGGCAAACTACTGACTATTGAGCAAAGAAACGCAGAGCTACAATACCTCGAAGAAGTGATCAGTATTCACTGCTAAGCTTCCCACTCTTTTTCCCCTTTTCCCGCGCACAAAAAAGCCCAGTCAATTGACTGGGCTTTTTGCTTTCCTACCACAGAGTTTATCTACCCATGGTACGCAAGCTTGATGGTGAGTAATAATCTGCACCACGCGGTTCTGCTTGGTAATTTAACGGCGCAGTTTCATTCACTAAGCGGGTCGCTAAATAAGCACCTGACTGTAAGTCATGAAATATTTGCGCACGTGCAACAAAGCCTTCAATGGAATAATCATATAGCGTATTCAAGATACCTACACGCCATAACTCACCACGGCCATCATAGCTTTCAGTCAAGCTGATATGCATACTGTCTTCATCGATATAGAAGCGACGCTTAGCATAAACGTGACGCGCACCTTGCTTCAAGTTCGCTTCAACTACCCATACACGATGCAATTCATAACGCATAAAGTCTGGGTTAGCATGACCTTTTAACAACAACTTTGTATAAGGGGCTTTAGGGTCATCAAACTTATAGCTGTGGTAAGGAATATAAACTTCTTTCTTACCTAATAGTTTCCAATCATAGCGATCCAATGCACCATTATAACCTAAAGAGTCATCAACAGTCATCAAACCACCTGGGCCGTCCGGCGTATCATAACCAACCGTTGGTGCGCGACGTACACGACGTGAACCTGGAATATAAACCCAAGCCATACGCTCGTTTTTCGCTTGGTCTAATGCTTCATGAACAACAGTCATCTGACCTTTCTGACGGTCTGGCAACTCAATAGAAACATGCACATAACCGGCGTTGATGCTGATCTCTTCATCAACTTTACCTACAGCGTTTTCCGTGTAAGCAAATGGGAATTCACTAACAAATGATTGACGACGCAATTGACGGTTACCATTCGGGTAAACAGCCATATCGTCTAAAGTCCCTACCATTGTCGGTGTTGGGTGAATAACACGGCCATTCCAGATAGCTTCAGGACCATTCGCTGGGAATGGGAACGGAACACCACCTGTGAAATTTTTCAGACCATCAATACCGTTTTCAAATTCCGTTTTTGTTGCGTTCCAAGCGGTTCTTTCTTCAACCAACTTGCTATAACGAAAATCACGGTGTGACGGGTAAACAGGAATTGAAAAGCTTTCAGGGTATTTTGTCAGTAACGCTTTTTGCCCTTCACTCAGCTTTTCAGCATATTTATCCATATTGTCGGCTTTAATGACAAATAATGGCTTCTCGCTTGCATAAGGATCTGGATATACATCACCACTGCCCGAATACTTTAAACCCTCAGGTAAACCACGAACCTTACCTGTCCATGCTGGAATCGTACCGTCTTCATTGCCCTTGACGATAGCGCCGACTGGGGTAAATTCTTCACCGCCAAGCTTAGCCGCCTGTTCCTCAGATACTTTTGCCTGCACAAGTCCACTTAGCATAGAACAGCTAAGTAATGCAGAGGCCACAACCATTTTATAATTCATATAGGTCTCCAGTGATTTCACAAAAAAGCTAAGCGTTTCCGCTCGCCTTAACATCGTTAAAAACGCCCACATAATAACGGCATATCAAGCAAAGTCCAATCGCTATAAGCAAAAAACTGTGCTGTATACCCTCATTAGAAACAAAGATTGCTGGCATCCTGTGTAATATGTAAGCGATCATATGGTTTTACTGGGCAGTCTTTCGTTATACTAAACCTTGTTTTGCCATTAACCTATATTTGGATAGCATGAATTCTCTCTTCTTTGATTCCGCACAACGTACAATCGATATTGAAATCGCTGCTATTACGAATTTAAAACAGCAGATTGACGACAACTTTGATAAAGCATGCGAACTCATGCTTGCCTGTAAGGGCCGCGTCATTGTCACTGGCATGGGCAAGTCTGGACATATTGGCACAAAAATCGCTGCCACCTTTGCTAGCACAGGCACTCCATCCTTCTTTGTTCATCCTGCCGAGGCCAGCCATGGCGATCTTGGCATGATTACGCCCGATGATGTCGTTATTGCTTTATCGAACTCGGGCAGCACATCGGAAGTGCTCACCATCGTGCCTCTCATAAAACGTAAAGGCGCAAAATTAATCAGCATTACCGGCAACCCTGACTCGCCACTGGCACAACATTCTGAAGCCCATCTCGATGCCAGTGTGACTCGAGAAGCCTGCCCACACGATTTAGCCCCTACCTCTAGCACCACAGTGACCTTGGTTTTAGGTGACGCTTTGGCGGTGGCTTTATTAGAAGCGCGCGGTTTTACTGCTGAGGATTTTGCTTTTTCTCACCCCGGTGGCGCTCTAGGCCGTAAACTATTACTGCGCGTTGCCGACATCATGAGTCAAGGCGATGAAGTGCCTCGCGTACACAGCAGCGTACTGATTAAGGATGCTTTGTTGGAGATGTCAGAAAAAGGATTGGGCATGACCACCATCATCGACGACGATGGTGAGTTAGAAGGCGTCTTTACTGATGGTGATTTGCGCCGCTACTTGGATCGTGCTGACGATATAAAGAACACGCCTGTAGCAAGAATTATGACGCGCAACACCAAATCCATCCCACCCGATATTCTTGCAGCAGAAGCATTAAATATCATGGAAAAAAACCGCATTACCTCTTTGGTCGTTACCGACTACAGTAAGCGTCCAATAGGCATTATACATATGCATCATATTTTAAAGGCAGGCGTCGCATGAAACACAGCCTCTTAGAAAGAGCAGCCAAGATTCGTTTTTTTGTTACCGATGTCGATGGCGTCTTAACCGACGGCAGCTTGTACTTCAGCAATGAAGGCGAAGACCTTAAAGCTTTTAATGTTCGTGATGGTTTAGGCATCAAGTGGCTACAGGATGCCGGCATAAGTACGGCGATCATTACCGGCCGCACATCGAATATTGTACTGAATCGCGCTAAAGGATTAGGTATTAGCCACGTCATCCAAGGGCGCGAAGATAAAAAAACAGCATTAATCGAAGTTTGCCAGCAACTAGGTTTTAGCCTGGAGCAAACAGCCTATATTGGTGATGACGTACAAGACCTCAGCGCTATTCGTAGCGCTGGCTTTGGTTGTACGGTTGCCAATGGTGACCCCTTGGTTATCCAGCATGCCGATTGGCGCAGCGACTTTAATGGCGGCGCTGGTGCTGTACGCCAGTTGGCAGAGTTTATTCTGCAATCACAAAACAAACTACAGCCACTGCATCAACAGTATTTGTCATGAATCGCAATGTGCTGGCCATCTTATTCCTTGGTTTAGCTGCTGTTATTGCTTGGCATATGGACTGGCATCGCACACTTAAACTGACCACTGTAATAGGGTTAAACAATCGCGCAGATGACACACTCACTGATAAGGCAGCCCTTAGCGTCTATATTAATCAACTTGAGCGCAAACACTTTAATGAGCAGGGTTTGCTCAGCAGTCAGGTTTATACCGACCATGCATTTCAATACAGTAATGCCCCAGATACATTACACTTCGAGCAGCCTGTCTTTCACTTTATCAGCAGTAACACGTCATGGCGCGGCGAATCCAAGACAGCTATTGGCGACCTCAACTCTGAGCTTACAACCCTCTATGGCGACGTAAACCTCTCTAGAACTGAAGACGCACTTACTATTAGCAGCGAGCAACTTACCGTAGATAACAAAAAGCAAACAGCCTACACTGAAAAGTCTGTTAAAATAAATAATACTAGCAGTCAGACTCAGGCTGTTGGCATGCAACTCAATCTCGATACGGAAACTATACAGCTAAAAAGCCATGTCCATACCTTCTACCAGCCTGATACTGCTCGCTAGCTTATTAATAGCTACGCACTATAGCTATGCGCTACCTAGCGACCAGCAGCAGCCGATTGAAATTTTCTCCAACAATGCCCAGCATGACAATAAATCTGGCCAATCTTCCTATATGGGCGATGTTATCGTTACTCAAGGTAGCATTAAAGTTGAAGCCGACACCGTAACCATTCAGCGAGAAACAGCTATCGTTGAAGCAACTGGTGCGCCTGCTCGCTTCCAGCAACAGCCCGAGATTGACCAGCCGCCGATCAACGCCCACGCCAACACGATTTACTATGCGCGAGACAAGGGCTTAGTCGAGCTCAACGGCAATGCTAGCATCGAACAAGGCGACACGCTGATTACAGGCCAACGCATTGTTTACAATGTTGAACTGCAAACCTTGGATGCAAGTAGCCCAAGCGCCGATAAGAGCCAACCACCGCAACGCGTACGTGTGGTGATCCCGCCACAAGCTACAACGGAAAACACAACGCCATGAGTACTTTATCGGCAAAAAACCTAGCGAAAAGCTATAAAAAACGTGCTATCGTAAAGGATGTCTCTTTAGAAATTAGTCGCGGTCAGATTGTCGGCCTGCTTGGGCCTAATGGCGCGGGTAAAACTACCTGCTTTTACATGATCGTCGGCATTATTGCCGCAGACAAAGGCAGCATTAGCATCGACGGCGAAGACATCACCTCTTTACCTGTGCATGGTAGAGCACGAAAAGGTATTGGTTACCTGCCGCAAGAAGCCTCGGTTTTCCGTAAATTATCTGTTGAAGATAATATTATGGCTATGTTGGAAACCACCGTACTCAACCGCGCACAACGAAAAGCACGATTAGATGAACTACTCAACGAGTTCAGCTTAAATCATATACGCAAAAGCATGGGCATGGCACTATCGGGCGGCGAGCGGCGTCGCGTGGAAATAGCACGCGCCCTGTCTGTCGACCCAGCCTTTATCCTTTTGGATGAACCTTTTGCCGGCGTTGACCCCATCTCCATTGGCGACATCAAAGAAATCATCTTACACCTTCAAAGCAAAAACATTGGTGTACTGATCACCGACCATAACGTACGCGAGACTCTCGATATTTGCGAGCATGCCTATATTGCTGGTGAAGGCCATATTATCGCTGAGGGTGATGCGAATACCGTACTGAGCAACCAAAAAGTACGTGATATCTATTTAGGCGAGCAATTTAGCCTCTAATACCGCCGTCATTTTAAAGCAAATTTTCTGCCAACTTTGTTGAATCCTAGCTTTTTGCTCGCTACACTGCCTATACGCAAGAATAACGCATGGTGCATTAGCGGTGCAGGGATGTAAAACCAACGCTTTATCGTGCAGGAACATTGTTATTAATGAAACCTACTTTACAGTTAAAACAGGGATTACAACTTAGCTTAACACCTCAACTGCAGCAGGCAATCCGCTTACTGCAACTATCTACTGTTGATTTACAGTTAGAAATTCAGCAAGCCTTGGACAGCAACCCCCTACTCGAAGTAGCCGAGGATGACGACACCACGGATTATCCCGACCTTCACGATGAAGACAACACCGATAACGACATGCCCGCCTTCGATAAAAAAGATTCTGACGCTGTAAAAGCCAGCGAAGACGACACATGGCTGGACGATACATCGCCTGAAGACTTCAACATTGACAGACAATGGGACGATACGTATTCAGCAAACACCAGCACACACGATAGCGACTGGCTGATCGACAACCTAAATCACCAAGCAGAAACGCTGCACGACTCACTACACTGGCAACTTGAAATGACGCGACTCGTCGATAGCGATCGCGTTATTGCGCTGACGATTATCGATAGCCTTAATGATGATGGGTTTTTAAGCTTACCCGCCGAACAACTTTATCAAAGCTTAAGCGGTGAGCTGGACATCGATTTTGAAGAGTTTGAGGCCGTGCGGCAGCTGCTACATAAGCTGGATCCATTTGGCGTAGCCACAGAAAACTTACAAGAGTTTCTTATGCTGCAACTACAACAGCTGCCCACTACTGCTTCTGTACAAGATGCCAGATTGATTATTCGTCGTTATATTAGCTACCTATCCACACGTGACTACGCTCAAATAAAAAGAAAGGCAGGCATTAGCGAGGAGCGCCTAAAAGACGCCATTACCATCATCCAGCATCTATCACCGCAACCGGCTGATCCCGCATTGATCAACGATACCGAATATATCACCCCCGATGTCATGGTTAAAAAACAAGGCGAGCATTGGCTAGTGGAACTGACCGAAGAAAATGCCATCAAACTACGTATCAATAGCACCTATGCAGCCTTGGTAAAACGTGCAGATAATAGTGAGGATGGCGTCTATTTACGCAACAATTTGCAAGAAGCACGGTGGTTTATTAACAGTTTACAAAGCCGCAACGATACCCTACTCAGAGTAGCCAGTAAGATTGTTGAGCACCAACGCAGTTTTTTAGAGCACGGCGAGCAAGCCATGAAGCCCTTAATTCTGCAAGATATAGCGGAGGATATTGGCATGCATGAATCAACGATTTCACGCGCCACCACACGAAAATATATTCATACACCACGCGGCGTTTTTGAGCTTAAATATTTTTTCTCCAGCCATTTAAGCACCGATGCGGGCGGGGAGTGTTCATCAATAGCAATTCGCGCTATGATAAAAAAACTGATAAATGAAGAGAATAGCATCAAGCCTCTCAGTGACAATAAACTGGCAGGTTTACTCGAGGAGCAGGGTATTCACATAGCAAGACGTACAGTAGCCAAGTACCGTGAAGCCATGGCAATACCGCCCTCTAACGAGCGTAAAACCTTAGCATAATTTGGTAGTTATCTGCCAAAGGCAGTGCGACACTGCACTGTCAATGTATAGCCTTTGCTATACAGAATAATAATGAGGCATAAGCCCATAAAATCGACTTTAAGGAGACATTTATGCAAATAAATATCAGTGGCCGTCACGTCGAAGTGACCCCTGCTTTGCGTGATTACGTAACCAGCAAAATGGAGCGTTTAGAACGTCATATTGACAACATCACCACCATGCAAGTGACTCTCTCCATCGAGAAGCAACGGCAGATAGCCGATGCCAACATCCATATCTCTGGCGCAGAGCTGTTTGCTCAATCAGAATCACAAGATATGTACGCCTCTATAGACGCTTTAGTGGATAAACTAGACCGACAAATTTTGAAACACAAAGGCAAGCAAGAAGCACGCCGACAAATTAACGCTTAACTGAATACAGGCCACCTTCGGGTGGCCTAATACCATTTACATGGTTTGAATGTTTTTTCACCTACTCAAGGCTGTTTTTCATTGGCAAACACCAGTAGAATGCCGCTACTCCCTCAAGCACAGTGACTGATCATGATTATTGAGAAAATTCTTGCTCAGAATCTAGTATTTTGCAATACGCCAGGTACCAGCAAGAAGAAAGCCCTAGAAAACATTGCTGATGCACTGCATAGCGCTTTACCTGAATTAGACAACACCGAGTTATTTGAAAAATTAATTGCCCGCGAGAAGCTCGGCAGCACAGCTATCGGCAAAGGTATTGCCATACCGCATTGCCGATCTAAAAAAATAGAGCGCACAGTCGGTTGTTTAGTTAAACTGCAAGAGGCCATCAATTTTGATGCACCCGACGATTTGCCTGTTGATATATTGTTTGTCATGATAGTGCCAGAACTGGCTACGGATGAGCATTTACAAACCTTGGCCCAACTGGCTCAATTATTTGAGCAGAGCGAGTTTCGCAATGCCTTACGCAAAGCGAAAACCAATGAAGCCCTATACAATGCGGCTGTACAGTTTGCTCAAGCCGCTTAAGCACTGAAGAGAGGCTGATAGCAATGAAACTGATCATCATCAGTGGCCGATCTGGCTCTGGAAAAAGCACGGCATTAAATGTTTTAGAAGATGCAGGCTTTTATTCCATCGACAATCTACCTGTTGGTCTTTTACCTGCCCTAGTCGAGCAATCACGCGAAAAAAAATGTGAGAATGACTTACTTGCCGTCTGTATAGATGCGCGCAATCATACCGACGATATTGCAAACTTCACACGCATTATCCACTCATTGCCAGATGATATTGAAAAGCAAATCATTTACCTGGATGCGCAAAGCCCCGTACTGATTAAGCGCTTTAGTGAAACACGCCGTAAACACCCTTTAAGCAATGCGAAGATCTCGCTAAAACAAGCCATACAAAAAGAGCGTGGTTTACTGGATCCTATTGCTGCTATTGCCGACCTGCATATTGATACCAGCAATATGAATGTGCACAATTTACGCAGCACCATGAAAAAGCGCGTGAGTGCCACTGTCGATGGTGGCATGTCGATCTTATTTACCTCTTTTGGTTTTAAGGCTGGCATTCCTATCGATGCCGATATTGTTTACGATGTACGCTGCCTACCTAACCCATACTGGGAGCCAAACTTGCGCCACCTATCAGGCCAAGATGACGCAGTAAAAGATTTCTTTTCTAAACAAGAAGACGTGAATAAAATGTTTGAGGATATCCAGCAGTATTTAACTTACTGGCTACCCAAATTTAGCGAAGGCAACCGCAGCTATTTAACTATCTCCATCGGCTGCACAGGTGGTATGCATCGCTCAGTGTATCTCTCTGAAAAACTAAAACAGTACTTTAGCCAGCACTACGACAATGTGCTTATCCATCATCGCGATTTACCTTGTTAGAAGCTAAATACTTATGCCCTCCATTACACTCGATATCATCAACCAACTTGGCCTACATGCGAGAGCTGCAGCGAAGCTAACACAAACCGCCGAAAAATTTTCATCAACCATATCGGTGAGCAAAGACGACATACAAATTAATGCGAAAAGCATCATGCAGGTAATGATGTTAGCCGCAGGCAAAGGCAGTGAAATAACTATTCACGCCGAAGGTGATGATGCAGAAGAAGCACTCGCCGCACTTGCAGAACTTATTAACAACTACTTTGACGAGGGTGAATGAGCTCGCCTTATCGAGTTTTCACAAGCTGCCAACCATGAAGCATGATGATTTTCAAGACGACGAAGACTATATCAGCAAATCGCAGCTAAAGCGTGATGCGGAAGCGTTGCAAGACTTAGGTGTAGAGCTGCTTGCCTTACCTGAAAGCGAACAACAAAAGTTGGATCTGCCTGAAGCGCTAGTCAAAGCCATTAGCGACACTAAGCGTATAAAAAGCCTGAATGCTTTACGCCGTCAAGAGCAGTTAATTGGCAGGCTAATGCGTCGCATGGATGATGTAGAGCCCATACGCCAAGTGATTGCCCAACAAAAAGCTGGCAGTAGAAAAATAGCCCGCGAACACCAGCGCATAGAGCAATATCGCGACCGTTTAATTAGCGGCGACAACGCCCTACTAGAACAACTTCTCGTATTGCCAGCTTGTGATGCACAGCAATTGCGCCAATTGGTGCGTCAGGCACAGCAACAAAACAATCCCTCACAACAGAATAAAGCCTTCAAAAAGCTATTTCCCGTTTTGAAGGAATTATCCTTTATCGAGACTAACTAAAAGATCGCTTATGCTGCAATAAAGGCATAGCTTGGCGTATGTTTTGCAGTGTTTCTCTGTCAACATCTGCAAGCAAAACCGCCTCGCCTTGTTGAGCCTCTGCCAAAATAGTGCCATCGGGATCAATAATCATGCTATGGCCCCAAGTGTGTTGTGTATGACTATGTTGACCACCTTGGTTAGCGGCAACAACATAGCATTGCGTTTCAATCGCGCGCGCGCGCAATAGTGTCTCCCAGTGCTTTTTACCCGTTACATAAGTAAATGCCGAGGGCAGGGTGATAATATCTGCCCCCTGTTGACGTAACTGTTGAAAAAGCTCTGGAAAACGCAGGTCGTAACAAATCCCCATACCCACCCTATAACCATCGACAGCAGCACAGGCAATTTTATCACCCTGCGCATAGCGTGCTGACTCGCAATAGCTTTGCTGCGAGTCATCAATCATGGCATCGAATAAATGGATTTTATTATAGCGAGCAATTTCCTGCCCCTGCGGGTTATAGATAAAGCTGCTAGCATAGAACTTACTGCTCTCTGTAGCAGGCACAGCTATTGATCCAGCCTGTAAATACACTTGATACTGGCGCGCAAGCTTTGCAACCTGTAATCGAATTGCGGCCGCATCATAATCTTGCGTGCTGGCGCCATCCCCAGCAAAGTATGCAAAATTTTCTGGCAAACTAACCAACCGCGCACCTTTCTCTACGGCATCGGCAATCAATCGCTGAGCCGTTTGCATATTCGCTGCAACATCATCGCTACTTACCATTTGTATCGCTGCGACACAAAGAACCGTGGATGCTGTCATGATTGTTCACCGTCAGTTTATTGAGGCATCGGTCTTAGCTATAACCATGCATGTGTTTATTGCTCTTCTGCCTCAGATGTTTTGCTATTGTTTTTATTATTAACGTCAAAAAGACTTTTAAATTGTATTTTAGGTTCTTGCATACTGCCACTGATTTTATATACCAAAGTTGATAGCTTATTAACCTGTTTACCCAGTAGCTTACTGATTAAAAACACACCTACTGCGGCCGGCAGGCCAGCAGCTAGTGCAATAATCCAAGGCAAATTGCTCGCCAAAGGCAGGCTGACTGACATATCCAAGTCCAAGCTATCGTTATTAAAATCACCCACACCTGAAATACGAATACTGCTGGAAGCACTTTTTATACTTAATGGGATAACACTGCTAAGCACACCGTTATCCAATAAAAAACCGCCTCTTACCTTATCAAAACTCAAACCATCTTGCGTCATATCCGAAAAGTCTAACTTCAAACGACGCACAAGATTGCTGATATTAAAAATACTGACCACCTTTAAGGCATCGGTAGCCGAGGAGTCGACATCAGCGAAATATCCATCATCCATTCTTAAAGAAACGGGTAATACACTTTCAGTCAATGAAAAGTCCATTGGGCTGCCTTGCCAATGGGCTTGTTGAACATCAAGCGTGAAGCTTTTACTTTCCACATTCTGCGCTAAATCCCAAGCTTTTAAAGCTTCATCAATATCCTCTGAATAAAAGCGACAATCAAACTCGGTGTTATACTCTGCCAAATCCCAGGTTAGCTGACAAGGCCGCGCCGGATCTAGCGCTTTTAGCTGCATAAAGCGCACCGTCGCTTGTATTTCCTTGATGTGGATTTTTTGCTCATGCGGACGCACTAGAAAACGCCATTGGCCATAGTCTTGCTGATCCGATAATACGCGGTCAATACTGACATTCATCGCCGGTAACTGGCTTAATTTTTCTGCACTGACTAGACCAGGCTCTGCCGTCGCCTGTTGCGTAAATGCAGCAATATTCAGTTGCTCAAGCTCAATAATTAATGGCCTATCATCTTGCTTGCTAAGCAGAAGCTTGCCATGAAGGTTTTGCTGTTGAATATCTAAGGACCAGCCTAACGTTCTTTCAATCGCGGAAAACCGTACATTGCTGAGCGGATAACCAAATAAATCAAAATTTCGAATCGTCAGCTGGTCAATATGCAACGATAGGCCTGTTTGATTATTACTAATGTCCGTCTTGCTGCCGCTGACGAACGATCGGTATAGCTCAACCGTCTCTATCCACTGCTGAGTGTTCGCTTCTAGCACTTGGCCCTGCACTTGGATTTCACCAGAGACGTATTGCGGCTGCACCATACCAAACGCCACGACGGCGGCATCGATACCTTTCTCATCCATTAGAAAGCCTAGCTGCAAGCCTTCTTCGACTTTTAGCAGCAATTCTTTTTGCCCTGCCATCAATGGCATGCTAACCACTAAAGGCCAGGCATCCTCTTCGGTTTTACTAAAAGGTTTGGGCAAATCCAATGACATACCGAGCAACTGACTATGAATTTCTATGCCATTTTGCTCTGCCCCCCAAAACACTTTGCCGTTGATGGCGGTTTGTCCTTGGATAAACCGCAGCTCTGGTCGCGCAAGCCACGCTTGTAAGCTTTCTGCACGAAGCACCGTATCAAACTGCAAGCTATTTGTTGCACCCGCCGTGATATGTGCACTGACAGCTTCACCCCATAAGCTTGCATCCAGATTGTTGGCTGAAACGCCTTGCTGTAAATCGAAGCGTAGATCGCCATTGATTGCTTGCACATGCAGGGCTGGTGTTTGTAGACGTAAATCAACCTGCTTGAGTCTGCTGTCGACAATAACATTGATATCACTCAGCTTATTCAGCGGTGCTAGCACTTGGATATCCGCATCTACCCAACCACTATCACTCTGCCAATCCATCAATGCCTCTTTGGTGTAATTTTTTATAGCCTTTTGGCGCAAAAAGCCCAACACCTTGCTGGCCTTTTGCTGCTGTAAAGTGGCTTTAACCGCCAATGTTTTATTCTCTGCACCGATCAGCAAATCAACACTGCCTTGCTTCACTGCCAAACCCGCACTTGTCGCTGAATCAATGCGCGCAAAGGCTACATCATGATCGAGCAAAAACTCGCCGCGAATGTTTTCTACCGGCATAAAACCATCGGCGTAAGTGATTTTCCCCCTCTCAATATCCAACCATAACTCAACCACTTTGATCTCGTCGCTTGGCACATCTTGACCTATAGGACCATGAAAAATAAAACTACCCTGCTTTACCCAGCCGTCCAATATAGACTCATCCAGCCAAGCGTAGAGGCCGGGATCAATCAAAGTCGGTATCAGATGCTGCCGGTAAGCAATGTCGCCATCTTGTAAATCCACCACAATACTTAAATAACCGGCCTGCTCTTCTTTTAAATGCTCTAACGGCAGCTCTAATTGAAACTCGCCCACGGCTTGTCCATATGGCCCATCGAGATACAGAAGACCGTTACTGCCAACACGGATTTTATCGTCGACGCGCCAAAAAATCGTACCCGCCGCATGGTCAAAATTCATTCGATTATCGTATAAGACAGGGAAAGCCATGCTGAAGCTTTGGCTATCCAACGCCACAAAACCTGATAGCTTATTGGCTTCCACGTAGCCTGTCACATTCTGCAAGGCGGGTGCGCCTTTCCATGCGCCTACTGAAACGGATGCTAACTCAGCCCGAAAAAGGATGTCCGCCTGCTTGAACTGTATTTGCACATGATTCAAAAAGCCTTGAGGCTGCAAATCATCGCGTAATTCTTCTAGCTTAGGCGGCAAGTTTAGTAGCTTTAAATAGCGAGTAATTGCAGATAAGTCTAATTGCTCTATTTGCAGGCTGCTTTCTTCACCAAAGCGTAGTTTGATTTTCTCAAATGCTATTTGCTGCTGATTCAGCTTGACGGCTAAAGCTGGAATCGCCAAGACGGTGTCACCTTGCTCATGCTCAATGTAAAAGCTGCCGTTGGCTTTTTCAGCCCGCCATTGCTCGCCCTGATGCTGAATATCCAGCTGGTCAATCACAAACTCACCGCTACCACTCAGTTGCTGATTACGCCACTGCAGCCACACTTCGTCACTTATACGGCTTTCCTTGGATAGCTCCACCCCATCAATGAGAGGCAAAACACTATGCAGGGGAAAGCCTATGGTCCGCCAATAAATATCAGCGCTAAAATCAGCATCGCGATAATAATTTTGAGTTTGTACGACCAGCTTGCTGCGTAATTCTTGCTGCTCGTATAGATCTAACTCTAAAATTTTCTCGTTCAGCCAGGTCTGCATAGAAACGGTGAGCGAAGGAAACTCTAAAGTCTCTTTTTCATAGGGCGTCATACTAAGGCGTATGCCGCTTAAGGATACCGTATTAACTAGCCAAAACTGGCGAATAAGCCTATCTAACGAGATAGAAGCCCTTGCTTGGCTTTGCTGGGAAGATACTGTCCACTCGCCTTGGGCATTTTGAGCGAGCACAATGTCTAAGTTGTCTGCTTCTAGGGTATCGATATACAACTGGCGATAAAATAAGGTTTTTGCAATATTCACCTGCACACGCAAATAATCCAAGCTGATTTTCTGACCGCTAATGGCTTGCTCTATAGCAACGCCTTGTAAACGGATATCAGGCTTAAAAAACTGCCATTGCGCGCTGATTTCTTCGGC
>Ga0209075_1001141_pt1 | contig 25421 bp, 19 predicted proteins | sample Stecom2011_FD_187523 | JGI IMG/M metagenome (GOLD analysis project Ga0209075, IMG submission 187523) | Agricultural soil microbial communities from Utah to study Nitrogen management - Steer compost 2011 (SPAdes) (version 2) | ecosystem: Environmental > Terrestrial > Soil > Agricultural land...
CGCAATCAGGTCAGCTTGTTGCTGAGCCTGTACGCCTACCAGTTCATGCACAGCTTGCGGATGCTGATGCAGACCATCACATTCAAGGGCTGGAGCTTGCGCAAGGTGCGTGAACAGATCCTGAAAATAGCTGCCACCGTTGCTGTGCATGCCCGCCGCATCCGGGTGCATATTGGCCGGGCGGGCAACAAATGGTGGCCAGTCCTGCTCAGGCATCTATCCTGGCTGCATCAAGCGCCGACATAAATATCGCTTTTTGCCGGACTCATGACGGAATCAACCAGGTGCTGAGGGGCACGCTCGTTTCTGTGCCGGAAAAAGCAACCAACGCGCCGCAAATTAGGCGGGCGGTATTTTTTAGTGCTCATGAATAAGGCAGGATTATGAGTGCCTTATCTATTATCTATATCAGGAGCCACCATGTCCGCTTTTCGCAACTCGGTTTTTACTGCCTGTCTGTTATGCGCTGCCGCTGGACATGCCGAAGGTCTGGCAGACTACAGTGGTGAGTGGATAGAGCAAGCTGATGATCCGCTGAAAATCAGCCTGCAACCCATCGATGACGAACGCCTTGAGGCCCGTATCCGTCACGGTCATAGTGACGAAGTACGCCGCCTGGTCTTGAGCAACCGCAACAGCCAGCTGATAGACGAGTCTGGTGCTCCGCGGTTTGTACTTGAGCATGGCAAGCTGCGCCAGCTCGATACCTCGATGCTGGTGTTGTTTGTCAAATTGCAGTGAGTAAAAAACGGGACCAGGCGCACTTAATGTAAAGTGCACCGGCCCTGCCTGCGTGCTATGGCATGATGCGCTCCAGTTCTTTAATTACCCTCTGATCCAGTCCGTAACTGTCCGAACGGAAACGCAGGCGGCTGTCCGCATCCACCTCCACAGTGAGGTAGGCAAGCATTACAGGCACTGGCTTGACCAAAGTCACCTGCCTGGTATGCCCACTGTCCAGCAACTGCTCGATTCTCTTCTGGGTTGGCTGGTCCGGCGCCAGCAGGTCTAACAGGCGCAAAACACTTTCAACCCGAACACAGCCGGAGCTTACCGTACGGGTCGCCCTTCCAAACAGGTGCTGATTGGGTGTGTCATGCAGATAAACGGCAAAGGGGTTGGCAAAGCGTATGGCAACCCGTCCCAGCGCATTGCCCGGCCCCGCTTCCTGGCGCAACAGGATATTGCCCGGCGCACTCCAATCCACCAGGCCCGGATCCAGCACCCTGCCCTGGCTATCCAGCACTTGCATGCGGCTACGCTCCAGATAGCCCACGTCCTTGCGGATAGCTGGCAGCTTGTCGTTGCGGAAAATGGTTGGCGGCACTGTCCAGGTCGGGTTTAGCGTCAGGTGGGTGATGCGGGACTTCAGCAGCGGCGTCTGCCTGGCCACAGTGCCAACCTGGGTCCGGGTCCGCCAGGTTACCTGCCCGCCCACCAGATACAGCAGGCGCGCGCCGGCAATATCGACCACCAGCATTTCCGGTTCAAAGTATTTCTCCAGCCAGCGTAAACGCTCAAGGTTGGCCCTGATTTGCATCATGCGCTGACGCGGTGACACATTGAGCTCGCGCAGTGTCGCCGGCCCGACAATACCATCATCCTCTAGGTAGTGGTCGCCCTGAAATGCCTTGACGGCGGCGACCAGACTCTCATCATAAATATCGGCTTCTGTGGCCAGCCCTGCCTCAAGCATGTGGTCCTGCCAATAACCCGCCTGCTGCAGCCTCGCGCGCAAGGCAGCGACACGCGGATCCCGCACCCCGGGCTTCAGGCTTGGTCCTGCAGGCACCAGCGGCCAGTCCACTTTCAGCATCGGCTCAGCAGCCCGCAACTGTTCACGCAGTTGGGTATACAGCAGGCGCGACGGACGTGCCGCCAGAAAGCTGGCTGCCAGATCATCCGGGGCCTGTAGCGCCAAATCAACTGCAGGCAATGCATCCTTGATACCCGCAGCAGGCTCAACCCAATAAGGCTCTACTGCTGCCTGCCTCAACCGGCCATGCTGCAGGTGATGCAACGCCAGCAAATAATCATGCGTGATCTCGGCATCCCGGCAAAAAGAAAAGCTTTCCGCCCCACCCACCTGCTGCAGGCTACCCCTGTACTCGGCAGGCTGTAATCCGTCATACCTCAGCTCTTCAAGCAAAAACAACAGCTGCGCACGACGTGCGGCATCTTGCCACTGCGGCAGGCCATGCTGGCGCAGGTAATATTCCTGCACCTGACTTGCGCCCACCGGTCCGGCTGCAAAGCGTGCATATTCCTCCGGGCAAAGGCCAGACAGGCCAGCCCCAGGGGCTTGCGCCTCCCCTTCTTGCGCCTTGGCAGCAGCTACACCGGCAACCAGGGCCAGTACTGGCAGCAATATTCGGCAAAAACTTTTCGACAAATGGCAATACCTTTGCTTACAGGCTACTGATAGGATCCAGTCTCGCTCACAAGGATGCGCTGAATAATGTTGGCGAGGCATTCAGGGCCAGATGAAAACAGGAAAAACGCCGCTTACTTAGTAAAAGAGCATTTTGAGCTGACTTTTAACACCACCCTGACAACACGGGCAGTTATTCGGCGTCTCCATGACTTTCGCGCCTGCTACTGCCGACAAACCAATGCGGCATCCGCTGTTCCGGTTCCGTGGTAGTACAGTGGCAGTATACACAGAAACATTCGCGCTCCGGGATGCAGACAGCGGAAGCGGCACTGTTTATCAACAGCAATGCCAATTGCAGCATGCCTGCACCATAAGTTCACCGAGGCTATTGATGCACAAACACACCCTGTTCCTGGCTACCCTGTCACTGACCGCCAGCCTGTTGTTCCAGCCCGTGTTGGCAGCCAACCCCGTCACCCTGCACAACCATCTTGCCCAAAGCGCGCCCGAGCTGAACCCGCGCGTCCTGGGTTATGCCCTTGATGCCATGCGGTGCGCCATGCAACAGGACAAAATAGCAGCCGACCGGCTGGCTGTTATCGACTTCTCCCTGCCTTCCAGCGAAAAACGCCTGTGGATTTTCGACCTGAAAAAACGCAGCCTGCTGCTCAACGATTTTGTTGCTCACGGCGCCAAGTCCGGCGATAACCTGCCCAACAGGTTCTCCAACATCAATGGTAGCCACCAGTCCAGCATCGGCCTGTTTCGCAGCGCCGAAAGCTATAGCGGCAAACACGGCTACTCGCTGCGCATGGACGGGCTAGAACCTGGCTTCAACGACCGCGCCCGCGAAAGGGCCATCGTTATCCACGGTGCCGATTATGTAAACCCGGCATGGATTCCACGCCAAGGCCGTATCGGCCGCAGTCAGGGCTGCCCTGCCGTGCGTCCGGAAATCACCAAAACCGTGGTCGATGCCCTGAAGAACGGCCAGCTGGTATTTACTTGGTATCCGGACCCTGAGTGGCTGCAAACTTCGTCTTTTCTGAACTGCCCGGGCCCACGCCTGGCCGACCGTGTCAACAACCAGCTTCACGCTGGCGACAGCTGACCGCAGCCAACCCGGCACATGGCACGCCATAGTCACATGCAAAGTATCACCGACAAATAGCCGATAACTGAAACAGGTGCGGGTTACCAGCCAATCCGCAACAGAAACGACAAATGCAGCATGCAAGACCTGCTAGAATGCCTGCCATGTTCAACCAGGGAGGCCCTGCCATGACCCAGTATACCTACTATCACAACAGCCGCTGCAGCAAGTCCCGCGCCGGACTGGAGCTGCTGGCCGAGCATAATATCGAACCGGATGTGGTCAACTATCTGGATACCCCGCCCACTGCCATTGAAATCAAGTCCCTGCTCGACAAGCTCGGCATGAACGCCCGTGAACTGATGCGCACCGGCGAAGAAGCCTACCAGAACCTGGGCCTCGACAATCCGGAACTGACCGAAGAGGAACTGGTGGACGCCATGGTACGCGAGCCGATCCTGATCCAGCGCCCGGTACTGGCCGATGACAAGCGCGCCGTGATTGGCCGCCCGACCGAAAAACTGCTGGAACTGCTGCCATGAGTGCGCCCTATGTGCTGGTGTTGTATTACAGTCACCATGGTGCTACTGCAGAAATGGCCCGGCTGATTGCCCGTGGTGTGGAGCAGGAAGGCATGGAGGCGCGCATCCGCACCGTGCCCAAAGTGGTAACCGAGGTGTCCGAACCGGCCCCGGCCGTGCCGGAAGAAGGTGCCGTCTACGCCAGCCTGGACGACCTGAAAAACTGCAGTGCCCTGGCACTGGGCAGCCCGACCCGCTTTGGCAACATGGCCGCACCAATGAAGTATTTCCTCGACGGTACGCTCAACCTGTGGCTGACCGGCGAGCTGATCGGCAAACCGGCCGGGGTGTTTACTTCCACTTCATCCATGCACGGCGGACAAGAAACCACCCTGCTGAGCATGATGATGCCGCTGCTGCACCACGGCATGCTGATCTGTGGCCTGCCCTATAGCGAAACCGCCCTGACCGAAACCCGGGGTGGCGGTACGCCTTACGGCCCAAGCCACCTGGCCGGTGTCGACAGCCAGCGTCCGCTGGACGGACATGAACAACAACTGTGTACCGCGCTGGGAATCCGTCTGGCACAACTGGCCGCACAGCTGGAGCCTGCCCGTGGCGCGTAAAAAGGACAAGCCGCTACCACCGCTGGAGTGGCTGCAACCCCGCATGCGGCTGATGCATGGCATTAGCCTGGCGCTGCTGGCTGCTCTGGCGGTATTGCTGGTGGTCTGGAACCAGCTTTTTGCCGATCTGCACGGTGCCCGCACCTGGGTGATCAGCGGCATTGAGCTGTTCCCGCTATTGCTGGTAGCGCCCGGTATGCTGCTGGGCTCGGCACGAGTGCATGCCTGGGCCTGCTTTGTGATGAACCTGTACTTCATCAAGGGCATTCTGGCCTGGATCGACCCGGCCCGCGCCTGGCTGGGCATGGCGGAAACCCTGCTCAGCGTAGCCCTGTTTACCAGCGCCCTGCTCTATGTACGCTGGCGTTACCAGTACGAACGGCAGCTGGCCGGAGAAACACCTGCCTCATCGCTGTAGGTGACTGCAGGGCCACTTCAGTGGCGAACAAGGATCACCCCTGCAGCAGCAGTTCAGCTATCGGCCGCGGCTGAAGTCGCCCGGGCAGAAGAGCCACATCCGGTCGCGGCTGAAGCCGCTCTAAAAGGGCTGATGCCAGCACTGGCGTCCTTAGCCGCATGTTGCTGGCACCCTGGCAAAACCGGCACGCAGGCCGGTCAACCCTGCGACTCCAGATATTTTTCTGCGTCCAGTGCGGCCATGCAGCCAGCGCCAGCGGAGGTAATCGCCTGGCGATAAACATTGTCTGCCACGTCACCGGCTGCAAAAACACCTTCAATGCTGGTAGCAGTAGCATTCCCCTCGCGGCCACCCCGGACCACCAAGTAACCGTCTTTCAGCTCCAGCTGATCCTTGAACAGGCCGGTATTGGGGTCATGTCCAATAGCAATAAACACACCCTCAACCTGCAACTCGCGCGTGCTGCCGTCATTATTGCGCAGACGCACACCAGTCACGCCCATGGCGTCACCCAGCACCTCATCCAGCTGAGCATTCAGTGCCAGATCGATCTTGCCTTCGGCAACCCGGGCATGCAGCTTGTCTTGCAGGATTTTTTCAGCACGGAAGGTATCGCGACGGTGCACCAGAGTCACCTTGCTGGCGATGTTGGACAGGTACATGGCTTCTTCAACGGCAGTGTTGCCGCCACCGACCACCACCACTTCCTTGTCACGGTAGAAAAAACCGTCACAGGTGGCACAGGCCGATACGCCACGACCCATGAATGCCTCTTCGGACGGCAGTCCCAGATAGCGGGCGCTGGCACCGGTAGCAATGATCAGCGCATCACAGGTGTAAGTGCCGCTGTCGCCAATCAGGGTAAACGGGCGCTGCTGCAGCTGTGCGGTATGAATATGGTCAAACACAATCTCAGTGTCAAAACGCTCGGCATGGGCCTGCATCTGCGCCATCAGGCCCGGGCCGGTCAGCCCTTCCGGGCCGCCGGGCCAGTTGTCCACATCGGTGGTGGTGGTCAGCTGGCCGCCGGCCTGCATGCCGGTAATCAGCAGCGGCTTGAGGTTGGCGCGGGCGGTGTAGACGGCTGCACTGTAACCGGCAGGGCCGGAACCAAGAATCAGAACTTTGGCATGACGCACTTCAGACATGGATGCTCTCCAGATTGGGCCCGGCGCTGCGGGCACTTTTACAGGTTTTTACAGTCTCACCGACAGCCTTTTGCCACCGCCGGCTTCTGTAACAAATCATGTGGCAAGGGTACACTAATCAGCCTTGTTTTGCCCTTCTGCCGTTGTCGCAGGCGGGCAGCCGCTATCAATTATAAGGTCAGCCATGTCAGTCAACCTGTTTTCCGGCCCGGACTATCTGGCCGCCGGCTTCAAGATGATCAATCAGCCCGGACTGCGTCGCTTTGTGGTGCTGCCATTGACAATCAACATCCTGGTCTTTACCAGCCTGCTCTGGTACGCCTTCAGCCGTTTTAACGGCTGGGTTGAGGCGTTTGTACCCAGCCTGCCCGACTGGCTGTCGTTTCTCAACTATGTACTCTGGCCCCTGTTTGTAGCACTGGTGGCGCTGATGGTATTTTTCACCTTCACAACTCTGGCCAACCTGATTGCCTCACCATTCAATGCCTTTCTGGCGGAAAAAGTCGAGATCGTCGCCCGCGGCAAAGACCCGTTTCCGCCTTTCAGCTGGACCGAGCTGGCCGCCATGGCGCCGCGCACCCTGTGGCGCGAGCTGCGCAAGCTGGGCTATTTTTTGCCCCGGGCGCTGGGCCTGCTGATCCTCTCCCTGATACCGGGTGTCAACCTGGTCGCAGCACCACTGTGGCTGCTGTTCAACGTCTGGATGATGGCCGTGCAGTACATCGACTATCCGGCCGACAACAACAAGGTGAGCTGGCCGGCCATGCTGCACTGGCTGCGCCAGCATCGCTGGGCCAGCCTGAGCTTTGGCGGGATCACCTACCTGGCCGTCATGGTACCTGTGTTCAACCTGCTGGCGATGCCCGCCGCGATTGCCGGCGGCACACTGTTCTGGGTCGACGGCAATCCGGACAGCGCCAAGCGCTGACTCTCCCCCCACACCTGATCCGCAAGCAGACCAGGTGTGCTTTTTGCACAGCGCTTAATCACACACGGACGCCGCAGCATCCGTGTGTGACTCACTCGAACAGCTATTTCACCGCGACCGGCTTCAGCTTCCAGATTTCGTTGTTGTACTCCTGTATGGTGCGGTCAGTGGAGAACTTGCTGCTCCGCGCCGTGTTGAGAATGCTCAGGGTTGTCCAGCGTTCGACATCAGCAAAAGCCTGCGTCGCCAGCTCCTGGGCATCGACATAGCTGCGAAAGTCGGCCAGGGTCATCCAGGGATCACCATGGGCCTTGACCGCCGCGATCAGATCGTCAAACAGCGCATATTCGTGCTGGTTGAAATGGCCAGACTCAAGCAGGTGCATGACCGCCTGCAGGTCTTCGTCACGATCAATAAAGTCCTGCGGGTTATGCTGCCAGGCCAGCTCCTGAACTTCTTCGGCACGCAGGCCAAACAGGAAGAAGTTTTCCTCACCCACTTCTTCGCGGATTTCTACGTTGGCACCATCCAGCGTGCCGATGGTAATGGCACCGTTCATCATGAACTTCATGTTGCCCGTACCGGAGGCTTCCTTGCCCGCAGTGGAGATTTGCTCGGACAAGTCAGCACCTGGGGCAATCACTTCCATGGTGGAGACGCTGTAGTTGGGAATAAACACCACTTTCAGCTTGTCACCCACATCTGGGTCGGAGTTGACCACCTTGGCGATATTGTTGATCAGCTTAATGATGCGCTTGGCCATGTGATACCCCGGCGCTGCCTTGCCACCAAACACCACCACACGATCCACCCAATTATCGGTATCGCCCCGCTTGATGCGGACATACAGATGAATGACATGCAGCGCGTTGAGTAATTGGCGCTTGTACTCGTGGATGCGCTTAACCTGCACGTCAAATAGGGCGGACGGATTAACCTTGACGCCCGTTTCACGCTCGATCAATGCAGCTAAGCGCTGCTTGTTTTCCAGCTTGATGTCACGCCAGGTCTGGCGGAATGCTTTGTCATCCAAATAGCTTTCCAGCGTTTTCAGCCGCGACAGATCGGTCACCCACTCTTCACCCAGCACCTCGTCCAGCAACGCACGCAGACCCGGGTTGGCAGCCGCCATCCAGCGGCGGGGCGTGACGCCGTTGGTCTTGTTGTTGAACTTGTGCGGCCACAGCTGATAGAAATCGTTAAACAGACCTTCCTTGAGCAGTTCGGAGTGCAACGCGGCCACGCCGTTGACCGAGTAGCTGCCCACCAGCGCCAAAAACGCCATGCGCACTTCGCCATGTTCACCGATGATCGACATGCGGCGCTGGCGATCCACATCGCCCGGCCACTTCATCGACACTTCGCGCAGAAAGCGGCGGTTGATTTCCTCGATAATCTGCAGTGGACGCGGCAGCAATCGGGCCATCAGTTCACCCGGCCAGGTTTCCAGCGCTTCGGGCAGCAGGGTGTGGTTGGTATAGGCCATGGTGGCACTGACAATCTGCCAAGCATCCTCCCAACACATGCGCTTATCGTCCACCAGCAGGCGCATCAGCTCGGCCACTGCCAGGCTTGGGTGGGTGTCATTGAGCTGAAAAACATTGTTGGCGGCAAACCCGTCATAACTGTCGTGCAAGCGTTCCCAGTTGGCCAGCACATCTTGCAGGCTGGCCGAAACCAGAAAATACTGCTGGCGCAAGCGCAGCTCCTTGCCGCTTTCGCTTGAATCATTGGGATACAACACCATGGTGATGTTTTCCGCCTCGCTCTTTGCCTCCACTGCCTCAAAGTAGGAGCCGGCATTAAACGCGTTTAACTTGAAGCCTTCCGGCGCCCTGGCATGCCACAGGCGCAATGTGTTCACGGTCTGGTTGCGATAGCCCGGGATGGGGACATCAAAGGGCACCGCCAGCACCTGATCGGCCGACTCCCAGTGCACAATATGCAGACCGGTTTCCGGGTTGATATAGTCGCGGCAATAACCACCAAAGCGGATCACCCGCGTGTACTCCGGACGCCGCAGCTCCCAGGGATAGCTGCCAGAGCCCAGCCAGTGGTCGGGTTCTTCCACCTGAAAGCCGTTCTGGATCAACTGGCGGAACATGCCATATTCGTAGCGCAAGCCATAGCCCATCACAGGCAGCTTCAGGGTGGCGCAGCTGTCGATAAAGCAGGCGGCCAAGCGGCCCAAACCACCATTGCCCAAGCCGGCGTCGATTTCCTGCTGTTCAATGGCTTCTAGGTCTTCACCCAGTGCCTTCAGCGCTTCGTCAACATTGCCTTCTAGGCCAAGGTTAAGCAGGTTGTTGCCCAGCGAGCGGCCAATCAGAAATTCCATGGACAGATAATAACCACGCTTAGGCGTCTGCTCATGGTAGCTGGCCCAAGTCTTTTTCCAGTTCTCGACCAAGCGGTCACGCACCACCAGCGCCAGCGCACGCAGTTTATAATCAAGGTCCGAGGTCAGCTCGCGCCCCAGGTGGTAACGCAGATAGTTGAGAAAATCATTTTCCAGGCTGCACCTGTCATTTGCGAGAGTCCCCCGCACTACCCGGACGGATGTCTGCTCTGTCATTTAGCTCTCCTTGGTATACAAATCAACATATGCCTGCGCGCTTTGCTCCCAGCCAAACGACTGCTCCATCGCTGTACGCTGCATTTGTTGCCACTGCTCTGGCTGGCGATATAAAAACAGCGCATGCTCCAGTGCCGAGCGCATGGCATGCTCGCCTGGATCATAAAAAACAAAACCGGTAGCGGTCTTTTGCGCCAGATTTTCCTCGGTGGCATTGACCACCGTATCGGCCAGCCCGCCGGTGTGATGCACCAGCGGCAAGGTGCCGTAAGCCAAGCTATACAGCTGATTGAGGCCGCAAGGCTCAAAGCGCGACGGCATCAGGAAGATGTCGGCACCGGCTTCGACCTGATGCGCCAGCGCCTCGGAGTAACCAATGTGGACAAAGGCATGCTCGGGATGCTCCACCGCCAGCTGGCGCAGGGCCTGCTCAAAATGAGCCTCGCCGCTGCCGACACAAACCAGATTGATGCGGCCTTGCTGCAACAGCCTGGGCAGCACTTGCAGAATCAGGTCGATCCCTTTTTGCATCACTAGGCGGCCAATAAAGCCCAGCAGGGGCAGCTCGGCGGCAGCGGCAGGATCGGCAACGCCCAGCTGCTGCAACAAAGCCTGTTTATTCTGTTGTTTACCGGCTACGTATTCGCTCAGGGAATAGTTGCTATGCAAATATGGGTCGGTTGCCGGATTCCAGTGACGGGTATCGATACCATTTAAAATGCCGTGCAAGCGCCCCTGGTCACGGGTCGCGCGCATGATGCCGGCAAAGCCGTAGGCAAACTCTTCGCTGCAAATTTCACGGGCATAACTGGGGCTGACTGTCGTCACCGAGTCGGCATATTGAATGCCGGCCTTGAGCATCGACATCTGGCCGTAAAACTCTACCCCTTCAATGCTCCACCACTGCCAGGGCAGCCACAGGCTGTCAAACAGCGACTTGGGGAAATACCCGGCGTAGGCCATGTTATGGATGGTAAACACAGTACGCGGCGGGTTGGCTTCTTCACGCAGAAAAGCCGGTACCAAGCCGGTTTGCCAATCATTGGCATGCACCACATCCGCGCGCCAATTTAGACCCGCACGATCCATGGCGACCTCGGCCACAGCGCGGGAAAACACGGCAAAGCGCTCGCCGTTATCCCACCAATCTTGGCCATCCGGCCCCAGATAGGGGTTGCCTGGGCGGTGAAACAGCTCGGGGATATCCAGCAGCCAGACTTTTTGCTCAAGTTCCGGCACCCAAACGGCCAGCATGCGCGCATTCAGGGTGCGGCCAGCACCGCCTACACTAAAGTGCGACAGCACTTCATAGAGCGGGTACTTTTCCATAACGCTTTGGTAAGCGGGCAAAACCAGCTGGACTTCGTGGCCCAAACCAGCCAATGCCCTCGGCAAGCTGCCGGAAACGTCTGCCAGCCCGCCGGTTTTAACCAGCGGGTGGGCTTCTGAGGTTGCAAAAAGTATTTTCATGATTCAGTTAATGGGGTGCTAGCCTGCGCCTTGTTTTGCTTGCGTTTAAACACAACACAGCCCAGCGGCGGCAATGTCAGGCATGCCGAAACCGGCTGGTTTTGCCACGACTGACGCTCCACCGTCAATGCTCCGCTGTTGCCCAGATTACTGCCGCCGTACCACACCGAGTCGGAATTGAAAATCTCCTGGTATTCGCCTTCGCCCGGCAAGCCCAGGCGATAGTGATAACGCGGCACCGGTGTGAAGTTGAACACACAGACCAGCGCATCGTCTGCACTGTAGCGGGCAAAGCTGATCACTGACTGGCTGTAATCGTGACAGTCAATCCAGCTAAACCCCTGATGTTCAAAGTCACGCTCATGCAGGGCGCTTTCGCTACAATAGAGCCGGTTGAGCTGACGCACCAGCTCCATGATGCCGCGATGATTGGCATGGTCACACAGGTGCCAAGGTAGGCTGGCGCTGGCGTTCCACTCAGTCCACTGGCCAAAATCGCAACCCATAAACAACAGCTTCTTGCCCGGATGCAGCCACTGGTAGCTGAGCAGCAGGCGCAGGTTGGCCATTTTCTGCCAGTCATCGCCGGGCATCTTGCCGGCCAGCGAACCTTTCATGTGCACCACTTCATCATGCGAAAACGGCAGGATAAAGTTTTCGCTGTAGGCGTACATCTGGCTGAACGTCAGCTGGTTGTGATGAAACGGACGGTAGAGCGGATCCTTGCTGAAGTAATCCAGGGTGTCGTTCATCCAGCCCATGTTCCATTTCATGGAAAAGCCCAGCCCGCCCATCCAGGTAGGGCGCGAAACCATGGGCCAGGAAGTGGACTCCTCGGCCATCACCAGTGCGCCGGGATGCTGGCTATGCACCTCATGGTTGAGCTGCTGCAGAAACTTGATGGCATCCAGGTTTTCACGGCCGCCGTAGGCGTTAGGCACCCAATCGCCGTCATCACGGGAGTAGTCCAGATACAGCATGGACGCCACCGCATCGACACGCAGGCCGTCAATATGGAACTCTTTAAGCCAGTACAACGCATTGGCAATCAGGAAGTTGCGCACCTCGTTGCGGCCAAAGTTGAAAATATAAGTGCCCCAGTCGCGGTGCTCGCCCAGGCGCGGATCGGCGTGTTCGTACAGGGGAGTACCGTCAAAGCGCGCCAGCGCGAAGAAGTCCTTGGGAAAGTGTGCAGGCACCCAGTCAAGAAACACGCCAATGCCGTGCTGATGACAATGATCGACAAAGTAGCGGAAGTCGTCCGGCGAGCCGAAGCGGCTGGTCGGCGCAAAATAGCCCGAAGTCTGGTAACCCCAGGACTCATCCAGCGGATGCTCGCTGATTGGCATCAGCTCGATATGGGTGTAGCCCATCCACTTGACGTACTCCACCAAACGATGAGCGATTTCCCGATAGTTGAGAAAACCGCCGGCATCGTTACGCTGCCATGAGCCAAGGTGCACCTCGTAGATGCTGACCGGCTTTTTGTTCCAGGCAAAGTCTTTGCGCTGCTGCAACCAGCTGGTATCGCGCCACTGGTAGTGGCTGTTAAATACATAGGACGCCGTTTGCGGGCGCAGCTCCATAGCACGGGCATAGGGATCAGTTTTGCTGAACACATCGCCGGAATTGGCGTTACGGATCTCGAACTTGTAGTTGTCGCCCTGCTGCAAGCCGGGCATAAACAGCTCCCAGACGCCCGAGCCGCCTAGGCTGCGCATGGGGTGGCGAAAACCGTGCCAGCCGTTAAAGTCACCCACGACCGACACCCGCTCAGCCGAAGGTGCCCAGACCGCAAAGCGTACCCCGCTGATGCCATTGACCGTGGCCTGATGCGCGCCCAGGTGCTCGTAGATTTGCCAGTGCTGGCCTTCGGCAAACAGGTGCAGGTCCAACTCACCCAGCAGCGGCTGGAACGAATAAGGGGACACCTGACTATAGGATTCGCCGTTGTAGTCTTCCCAGTGCACCGCGTAATGCGCTGGCAGCTCCTTAAACTCTTTCGCCGTCAGCTGCAGACTAAAAAGCCCGCTGTCCGTCAGCCGCCGCATGGGCAGACGGTCTTCAAGCCGAACCTGCTTGGCTGTCGGCATCCAGACTCGGATGTCCCAGCCTTTGTCCGTTGGGTGCGCACCCAACAACTGAAACGGATCATGCAGGCGGCCCTGCTCCAGCCGTGCGATCAACTCCTGTTTCATACTGCATCTCCTGTCTGTACCAGCCGGTTGCTCTGCCCGACCCAGTAACGAATGCGTTCGGCCAAGCCGGCCGGCACCTGTTCCCAGTGGAACTGCCACTGCCAATTGCCCTCGGTGGTGCCCGGCACATTCATGCGATGGCTGCCATCCAGCGCCAGCCAGTCCTGCATCGGCACAATGGCCCAGCGCGCCACCGACTGCAATGCAGTAACGATCAATGGCCAGGGCATCTCGCCGGCCTCAAGCGCTACCTGTGTCCTCATCCAGTCGGCTGTGCCGGGATGCAGCTCGGCGAGCCAGCCCAGCGTGGTGTCATTGTCATGGGTACCGGTGTAGACCACTGAATTTTCCACCTGCCCCAGCGGTGAGTGGGGATTGTCCGGCAAGCCGCTAAAGCCAAACTGCAAAACGGACATACCCGGCAAATTGAACTGCTCTTTCAGCGCCACCACTTCTGGCGTGATAATACCCAGGTCCTCGGCGACCAGCGGCAATGGATCAAACACCTGCTGCAAGCGGGCCAGCAACTGTGCACCTGGTGCCTTCTGCCAACGGCCATTGATCGCAGTCGGCTCACTGGCAGCAATTTCCCAACTGGCTTCCAGTCCGCGAAAGTGGTCAATGCGCACCAGATCAAACAGCTCCAGCGCCGCCCCGACACGGCGGCACCACCAGCCAAATCCGTCTTGCTCCATTGCTGCCCAGTTGTAATGCGGGTTGCCCCAACGCTGACCAGTGGCTGAAAAATAATCCGGCGGCACGCCAGTCACCACCGTGGGCAGCAAGTTGTCGTCCAGCCTGAACAGCTGTGGCTGCACCCAGACCTCAACGCTGTCATGGGCGACAAAGATTGGCATGTCCCCAAACAACCGGATCCCTTTGGCGCTGGCGTCCCGGCGCAATTGCTGCCACAGGGCGTGCAGCTGGAACTGCTCTTTTTTCAGTTGCAGCATCTCGTCCAGCCGGGCATCAACCAGCTCGGCCAGCGCCACCGGATTGCGCAGTTTGTAAGGCTCGGGCCATTCGGTCCAGGGTACATGGTCATACTGTTCGCGCAACACCATGAACAGGGCGTAATCATTTAACCAGTGCGGCGGTTGCTCTAGGTAGCGGGCAAACGCCTGTTCATCCACCTGCTGCTCCCAGTCAGCCGGCAGCAGGCGCGGATTAAGGGCAAACGCCGACAAGCTATGGTAGGGCGACAAGTCATCATGGGGCGCGGTCAGCGGCAGCAACTGCCAAACCGACAAGCCGGCGCTCTGCATCCAGTCAAGAAAGCGCCAGGCATGCTGGTCCAGCACACGATTGGGTAACGAGGTCGGATGCAATAACACCCCTGCCGCGCGCTCCGCCATGTCGTTGGCTCCTCTTGTTCAAATTAATATAACTGCTGCCGGTTTGGTTGTCGCACCCGCCAGCAGCATCAGTTGCGCCGCATGGTGCCTGAGTTTTCCATATGCCCGCTGCCGTATGACACCGGCTGCCCCAGCCGTTCCGGGACCGGTTCGCCCAGCAGGTGATACAGCCTGGCTAGATGCTGGCGATAGAGCTGCTCAAAGTCGCTGACCGTTTCAGCCGAGTTGTAATCGCCAAACCACCAGAACCAGTCCGACCCCTCGCAAATGGCCAGCTGCTCTTTGGCGGCAGCCTCCTGCTCGGCAGCCAGACGGCCGGCCTGCCGTACCCGGTCAAACGCCTGCTTGGCCTCTACCAGCAAGTCCCAACCCAGGTTTTTGTCCCGCTCGCCAATCCAGGTAGAAAACGAGCCATATACCCAGCTGCCCGCAGAGAGCCTGGGCAACGTCAGTGGCTTGGCTCCCCGTTGCAAGGCATCGCTAAATGTGGTCATCTCGATCCGCGGGTGGCGTGACAAAGCCCGGTACAGGGCAGTCAAAAAGTAATGGGCATTATTGGGGTAATACTCCCAGGCGTTTTCACCATCCAGAATCACGGTAACAACATGGTCTTGAACTGTGTCACCGAGATAATTGGCAATGTTGACCAGGTTCTGGCAAAAATCCCGTGCGGCATCATCAGCGTGCCAGTCTTTGTACTGAAAACCTATCAGGTCGGACAGTCCGTCATCACGGAAAAACACCTTGCAGCTGATCTTGTCCAGTTGTGCCGGGCGATACAGGGCGCGGTTGCAGGTCATGCTCTCGTTCAGCCCGGACAGCTGGCAGGATTTGTACCACACTCCCTGCCCGGAAGCGGTCCACTGGATGCCGTACTCCTCCAGCAAGGCCACTGCATCCGTGCTCACCGCACCTTCGGACAACCAGATGCCCCTGGGCCGGCCACCAAAGTGCTCAGCGAAAACCTGCAAGCCTTTGTCCATATGCCAGCGTGCACGCTCCAGCCCACCGGGATAGCCCGTGTGCTCCGGGCGCGGGGCTTCCGGCTGGGCATCGGCCATGCTGTCAAAATCAAGCAGCAGGGGAACGATCGGGTGGCCATATGGTGTGGTGGACAGTTCGATCTGTCCTTGCTCATGCAAAGCGCGATACCTGGGGATGATGTCTTGCATGGCGTCATGAATGACCTCCAGCAATATGCGGCGGTCTGATGCAGCAAAGCCGCGTGCCCGGTCCATCAGCTTGCCTACCCTGGCATCACGCTGATGGACACTCGCCCCCATCCAGGCCAGGTGATACCACACCAGCAAATCCAGAAAAAACTGCTCGTTCAAAAACATCAGGCCCTGCCCAGCCATCGCAGCGTGATGCAGCATTGGCTGGCACACATCAAGCAAGCCTTGAAATTCCGCATGCGGCAGGATCATGGTTGGCGGGTGTGCCCGCTGGCAGTCTTGCAGCAGCTTGGTCCGCTGCCCTACGTCAGCAGGAACCGGCACGACTCCGGCCAGCATGTTGAGCATGTTGTCCTGCATCGGCTGACCATGGTCCAGCCACTGCCGAAGTTGCCGGACATAGTCGGTCAGCTGTTCAAGCAGTAAAGGTGCAAAATTGACCACCACCCGCGCTTCCGGCATGGCCTCCAGGTGCGCCACCATATCGGTGTAATCCTTGATTGCATGCAGGTAGACCCAGGGCAAGCGGTATTGCCCATCCTGTCCATCACGGTAATGGGGTTGGTGCATATGCCAGCACAACACCAGTTTGAGTTTTTCTGCATGCATCACGGCGATACCTTTAACACTGTCTGGAACACTGTCCGGTTCTGAAGCGTGCCACACACTCCAGTCACTCTACACTTGTTGCGGGTCCTTTTTGTGGATGGCTCCGGCCACGCGCCAAGCAAACCTTACCTGAATACCACAGCAACTGCTGCGCACAGCAAGCTTCAACGGGTAAAGTGCAACGTCTGCCCCAGCATGTCCGGAGTCACCAGCACCAGGCCACTGCCTTCGTCAACATAAAAGCGCTTACGGTCCTCGGCCGGGTTTTGGCCGATTTGGGTACCGGGCGGCACAATGCAGCCCTTGTCGATAATAGCCCGGTCAATCACGCAATCACGCCCGATATCAACGTTAGGCAATAGCACCGAGTTCTTGATGGTCGAGTAGCTGTGCAAAGTGCAACCGCTGGATATCACAGAACGCTTGACCCTGGCTCCTGACACAATACAGCCAGCCGAGACCATCGAGTCAATCGCCTGCCCGCGCCGGCCCTCGTCATCAAAGGTGAACTTGGCTGGCGGCATTTGCGCCTGATAGGTCCAAACCGGCCAGTGACGGTCATACAGGTTCAGTTCCGGCACAATGGAGCACAGGTCCATGTTGGCCTGCCAGTACGACTCCAGCGTACCCACATCACGCCAATAGGCCGGCTCGCCCTGGTCATTCTGGAACGGATAAGCCAACACATGATGACTATCTATGATGGAGGGAATAATGTCTTTGCCAAAGTCGTTACTGGAGTTGGCATTATCGTGATCTTCAATCAGCTTCTGAAACAGAAACTCGGTGGAAAATATATAAATGCCCATGGAAGCCAGTGCAATGCCGGGTTTATCCGGCATGGACTCGGGCCGGACCGGCTTTTCAGTAAAGCGCTCAACCCGCATGTTGCTGTTGACCGACATCACGCCAAAACTCTTGGCTTCTGCCACCGGCACTTCGATACAGCCAATCGTGACATCCGCGCCCTTGCGGACGTGCTCGATCAGCATCTGGCTGTAATCCATGGTGTAAATATGATCACCACCCAGTACGAGCACATATTCCGGACTGTAGCGACGCAGAATATCGAGGTTTTGATACAGGGCATCGGCAGTACCGCGATACCAGCCCTTGTCAATACGCTGTTGGGCCGGCAACAGCTCGACAAATTCGCCAATTTCGTAACGCATGAAATTCCACGCCCGTTGCACATGACGAATCAGTGAGTGCGACTTGTACTGGGTCAGGACACCAATCTGGCGAATGCCGGAGTTGACACAGTTGGAGAGTACAAAATCAATAATCCGGTATTTGCCACCAAATGGCACTGCCGGCTTGGCCCGCCACTGTGTCAGAGCGCGCAGACGGTTACCTTCTCCGCCCGCCAGCACCAGTGCCAGCGTGTTGCGGGTTAATGCGTTGACCTGCTTGATCTGGGTAAATTCTTCCATTCTTCTTACTCTCCAGCGGATGAAGTAACAAGTTGGTGTGCCAGACATGCTGCGCCTGTGAGGCCAAGCTCTGTTGCGATAACCAGGTAGACCGGCATCCTGTTAATTATCGCACGCATGCGCCCTTTGTTCTGCAACGCCTGTAAAAATTCGGGCCGCTGCATCCAGTCACTGATGTGTGCTGCCACCCCGCCGGCAATGTAAATGCCGCCCGGTGCTGGCCAAAGCAGCGCCACATTGCCCAGATAACTGCCATAAATCGAGACAAAGGTGCTTAATGTCCGGCATGCCACCGGTTCGCCGGCGGCAGCCATCGCGGAAACCTGTGCTGCACTCACTCCCGCTGCCTGCCCGGGGTGCGGCAAACCGGAGAAAAAACCGTACAGCAACTCCAGCCCCGGGCCGGACAGTATCCGTTCGCAGGACACATGCTCCCATTGTTGCCACAACCAGCGCAGCAAGTCTTGCTGCATGTCATCTGCCGGCGCAAAATCCATGTGGCCTCCTTCACTGGCCACCGGAACATATCGCCCGTTACACAGCAGCACGGGAGCTACTCCCAAACCGGTGCCTGCACCAGCAACCAGACGATGCCCTCCCGGAGCCGGCTGGCCAGGGTGCAGGGTCAGCAGTTGCCCGGGTGTCAGGCAGTTAATGCCGTAAGCGGCAGCCTGAAAATCATTGATCAGCACAACCTGCCCGATACCGCACTCGGCTTCCAGCTTGTCCGCCTCCACCGCCCAGGGCAAATTGGTCAGGGTTGCGCTGCGTTCCTGTACCACCGGGCCAGGCAAGCCCAGACAGGCAGCGGCGAAAGCTGGCAAGCCATGTTGTTGCCTGAATGTATTGATGACATCAGCCAGCGAAGCAAAGTCCGCACTGGCATAGGTGTCAGAAGCAAGCCGCCGTCTGCCTTGCGAATCTGTCGCCAGCAGCCTTGCCCAGGTTCCGCCGATATCCGCCGCCAACAGCATACAACCACCCTGTATCTAGCAAGTCATAAATAATGATTCAGTAGACTATACCAGACTATTCGCTGGTGTTGTTTTGCCAGCATCCGGTGCCCGTGCACAGACAGATTAAAATAGCCGGACCAGAAACAAAAAGACCGGCGTAATCGCCGGCTTTGACCTGGTGCGGGGAAGGATAGCGTGGGCTGGCATTGTTTTTGAGGTCGTGAACGAAGCGTACACCACCCAGACCTGCTCGTGTTGCGGAGAAGTCTCCGCCAACAGTCCGAACGGCAGAGCCGGCCCTGGAATAAGGGAATGGACTTATGGTTGTGGTGCAGCCAACGACCGCGATATGAACGCGGCCCGGAACATTCTCGCGCTCGGACATGAGCGTCTCGCAGGAGCAATCCCCGGCGTTTGGGCCGGGGAGGATGTCAATAAAGCAACATGAGCTCTGGTTAGCCTTTGAGCGGCACCAGACGTGGCGCAATCATATGTTCAGGCTTGAGAATGTCGAGCAGCATTTCCTCTTCCAGCAGACATTCCTCGCGCACCAGTTCCAATACGCTACGACCTGTCTCCAGTGCCTGCTTGGCAATACGTGAAGAGTTCTCATAGCCGATGTACGGATTTAATGCAGTGACCAGACCAATAGAGCGCTCCATCAGTTCACGGCAATGCGCCTCATTGGCCGTAATGCCGTCAACACAATGTTCACGCAGCATATCCATGGCGCGACGCAACAAGCGAATAGAGTCAAACATTTTCCACGCTATCAGCGGTTCCATAACGTTCAACTGTAATTGTCCCGCTTCAGCCGCCATGGTCAGGGCCAGGTCATTGCCAATTACATCAAAAGCGACCTGATTAACTGCCTCCGGAATAACCGGGTTAACCTTGCCAGGCATAATTGAACTGCCAGGCTGGCGCGCCGGAAGGTTAATTTCATTGATACCAGTACGCGGGCCACTGGACAACAAACGCAGGTCATTGCAAATTTTCGACAACTTGGTGGCTGTACGCTTGAGCATTCCTGAAAACAGAACAAATGCCCCCATGTCGTACGTCGCTTCAATCAGGTTTGGCGCCGGCTTGATTGGGTGCCCGCTAATTACCGCCAGACGCTCCACCGCCAATCCCTGATAACGGGGGTCGGCATTGATGCCGGTACCGATCGCTGTCCCTCCCAAGTTGACCAGGCAGAACAGGTCCTGAGCCAATGTACGAAAGCGTCCGAGATCTTCGCTCAAGTTGTGAGCAAACGCCTTGAACTCCTGTCCCAGCGTCATAGGAACCGCATCCTGCAACTGGGTGCGACCCATTTTCAGCACCCCGGCAAACTCTTCGCTTTTTTGCTCGAACGCCTTGATCAGGCGGTCCAGACTTAACAGCAACTCATGGTGTCCCAACATCAAGCCAACACGAATGGCGGTCGGGTACGCATCGTTAGTTGATTGCGCCATGTTGACATCATTGTTCGGATGCAAGTACTCGTACTCGCCCTTTTCCTTGCCCATATATTCCAGCGCAAGATTGGCAATCACTTCATTGGCATTCATATTGGTAGATGTGCCGGCTCCACCCTGGATCATGTCCACAATAAACTGGTCATGATGATGGCCTTGAACAATTTTATGGCAGGCGTCAGTAATCGCAGCATGCTTTTCAGCGCTCAGGTAACCCAGCTGGTGGTTGGCATCAGCAGCCGCCTGTTTGACCATTGCCAGGGCGCTGACAAAATCCGGGTAGTGGGACAGGGGTACACCGCTCAGATTAAAGTTGTGCATGGCCCGTAACGTCTGGATACCATAGTATGCATCCTTGGGAACGGGTAACGAACCCAGTAAGTCATGCTCTGAGCGAAACGATGTGGTCGACATATTTACCTAAACCTTGTGTGCCTGTGTTGAATGACGCCACCTTCCCTGGAGGGAGGTCTAAAAAGCCGGCGGTAACTTTAAAGCCTTGCATGGCCTTTATTCAAATGTTTTTTGCAATTATTGCATGCCCGTACCTGGTATATCATTACTGCCCGCAGGCTCGCCAGACTGCTCCGTGCCCCCTTCACGCCCGGCGCCCAGCTCAGCGATGGCCTTCAGCCGTGCCACAACCTTGCCGTTGATGCTACCTTCCTGATAGCCACCATGCGCATCCGCCTGGCCAGGCTCCTGGCCACTCAGCAGAGCTAATGCCTGCTGGACATGCTCCACCGCATAAACTGAAAACTGCCCTGCTTCCACAGCAGCCAGCACATCATCACTCAGCATCAGGTTTTTCTGGTTGGCGCGCGGAATAATCACACCCTGCTCACCTGTCAGACCGCGTTCGTTACAGAGCTTAAAAAAGCCCTCGATCTTTTCGTTGACTCCGCCAACTGCCTGTACCTCACCAAACTGGTTAATTGAGCCGGTAATCGCAAAGCACTGCTTAAGCGGCACGCATGCCAATGCCGAAATAAGCGCACAGACTTCACCCAATGAAGCACTGTCGCCATCAACATGGCCATATGACTGTTCCAGCGCGATGCTGGCTGAAATGGCCAGCGGGTACTCTTGAGCATACTGACTGCCCATGTAGCCTGTCAGGATCATGACACCTTTAGAGTGAATCGGTTGCCCCAGGGTAACCTCACGCTCAATATCAACGATGCCATTACTGCCCGGGTGCACCGTGGCCGAGATGCGGGCCGGTATGCCGAACTCCGAGTCGCCGGCTTGCAGCACAGTCAGCCCGTTGCACTTGCCGACAGCAGCACCATCAGTATCAATCAGGATCACCCCCGACAACATATCATCCAGAATATTACGTGACAGACGCCCTGTACGTCGCATCCGTGCAGCAATAGCTTGCTCAACATGCTCAGCCTGCGTCAGCTCGTTCTGCTGTTTGCCACGTAAAAAGTCAGCCTCGCTAACCACCTGGAATAGCTCGGACAAGTGTGCCGACAGCCTCTCCTGGTGCCCGGCCAGGCGCATGCTATAACGAGCCAGGCGCCGCACGGCACAGCATGCCAGTGGTGCCATGCCCTCCTCAGTAGTGCGATTGCGAAGCAAACGGGCAAACTGAAGCAAGCTCTCCCGCTGTAACGGCAGGTCTTCTTCAAAATCCACCAACACACGAAACATATCCTGAAAATCAGGATCCAGCTCCTGCAGTGCGTAATACAGCTCTCGCGAGCCGATCACAATCACTTTAACCTGTAGCGGAATGACTTGTGGAGTCAGTGTAACTGTTGCCATGCGGGTCAATTCAAGCAGCGGCGACTCCATTTTCAGCTGCCGCGAATGCAATGCACGCTTCAAAGCCTCCCAGACGAATGGTTCTGCCAGCAGTTTTTCCGCCTCCAGAATCAGGTAGCCACCATTGGCACGGTGCAGCGCGCCAGGCCGCAACTGGCGGTAACTGGTATACATCATGCCCTGATCAGAGCTGTATTCGATACGGCCAAACAGATTGTCGTAAGTGGGATGCGGCTCAAATATCACTGGTGCACCGCCATTTTGGCTGTGTACCATAACCGGGTTTGGACTGTACTGCTCTTCCAGCAGTTTGCGACGAATACTGTCACTGTGTTCTTCGTCAACCAGCTGCTCAACCACTGTTTTCAACAAGTTACCCTGCATCGCCTGCAAGTAAGCCTGCACGCTCGGATAGTCGCCGTACTTGGCTGCCAGCATCGCCATACTGGACTCCAGAGCCAGACTGATCGTTTCCTCATTCAACCGGCGCAGCTCATTGCTTGATTCGCGCTTCCACAGTGGCAAGCTGGATAGCTCAGTATTCAGCTGTTCTTCCAGCCAGGCAATATCGGCATGAAACTGCTCACGTTCAATTTCCGGGCGCTGTGCAAACTCTGCCTCATCCAGCGCCCGGCCCTCAAACATCGGTGTAAAAGCTATATTGGTACTGTCCCGGTACAAGGCAATGTTTTTTTCCAGAGCCAGCTTTTCGATCCGGTCCAGCACCTTGTCGTACTTTTTGTTGAAAGCACGGTCAATGGCACTTTTTTTCTGCTGCCAGCTGGGCGTTTCAAAAACTGCCGGAAAAGCAGACAAAATCGTATCCAGAAGCCCGGAAATATCACGGCAAAACTCACTGCCCATCCCCGCCGGCAACTCAATGGCGTGAGGCTCACGCGGCTCATCAAAGTGATTGACATACAACCAGTCAGAAGGCGCGGAGGCTCGCTGTGCAACTTCGCCCAGGTGACGTTGCACATAGGAAAAGCGCCCAGAACCCGGCTCACCCATGACAAACACATTATAGCCAGAGCGTGGCATCGCAACGCCAAACTCCAGGGCCTCTACAGCCCTTGCTTGCCCCAATACACCGGTGAATGGCTCCAGCTCATCGGTCCGTTGAAATGGAAACATATCTTCAGACAACAGGCGTGTCAGGCTGGCAGCTGGCAAGCGCAGCCGCTGCAGCTTGGAGTCATTCATCGGGATTCCTTTTGAGATTGAAAAGTGCACGGGACGCACATCAGGCAGCCATCATGCATAAATAGTACAGCGGTACATTGTCGCTGCTGTGACCCACCAATGCAATCAGGGGGCAGCTGCAAGGCAATCAACTGAAATCCAGACAGATATAGCAGCGCAAGGTTGCCGACAACACCTGCACACAGGTATCACAGGCCACGTCCGCCCGCAACACCGGCAGAGACTGCCCCTGCTACAAAGCAACCGGAGTAACGTGGCGTAGTTTGTTTACTCCAGGCTTACACAATACCCTGAGCCAGCATTGCATCAGCCACCTTGACAAAACCCGCAATGTTAGCGCCTTTGACATAGTTGACCTTGCCATTTTCTGTACCATAGTTCACACATGAAGCATGGATGCCCTGCATGATGCTATGCAGCTTCGCATCCACCTCACCGTCGGTCCAGAGCAAACGCATGGCATTCTGTGTCATTTCCAGCCCGCTGACTGCTACCCCACCTGCGTTCGACGCTTTGCCCGGCGCAAACAGAATACCGGCCTCCTGAAACAAATCAATCGCCTCAAGAGTGGACGGCATGTTGGCTCCCTCAGCTACACACACACAACCATTCTTGATTAACTGCCGTGCATCCTCACCGTGCAGCTCATTTTGCGTCGCACAAGGCATGGCAATATCGCACTCAAGATGCCACGGACGCTTGCCGGGAAAGAACTGCGCACCGAAGTCACGGGCCATCTCTTCAATACGGCCACGGCGCACAGTTTTCAGGTCCATCAAATAGGCCCAATGCTCACCGTCCATACCATCAGGCAGATACATGGTACCGCCCGAGTCCGACAAAGAAACGACCTTTCCGCCAAGCTCAATCACCTTCTGTGCAGCGTACTGGGCCACATTACCCGAACCTGATATCGCCACCCGCTGCCCCTCAAAACGACGCTTGATGCTGCGCAACATCTGCTCAGCGAAATACACACAACCATAGCCAGTAGCTTCAGGCCGTATCAGGCTACCCCCATAAGTCATGCCTTTGCCCGTAAATACCGAAGTGAACTCGTTTGCCAATCTCTTGTAATGACCAAACATATAACCCACTTCGCGGGCACCCACACCAATATCCCCGGCCGGCACGTCCAGATGTTGCCCAATATGGCGGTATAGCTCGTTTATGAATGACTGGCAAAAGCGCATGACCTCCTGGTCAGACTTGCCTTTCGGGTCAAAGTCTGCGCCACCCTTGCCTCCCCCCAGAGGCAGCGAGGTCAGAGAGTTTTTGAATACCTGCTCAAACGCCAAAAATTTGAGCACACCCAGATTGACCGACGGATGGAAACGAATACCTCCCTTGTACGGCCCAATGGCACTGTTCATCTGAACTCTATAACCACGATTGACATGCACCTTGCCTGCGTCATCCACCCATGGAATACGAAACAAGATGACACGCTCAGGTTCGACCATCCGTTCAATAATGCCTTCTTCCATGTAACGCGGGTTTTCCAGCAGAAAAGGCCACAGCGAACGCAGAACTTCCTCTACGGCCTGGTGAAACTCTGGCTGTTCCGGATCACGTTGTTTAATGTGCTGCAGAAAGGAGTCGAGGCTGTATGACATGATGGTTTCCCGAGGTATACAAAGCAGGATGAAACGGTTATCGCCAGTGCAGATAGACGAGGTACATTTGGCTGGGCCATGTGGAATTCGAACCAGCCCGGTCTGAAGCTGCCTGCTATTAATACTCGCAGAAGGTCTGCTGCAGACAAAACTTCCTGGCCCCCAAGCCTGCATAACTACGACAACACGACAGCCTACGATAACAGAATCATCACATTTATGCTTGCCAACATGCCCAATAGAGCCGATTATGCACCCGCAAATGACACACGACTATGCACAGGCTTGAGTGTCCAGTATAATCGCGCGCATGCAGGAGAGCGGTGCATGCACCCGCCGAAGGCGCAAACTCCCATAAACGCTCAGGCTCAAGTACTGCAAATAACATCTTCGCCAACTGGAGAGCGGTTGCACAGACAACCCACCGAAGGGGCAAGTAGCTTTAGGCTACACAAACTCTCAGGTAACAGGACAGAGGGAGGGGCAT
>Ga0209075_1001142_pt1 | contig 25404 bp, 19 predicted proteins | sample Stecom2011_FD_187523 | JGI IMG/M metagenome (GOLD analysis project Ga0209075, IMG submission 187523) | Agricultural soil microbial communities from Utah to study Nitrogen management - Steer compost 2011 (SPAdes) (version 2) | ecosystem: Environmental > Terrestrial > Soil > Agricultural land...
CTTTAAAGATGTTTTTGTTGAAATAAGAGTTGATATTTAGTATAATAGACAAATAAGGATGTGAGAATGATGATCGATAAGCAAATTTGTGAAGAAGTTTTACAAGAAGCACTTAGTACAGGTGGGGATTTTGCGGAAATATTCGCTGAGTCAACTTACAATAATTTGTATGAACAAACATTAGATGAAGTTACTAAAGTCTCTGGAAGTCATACTTATGGAGCATCAATTAGAATTTTAAAAGGTGCCTTAGAAGTTAATGGTTATACTAACAACTTTAGTAAAGAAAGTTTAATGGCTCTTGCAAGTAAACTTGCAGCTGCACTTGGGGGAGAGCCACTAGGAATTAAAGTAAAACTAGAAGAAGTAGAAGTTAAAAATAATCATCCAGTTTTAAGAAAACCTAGTAGCCTAACAAATGAAGAAAAATTAAATTACTTGGATAAATTTTACCAAGCTGTAAAAGACTATGATAAAGAAATAACACAAATTATTTCTTCAATTCGTGATGAAGAACAACATGTTGTTATTGCTAACTCAAAAGGCAGATACTTAAAAGACTATCGTTGCCATGTAATTTTATCAGGAACTGTTATTAGTAGTGATGGTAAATCCACACAAACAGGTAGTAATAGAATTGGTGGACATATAGGTTATGAACTATTAGATAATAGTGATATTGATAACTTTGCAAAAGAAATTGCAAAAACATCAATTACTATGTTACATGCTGATGAAATGGTTGGCGGTGTAATGACAGTTGTTGTTCATAATGCCTTTGGTGGGGTATTACTTCACGAAGCATGTGTACATTCACTAGAAGCAACAAGTGTTGCGAAAGGTTCAAGTGTATTTACAAACATGTTAGGTAAAAAGATTGCAAGTGATATTGTAACTGCAATTGATGATGGAACTATTGCAAATGCTTGGGGATCTTTAAATGTTGATGATGAAGGTGAACCAACAAAACGTAATGTATTAATTGAAAACGGAATATTAAAATCTTATTTAGTAGATTATCGTAATAGTAGAATAATGAATCATCCTGTTACAGGAAGTTCAAGAAGACAAAATTATAAATTTTCGCCAACTTCAAGAATGACTAATACTTTCTTCGCTCCTGGTAAAAATACATTTGAAGAAATAATTCAAAACACCGAGTTTGGCTTATTTGCAAAACAAATGGGTGGAGGAAGTGTTAATCCGTCAACTGGAGAGTTTAACTTTGCAGTTAATGAGGGTTATTTAATTGAAAATGGCAAAATTACAAAACCAGTTCGTGGAGCTACTTTAGTAGGTAGTGGTAGCGAAGTATTAATGAATATTGATATGATTGCTGATAACTTAGATTTTGGTCATGGAATGTGTGGATCTATTAGTGGATCAATTCCAACTAACGTAGGTCAACCTACAATTCGTGTTCAAAATATGACAGTTGGCGGAAGAGGTGAGAAGTAATGGATTATAAATTATTAATCAGTAAAGCACTTGAAGCTGGATTTAGTGATTTTGAAATTTATGCTAATATTTCAACCGCAACTACACTTTCAATTTTCAATGGTGAAGTTGACCGTACAGAAATTAAAGATTCAAAGAACTTCACAGTTCGCGGAATCTATAATAACAAAATGGCTTACTTGTCATTTGAAAACGAAGATGAAGATTTAGAAAAGTTAATCGCGACATTAAAAGCTAATGCTCAAAGTTTAACTACTAAAGAAGAATATGAAATTTATCCTGGAGATGAAAAGTATCCAGAATCTAGAAAATTAACTGGTAGTTTCTTAAATGTATCAGTAGGAGAAAAAATCGACTTACTTAAAGCTTTAGAAAAACAAATTAAAGCTAAAGATGAGCGAATCGTTAATGTTCCTTATTGCCGTTATAATGAAGTAGTAAGCAAAGTTCAAATTGTAAACTCTAAAGGTTTAGATGTTACAAAGGAAAATGAATATTGCTACCTAATTTTACAAGCAGTAGCTAAGGAAAACGAACAAACACAATCTGCATTTGAAGTTGAAATCGCACTTACTTATGATGAATTAGTTAAGAGCGATGTTGCTAATAAAGTAGCTGAAAAAGCAATTTCTAAATTAAATGCAAAACCAGTTGAATCAAAAACATATCCAGTTGTTTTTGATAATGAGGCAATGGCTGATTTATTTGAAGTATTTACATCATTCTTTTCAGGTGAAGCAGCGATTAAAAAATTAACACCATTATTAGGTAAAGATGGTGAAAAAATCTTCTCAGAAAAAATTACAATAATTGATGATCCGCTACTTGAAGGCTCAATTGATTATGAACCATTTGATGATGAAGGTGTAGCATGCTACAAAAAAGAGGTTGTAAAAGATGGAGTATTTAAAGGCTTGCTTCATAACCTCAAAACCGCTAAATACTTTAAAACCAAAACTACAGGTAATGGATTTAAAAGCGGTGCGAATGTGACTGTTAGAGGTGTGAATTTACATATTGCACCTGGTAACAAGACACAGCAAGAATTACTGGAAGGAATTAAAGAAGGGTTATTAATTACTGATTTAGCTGGCTTACACGCTGGTGCTAACCCAATTACAGGTGATTTCTCAGCTCAATCTTCAGGTTTCTTAATTGAAGACGGCAAGATTACAAGACCTGTTAACTTAATTGTTGTTTCTGGTAATTTCATTAAAATAATGAATAATATCGATGATGTTGGTAGTGATTTAAAGATTTTACCTAGTGGAGTTGGTGCTCCATCAATTCGCTTTACAGGTCTACCAGTATCAGGTAAATAAAAATTAAAGATCTCATTTTTAATGAGATTCTTTTTAAGCAGAAAGGTAAAAATGAACAAATTTAATGTATTAGAAATTAGTCCCGAGTTATTAAAGGGGATAAACAAAAAGAAATATGAAGAAATGACCGAAGTACAAGCAAGGGCTATCCCCCTTGCTTTAGAAGGTTATGATGTAATAGTAGAAGCTCCTACCGGGACAGGAAAAACAATGGCCTTTGCAATTCCGATCTTAGAATCAATTGAAGATAATGATAAGCTTCAAGCGATTATTTTAGCGCCTACTAGAGAGTTAGTAATTCAAATTACTAAAGAAATAAAAGAAGTTGCAAGCTTTCAAAAGTTTAAAATTACCTCTATTTATGGAGGAGAACATATTGAAAGACAATTTAGAGAATTAAAGAAAAATCCACAAATTATAGTTGCAACTCCTGGGCGTTTAATGGATCATATGCAAAGACAAACAATTAAGTTAAAAGATATTAAAATCTTTGTCTTAGATGAAGCGGATGAAATGCTTAATATGGGGTTTCGCGAAGATATAGATTATATCTTGGCTGATGTGAAAAATAGAAAACAAACTATGCTCTTTAGCGCAACAATCTCAAAAGAAATCGAAGAGTTAGGTCGTCTATATTTAACAAGCCCTAAAACTATTCGTGTTAAAGGTGAAGAAACAAAACCACATATAAAACAAACTTATGTAATGATTGAAGAAAAAGATAAGGTAGAAGCAATTACAAGAATTATTGATTATTATGATTATAAATTAGTTATTGTCTTTTGTAATACAAAAAAAGCAGTAGATGAGGTTAGTTATAAGTTAACAAGTAGTGGTTATAATGCGATTGCCTTACATGGTGATATGAAACAAATGCAACGTGATCAAGTAATGCACCGTTTTAGAAGTGGTGATATTAATATCCTCGTTGCATCAGATGTTGCAGCTAGAGGCTTAGATGTTGATGATGTCGATGTTGTAATAAACTATGATGTTCCTCAAGATGATGAATATTATGTGCATAGAATTGGTAGAACAGGTAGAGCTAGAAGAAGTGGGATGGCTATTACTTTAGTTTTACGAAAAGAAAGATATCGACTAAAGCAAATAAACATAGCAGCAGGAAGTAATTTAGAACTTTTCAAAATTCCAACTTTAAATGAAGTAATGGAAGTTAGAATAAATAAAGTAATTACAGAAGCTCTAAAAAATAGTTATGCATCTGATAATAAATATGGTAAAATAATTAATAAAGCTATTAATGATAACTCGATAGATAAAGATGAATTAATTTATGGTTTATTAATTGGAAAATTAAAGAACTTTGAAAATTCTGCTGAGAGATTAGATTTAAATGATAATGAAGGTTTTGGGAAAAGTAGACAAGTTAGAATGTTTATTACTTTAGGTAAAAAAGATAAATTTAAGGCGAAAACTATTCGTGAATTAATTATGAATAAAGTAAAAGTTAAACCTAAAGATATAACAAATGTTGATGTCTTTGAAAAGTTTTCATTTTTTGAAGTACCTACAAACCTAGCAGGACAAGTATTAAGTAAACTTCATAAATCAATTGTTTTAGGAAAGCGAGTTAGTGTAGAAGTAGCAAACGATAAAAAGAAAAGAAGGTGAGTAGTGTGAAGAGATTTTTTACTTCTGAATCAGTAACCGAAGGACATCCGGATAAAGTCTGCGATCAAATTTCTGATGCGATTCTAGATGCTATTCTAGCAGATGATCCTTACGCAAAAGTTGCATGTGAGGTTGTTGCAACTACTGGTTTAGTCTTAGTTATGGGTGAAGTAACAACTACAACTTATATTGATATTCAAAAAATAGTAAGAGATACAGTCGATGAAATTGGCTATAATCGCGGAAAGATTGGGTTTGACGCAGAAAATTTAGCTGTATTAGTAAGTCTAGATGAACAATCTCCTGATATAGCTCAAGGTGTTCGCGATGGTGATGGTGCAGGAGACCAAGGTTTAATGTTTGGCTATGCATGCAAAGAAACCGAAGAACTAATGCCTCTACCTATTGCTCTTAGTCATAAACTCACAAAACGCCTTGCAGATGTTCGCAAGTCAGGGTTAGTAGATTTCCTTAGACCTGATGGAAAAGCGCAAGTAACGGTTGAATATGATGGAAATACGCCAAAAAGAGTTGATAATGTTGTGATTTCAACTCAACATAATGAAACAGTTACAAATGAAGAACTAAGAGAGTTTATTATTAACAAAGTTATTAAATATGTAATTCCAAGCGAATTAATTGATGATGAAACTAAGTTTCATATTAATCCAACAGGAAGATTTGTAATTGGTGGGCCAAAAGGTGACTCAGGCTTAACTGGTAGAAAAATTATTGTTGATACATATGGTGGGTATGCTCATCATGGTGGTGGTGCATTTAGTGGTAAAGACCCAACTAAAGTTGATAGAAGTGCATCATATATGGCAAGATACATAGCTAAGAACTTAGTTGCAGCTGGGATTGCAGAAAAGTTAGAAATTGGGTTATCTTATGTTATTGGCATGGCAGAACCCTCTTCAATAATGGTGAATTCATTTAACACTTCAAAATATACTGATGAAGAGATTGTACAAATAATTAGGGGCGTATTTAAACTAACACCTAAAGATATAATTAATCATTTAAATTTACGTAGACCTATTTATAAGCAAGTTGCAAGCTATGGTCATTTTGGTAGACCTGACTTAGATCTTCCTTGGGAAAAGTTAGATAGTGTCGAAAAAGTTAAGGAATTTGTAGGAAGCATTTCAAAATAATATTTTTGAAGTGCTTTTTTATTATCTTATATCGCAATTATATTTATAAATCTTAGTAAAAAAGCAATAGTTATTAAATAAAAAAACTTTATTTTTTTTACAAATTATGTTATAATTCATAATGTAAACGTTTGTGTATTGGCAAAAATTAAAAATGGAGGGAGTAATTTAAGCTTTGGCCAATACGAAAAAAAGCTTAAATTATCAGAAGTAGATGCGTAAATTATCAAAATTCATTATGCTATTATTATCACTTGCTTTATTCGTAGTTTTAGTTGCTTGTGGTGATAAAGTTGAATTGCGATTTACGGATAGTGAAGTTACTATCAAAGTAGACGAGGAAATTGAACTCGAATACGAATTAGTTGGTGAAGACGTAACTTTAGAGTGGACTTCTTCAGACTCTAATATTGCTACTGTTACTGATGGGAAAGTAAAGGGTATCGCAGTTGGAGAAGCTACAATTACAGCTAAAGTAAAAGATAAAGATGTTGAGGCATCAATTAAGGTTATAGTTGAGGCTAAACCGGTTGTTATGCCAACAAGTGTTGTAATTAGTGATGCTCCTACTGAAGCTAAAGTTGGTGAAAATGCACAACTTAAGGCTAATGTTCTACCTGCTACTGCTTCTCAAGAAGTAGAGTGGTCAACAAGTGATGAAGAAGTAGCTACAGTTGATCAAAATGGTAAAGTTTCGTTTGTTGGAATGGGATCAGTGAAAATCACTGCTAAAGCAAAAGCAGATACTAACATTAAACATGAAGTGGAAATTGAAGTTGTTGCTCCAGATCCAACAGAAATCGTTGTTACAACAGAATCAGGTGAAAGTACAGTTCATCTTTATGGAACGCTACAATTGATTGCTGTTGTTAACCCTGAAATTGCTGTTGATACAGTAATTTGGTCATCAAGCAATAATAGTGTTGCTATTATTGATGACAATGGCTTATTACAAGCTCTTGCAGTTGGTATAGTTACTGTTACTGCAACATCAACTGTAAATGATGAAATTAAAGGAACAACAGAAATCGAAGTTATTATTCCTGCACCAAGTGTAATTAACCTTAGTGCACCTTACAGCATTATTCAAGTAAATGAAGAAATGCAATTATCATTTGTAGTACATCCAGAAGTTGCAGATAAAAGTGTTGTTTATTCTTCAAGCGATGAAACTATAGCAACGGTTACTGAAACTGGAAAAGTTGTTGGGGTTGCACCTGGTGATGTAGTAATTACTGTAAAATCTGCACTTGATGAAACAGTTACAAGTTCAGTAAATGTTAAGGTAATTGAAGAAATTGGTGAACCTGAACATAATAAAATAATCGTAGATGAAACTCTAAAAGACTCGGAAAGATTCGAAAAAATCACTATTGATGAAGTAGATTATTACTATGGTGTTAATGCATTCGGTGATTTTGGCGAATTTATGTTAAATGATGGTAGTGAAATTTATGTTTACCCTGGAACTTATACTGGTAATCTATTAGTAGATAAGAACAATGTAACTATCTACTCAGATAATAAAGATAAGGATCCAAACACTGCTGCATTTGATTTAGATAATCAAGCAATCATTAAAGGTAAGATTACATTTAATGACGGAGTTGAAGGATTAACTATTAATGGTTTATCATTCACTGAAACTGGAAAAGTTGAAGCTTTAGGTGCTACTAAAGACTTTACATTCAAAAACAACTATGCATTTGATATTGAAGAATCTAGTAAACCGTGGAGTGCATTAAGAGACTATACATTAACTGGTTTCTTAACTCTTTGGAAACAAAGTAAACCAATTGAAAATGCTGTTGTTGAAAACAATAAATTTGAAAACATTCCTGCTACAAACGTAGTTATTGGTAATACAAGAGGAATTACAATTAAAAATAATACATTTAGAAACTTCGGATATGATGCAGTTCGTATCGATGGCGGTTATAACTATGGTAAGACATTAGTTGAAGGTAATAAATTCGTTAATGATGAACTAGGTGGTTATAACGGAGTATATTTCAGAGCTGTTGGTGCAGATAAAGAATCATACGAAACTAATCTAAATGTAATTGAAGTTAAAAATAACTACTTCAAGAATATCGGCCAAGATGAATTATTCAGTGGCGCTATTTCTTCAAGCGCATACCAAGAATTTGGTGCAAAATTAGAAATCACTCATAATACATTTGAAAGTTGCTATAACTTCTTAATGTTAAGAAATAATGCAACAACAGAAAACCATAATACATATAAATGGGAAGCAAATGTAAATTACAACATATTCTTAGGTGTTCCTGAAAGATTCATTCATAACAATAAGAATGATACTGATACTGCAGCAACTAACCCTGCGTTAGTAAATATGGACTTTAATTTCTTTGGTGACTTGGATGGAAATCCACTTGACTTAGAAGACGATGCTATCAAAGCTAAATTTGAAGGTGTTGGAAGTCTTGAATACACATATACATCTATTGAAGCAATGGATGCTATAGTTGTAAGTGCTGAATGGAGCGAAAAAGCTGAAGATGAAGAAGTATTCTTTGATGGAATGAAATTTGTTTTTGGATCTAATGCTTTCGCAACAATTAATGATGCACTAGAAGCAGTAAAAGCTGGCGGTAGAATTATTGTTTTACCAGGAACTTATGATGAAGATGTTGAAATTACTAAGGCTGTAAAATTAGAAACAATGCAAGCTAAACTTAGCCCGGTTGTTGATGATGAACCATTCAAACTTGATTCTGAAACAGCTGTAGTAATTACAAATGTATGGTCAATAAATAATACAAGTAATGTAAGTATTAAAGGATTTACATTTACAGGTGCTGCTAGAGTTCGTCAATTCGGACCAGAAGTATCTGCTGGAACTAGAAACTTCTTATTTGAAAATAACTATGTAGTTGATACAGATGAAGCTACAATTGCTTGGAAACAAACAGTTTATGAAGCTTATGGTACAACTGAAAAAGATAATGCTACAATTCCAGGATTCATTTCTCTTGCACAACATGGAACTTGGATGCATGATACAAGAATTATCGGTAACAAGTTTGAAAATGTTAGTGATACACATGTATACTTACTAAGTGTTGCTAATGCTGTTATCGCAAGAAATGAATTCTTAGGTGGAGACCGTGATGCAATTCGTTTTGACTACGGTTCTACATATGGATACTTTGATATTTATGACAACAAGTTTGAAGATTTAGAGTACAACGGAATTTATATTAGATCATATACATTCCAATGGGGTACTCCTGCAATCTTCAACATTGAAAGAAACACATTTAAGAATATTGGTGCAGCAAGTGAAACTGAAACACCAACTCATGCAAGATTAGGTGCTATTACTGCTGCATACTATGCAGAGAAAAATTCTGCTGAATTCAATATTCGTTTCAATGTATTTGAAAATAACTATCATTACATTACTCTAAGAGCTAATGCTAATAAAGCTGAATTAGAAGCTAATGGCTTTACTTGGAGAGCTAACATCCTTTATAATGCATTTATTGATTCTGGCGATGTAGAATTCTACTATCAAAATATCGTTGCTGCTGGCGATACAGAAGCAAGCAATATCAATAATGCATATATTGATCACAACTTCTATGGTAAAGATGCAGAAACTAAAGCAACTATTACAGTTGATCAATTCGATAATCATCTAGTTGATGAAAGTAATAAAGTTATTTATGATACACTTGCTGATCTAGAAGCTGCAATCGAAGCTTATGACGAATTTGTAAAACCGATAGTTGTTGATAGTAAGCTAGCAGATGTTGAAGTTGGTACAAAAGTTACTTACTTTGATTCTGAATTAGAAGTTGGCGTAAGTGCATTTGCAACATTAAAAGAAGCAGTAGATGCTGCAGTAGCTGGAAAGATTATTATGGTTCTTCCAGGTGAATATACTGAAACTGAAGCTGTGGAAATTAATGTAAGTGATTTGAGAATCTATGGACCTAACCAGGATGTTAATCCAGTAACTGGTAAAAGAAATGAAGAAGCAGTAGTATTTGCAAAAGTAATCCTTGGTGAAGGTGTTAAGAATATTGAAATTACCGGTTTCAAATTCTTATTCCATCATACTGGTTCATTCGTATCTGGCCATGAAAATGGTAAGATTGATGGATTTACATTTGCATATAATATCTTTGATCTAGCTGAAGGTGGATTACCAAGTGGTGCGAATGCTCCAATCAAGTTTATCCAAAAATCTGCAGAACAAGGAAATAAAAACTTCAGCTTCCTATACAACTATATTATGAATACTCGCGATGACCGCGGTATTAGACTTTCATATATTGAAAACTTAACTGTAGTTGGTAATAAACTTGAAAATGTAAATGATGCTATTAGATTAAGAGATGAAAATGGCGGAATTACTGGTAAACTTATTGTTAAAGATAATGAGTTTGTAAATATTCGTCAATATGCTATCTTTACTCAAGATAATGCTGAAGTTACAGAAATAGAAATTACTGGTAACTTATTTGATGGAACTGGTCAATTCTATACTTCAGGTGCTATTTCTATTCGTAAATTAAGTATTGGTAATGATCCAATTACTGTAGTAATAGCAAACAACATCTTCAAGAATACTAAAACAACTGACATTGAAGTAGTTCACGATGCAGAGGAAGATGATAACATTACTATTACTATCGAAGGTAATGAATTCCACACAGTTGACTCAACTATTTATACAAATAGAGGAACTGGTGTTGTGAAAACTACATTCATGTTAGATAATAAAGTATTCGATGCAGAAGGTAATGAAATTGACCTAGCTACTTTATTCGAAGGAGAAGCTCCAAGAATTAAGAACGCTAGTTTAGAAGAAGAATAAAAAATAAAAATTGAGTTTTACTGGTTTAAACATCAGTAAAACTCATTTTTTTATTATAATTTTTTATGATTTTTAAAAAAACTTGTGATATTATTTATATAAATGGAGGTATGTTTAAAAGTGGAAAAACAAGCAAAAGAAATTTTAATTGAAGAAAGTAATAAATCTATAACGCACTACTTGAATTGATAAAAGCTGTACCTAGTAAAAAACGAAGTCTTTCAGTTGAAACAGAAGAAAGAGATAAAAATTTTTGTGATGTATTAATGCATTTATATGAATGGCATGCAATGTTAGAAAGATGGTATGTCGAGGGAATGAGTGGGGATAAGCCATTTATGCCAGCACCAGGTTATAAATGGCGAGATTTAGATAAATTAAATTATAAGATTTGGGAAACTTATCAAGATGTTACACTAAATGAAGCATTAAAAAATTCAAACTAAGTCATGAAAGAATAATGAATTTAATAAAGTTACATACTAATGATGAGATAATTACAAAAAAATATTATAAGTGGACAAAAACGAGTAATTTATTTAGTTATTTTGCAGCTAACACTTATGATCATTATAATTGTGCTATAGAAAAGTGTAAGGTTATTGCTAAGGCTCTAAATTAAGATAAAATAAAAAAGTTGGTTTATAAATCCAACTTTTTATTTTCTAAATAGATTCCTTGATATAAATTGTTATTTCTTAAATACTTATCAATTTCATTCATCACAACAAATTTCTTTCTGCTCCACTGTGGTTCGATTAAGTCAGTAGCTGGAGCATCGCCATTAACACGATGAATGATAATGTCTTGTTTTAAATGGGCAATTTGTTCGGCTGTTACTTTTACATATTCATCCATTTCTAAAACTTTAAAACCCTTAGATTCATAGTATTTACCTAAGATAGTGTTTTTTAGAATAAATAGTGAGTGAATTTTTAAACCTTGAATATCTAATGTGTTTAAATGTTTTGCAGTTTCAAGCATCATTTCATAAGTTTCAAACGGAAGGCCATTTATAATATGTGCTATTACTTCAATGTTTTTACTTCTAAGTCTTTTAACTGCAGTTTCAAAATCTTCTAAAGTATAACCTAGGTTTAAAAACTTCATACTTTTAGGATGAATTGTTTGTAAACCTAATTCAACCCAGACAGGGATAGTTTTATTTAATTCACCTAAATACTCTATTACTTCATCGCTTATACAATCACATCTAGTCGCGATTGCTAAAACAACAATATCTTTATCTAGGCTTATTGCTTCCTCATAAAGATTTTTTATAGTTTCAAGTTCACCGTATGTATTAGAATTGGCTTGAAAGTAAACAATATATTTGCCTTCATTCCACTTTTTATGCATTCTCTTTTTTATAGTTTGAAATTGTGTTTTTAAGTTCTCTTCAGGATTACCAGCAAAATCGCCACTACCCGATTCACTACAAAAGATACAACCACCACGACCTTTTGTTCCATCTCTATTTGGACACGTAAATCCCCCGTTTAATGAGATTTTAAAAACTTTAGAATTAAATTTAGATTTTAAGTAAGCATCTAGTGTGTTATATGGATGTTGATTAGTAAAATACTTCATAGTACTCCTTACATATTTTTGTTTATTGTCATAATTTTTAAAGATTTTTCATATATTTGAATAATCATCAAGAAATTACAAAAAAATTAGTGTATAATATAATACATATAATTTATGTTGTAATTATTATAACATAATCTTAGGAGGAATAGTAATGAAAATTAAGCTTATTTGCGATAGTACAGCAGGATTAACTCAAGACTACATAGAAGAAAATGATATTGAGATTGTTCATTTAAACGTAATTATAGATGGTGTTGCATACAAAGATGATTTAGATATAACATTAGATGAAGTTATGGAGAAGTTTTATAATAATAGTAAAGTAACAACTTCACAACCTTCACCAAGTGAATATGTAAATGCTTTTATAAAAGCTAAAGATGCTGGCTATACTGATATTCTATGTTTTACTATTTCCTCTACACTATCTGGAACATTTAACTCAGCAAAACTTGCTAGTGAAGAGATTAGTGGGATAAATATTCATATTATTGATACACTATCTGCTTCAATTGGTTCTGAATTAATAATTCGTGAGGCAATTGATTATTTAAAAGTAAAAAGTTTAGAAGAAACACTTGAATATGTAGAACGACTAAAGGCAAATGCTGTTATTTTATTAAATATGGAAAACTTAACTGCTCTAAAAAAATCAGGTAGAATAACTAGAATAAAAGCAGCAATTGGTAATTTAATTAGAGTAAAACCAATCCTAGAATATATTGGTGGAAAGTTAACTGTAATTTCAAAGTTTAGAACAGAAAATGCAGTATTTAATTATATTATTGAAAGATTAAATAAAGTAGTAGAATTAGCAAAAGGTAAAGTGCATGTCTATTTATCACATGTGAAGAGCCTTGAAAAGATTAGTAGGTTAAAAGAAATAATCGAAGCAAAGTTTAAGGAAATTAAAGTTAGAATGTGTAGAGAAATATCCCCTGTAGTTGCAGTTAATATCGGCTATGGTGGATATGGAATAGCTTGGGCATATGAATAGTTTAAAAACTTGTCTAAAACATTAATTAAATGTTTTAGACGTTTTTTGATTTCGTGATATTAATGTTTTAAAATGTAGTCGGATTAGAAAATATGCATAATTTAGGAAGGTGAAATTATTACTATAATTTTGATTAAAAAAATCTGGTGGTTTTGTATTCGAAATAAACATAAAACATTTTTACCATGTAAGCTAACTTTTACTTTAAAGATAATTGAAGACTAATTACTTTATCATAAATAGCCTGAAATTTTTATATACTTATAATGGTGAAGCCATTGATTATAAGTGTAATTGTTTTGGGCTATTTTGTTTTAGCCGTTTTTTATTCAATAAAATATAGATTTATTCAATTTAGGGCAGTAGGGGAAACCAAGAAAATTCTTGTTAGTGAGAAGAATAGATCAGCATATTCTACATTTATGTTATCAATGGCTTCTCATATGGGAACTGGTAATATTGTAGGGATATCAACAGCTTTAATATATGGTGGTGCTGGTAGTTTATTTTGGATGTGGGTTTATACAATCTTCTCTGCGATTTTCTCTTTAATGGAAAATACATTAGCACAAGTATATAAAGAAAAGATTAATGGAGAAAATCGCGGTGGAGCATGTTTTTATATGAAAAAAGGCTTAAACAATAACTTCTTATCGCTCGTTTTTGCCTTCTTTCTCCTTTGTACAAACACAATCTTTTTTCAACCTTTACAAGTTAATACTATTAGTGAGACAATAAATCTAACCTTTGGAATTGATAAAATTTTAATTTTAGTTGGTTTTGTTATTTTTACATATATTGTAATATTTAATGGGACGAAAAGAATTGTTAGGTTTAGTGAACTAGTTGTTCCTTTTATGTCTTTAACTTACTTGGCAGTGACATTTTTTTTAATATTTTTAAATATTGGAAATTTTGGAAGTGTAATTAAGGTAATCTTTCAAGATGCATTTAATTTAAAATCAATCCTAGCTGGTAGTTGTTGTTCATGTTTATTAATTGGCTTTAAAAGAAGTTTGTTTTCTCATGAAGCAGGCCTTGGAACAATGCCTTCAATTAGTTCAATGGCAGATGGAAAATATCCAATCAACCAAGGTTTTGTAAGTACTGTAGGTGTTTATGTTGATACACTGGTAATGTGTACTTTAACTGGATTTTGTATCTTAATCTTTACACCAGATTTAAGTAAGTTTGTTGGAGTAGATTTAATTATCCATATATTTGAATTAGAGTTTGGTGTATTAGGTTTTTATTTAGCTGGTTTCTTTATGGTTATTTTTGCGCTTGCAACTGTAGTTGGTGAGTTTTATTTAGGGGAGAGTAACTTACTTTATTTAATTAAAAAGAAGAAGAAAAAAGGCATATTTAAAGTATTGTATAAATGTTTATTTTTAACTGGTATTTTTATTGGAACTACAAATAATACTCGTGATATATTTGTGATTGTAGATAGTGGAATGGTGTTTTTAGGAATTGCCAACCTATATGCTATTATTAAATTAAGAGATGTATTTGACAAAGAATTAATCAAATATTATGATCTTAAATAGTTATAATTTTTCATTTGAGTGAATAATTTATAATAGTAGAATGGTTTAAGTAAAAATTCACTTCTAGAAATTTCCACTAGTTTTATTTGCAAAAAATCTAAATTTGATGTATAATATATATGCCTGGGAAGTTCGCGTTTTTATCAATATGCGAACCGAACAACAAAGTTATAGGAAGTTGAGGTATACTGGGCGTGAAGGCTCACGATGCGAAGAGTGAGAATCCCGAAAGTATGCAAAAAGAGATTTCCACCGTGTGAAAGACAGGTTTCACATAGTAATAACGGCTTCCTGGGTACTAAATATTTATACATTTATGTATCTAGAAACCCGAGACTTAGTTCTCGGGTTTTTTAGTTTTTAGATAAGTTTGGAATGTCTTGAAAGTAAAACGTTTTTGGTATATAATTATAGATGATGTCAGTTTATTTTAAAATATAATGGAGGAAAATTAATGGATACAATTGTTATCGGTGTCATAGGCGCTGATGTTCATGCAGTTGGTAATAAGATTATTGACTACACGCTTACCCGCGAAGGCTTTAATGTAGTTAATGTTGGTGTGTTATCTAGCCAAGAAGATTTTATTAACGCTGCAATTGAATCCAACGCTAAAATGATTCTAGTATCTTCGCTCTACGGTCACGGTGAAATTGACTGCCGTGGTATGCGTGAGAAGTGTATAGAGGCTGGGCTTGATGATATTATTCTATATGTTGGTGGTAATATTGTCGTGGGAAAACAAGAATTCTCGGAAGTGGAGAAAAGATTTAAAGCTATGGGGTTTGATCGAGTATTTCCTCCAGGAACTACAATCGATTCTGTAATAGATATTATTAAGAAGGATTTGGGTGCGATTAGAAGTGGCTAAATATTTGCTAGTTGATATTGGATCAACTTATACAAAACTAACTGCTGTTGATTTAGAAAAAGAAGATATAATTGCAACTAGTAAACATTTTACTACAGTTCAAACTGATGTTAGAATTGGTTATAATAACGCTCTAAATCTATTATATGAAAAAATAGGAAAAATAGAGTTTGAGAAAATTTATGCTTGTTCGTCTGCAGCAGGTGGACTAAAAATGGCAGCTATTGGTTTAGTAGAAGAATTAACAGTTGAAGCTGCAAAACGAGTTTGTCTTAATGCAGGTGGTAAAGTTGATTTAATTTTTTCAAACAAACTAACAAAAAGCGAAGTTGAAAAAATCAAATCAAGTGGAATAGATATTGTTTTACTTGCAGGTGGAACTGACGGTGGCAATAGTGAATGTGTTTTGTATAATGCAAAAATGCTTGGTGAGGCTAAAGTAGAAGTTCCAATTATTTATGCTGGAAACAAATCTGTTCAAGATGAAATTAAGGAAATATTTACTGAGTATGATTTAGATGGGCATATTTGTGAAAATGTAATGCCTAGATTAAATGAGTTAAAAATTGATTCTAGTAGAGATAAAATTAAAAATATCTTTTTAGATAATATTATTGAAGCAAAAGGAATAAATAAACTTGCAACTGAAATTGATGGATTACTCCACCCTACTCCTCAAGCTGTTTTAAAAGCTGCAGAATTATTAAGTATAGGACATGTAAATGAAGAAGGATTAGGAGATATAATTTTAGTTGATATTGGTGGTGCTACTACCGATATTTATTCATTTTCTAAAGGCTTACCTACTAATCCAAATACAGTCTTACGTGGCCTAGAAGAACCTTTCTCGAAACGAACAGTAGAAGGTGATCTAGGAATGCGCTATTCTGCTAGTGGGATTTTAAGTAGCTTAACATTAAAACAAAAATCAATGTTTCAAGATCTAGGTATTGAGATTGAAAAAGAAATACAGTTAAGACAGGATAATATTGAACTTGTTCCAAAGACTGAAGCAGAAATCGAGATTGAAAACCATCTTGCAAATATCTGCTGTGATGTTGCATTTTCTCGTCATGTAGGAACAATTCATTCAGTATATACTCCACTTGGGTTAATGCATTATCAAGAAGGTAAAGATTTGAGTAATGTAAAAACAGTTATTGGTACAGGCGGTGTAGTAGTTCATAGTAATGATGCAAGAAAAATCTTAAAAGGAATTATTACAAATCCTGAAAAACCAATTGAATTAAGACCTAAAGAGGCAAATTATTATCTTGATAATGATTATATCCTATCAGCGATGGGACTTTTAAGTAAGGATCATCCTGATGTAGCATTAAAAATTATGAAAAAGAGAATAAAGAGAATCTAATTATGGAATTAAAAAACAAAAAATGGACTGAAGCTGAATTTTTAAAAGAACGCGAAGAAGTTTTAAAAACATGGCATACCGGAAGTTCACCTTTATTAAATTTAGATGTTGCAATTGAAAATTTAAAAAGGGTCCCTGAAGAAAAGAACTTTGCAATCGCATTAAATAAAGCAAAAGAAATAGGAAGAACTATGATTCAACCAAGAGCTGGTGTTGCAGTATTACAAGATCACATTGAATTAATGTTACATTTACAAAATGCAGGTGCTGATTTTCTTCCTACAACAATTGATTCTTATACAAGACAAAATCGATATCAAGAAGCAGAAAATGGAATAAATGAAAGTAGAACAATTGGTAGAAGCTTACTAAATGGTTTTCCAGCTGTAAACTACGGAGTTGAGGGTTGCATGAAAGTGTATGAAGCTGTTGGGGTTCCCCTTCAAGCTCGTCATGGAACACCGGATTCTAGATTACTTGCTGAAATTATTCATGCAGCTGGATGGACATCAAACGAAGGTGGCGCAATCAGTTATAATGTTCCTTATGCTAAAGCAATTTCAATTGAAAATACAATCAAGTATTGGCAATATTGTGACCGTTTAGTTGGTTTTTATGAAGATCATGGAATAAAAATAAATCGTGAACCATTTGGACCTTTAACAGGAACACTTGTTCCACCATCAATAAGTAATACAGTTGCTATTATTGAAGCATTACTTGCAGCTGAACAAGGTGTAAAAAATATAACTGTTGGATATGGTCAAGGTGGTAACTTAATACAAGACGTTGCTGCTGTTAATGCCTTACGCGATCAAACTGAAGAGTATCTTGAAAAATATGGTTACAAAAACATGGAAATCTCTACAGTATTCCATCAATGGATGGGTGGTTTCCCTGCTGATGAAGCTGAGGCACTTGGTTTAATTTCAATGGCTTCAACAGTTGCAGCATTAAGTAAAGCAACAAAAATGATTACTAAAACACCTTATGAGTCAATAGGCGTACCAACAAAAGAAGCTAATGCAATGGGAATCAAAGCTTCTAAATTTGTCGTTACCCTTTTACAAGATCAAAAATACGAACAAAGTGCGAAATATTTAGAAGAATATCACCAAATTAAAAAAGAAGTAGATTCAATCTTAAATCATATCTTTGTTTTAGGTAAGGGGGATCTTGCAGTTGGTACTGTTAAAGCCTTTGAACAAGGTATCCTTGATGTGCCTTTTGCACCAAGTATGTATAATGCAGGAAAAGTATTACCTGCTAGAGACAATGATGGTAGTATTAGAATTTTAGAATTTGGTAATATTGGCTTTAGTGAAGATATTAAAGTATACCATCGTGCAAAAATTAAAGAAAGAGCAAAATCTCAAAATAGAGAAGTATCATTCCAATTAACTGTTGATGATGTCTATGCAGTAAGTACTGGTAGATTAATCGGAAACTCAAATAATAAATAAATAAAGAAAGTAGAAAGAACAATAGGTATGAAAATAGTTGATGTAATTTTATCTAAATCATATACAGGATTTTATTTTGATGACCAAAAAGCTATTAAAGAAGGGGCTACATTAGATGGTTTTCGTTATGTAGGTGAACCAAAAACTCCAGGATTTCAAAGCATTCGTATCCCTGGTGAAGCAATTTCAATTCAATTAGTTTTAGAAGATGGCTTAGTTGCAACAGGAGATTGCGCAGCTGTTCAATATAGTGGAGCAGGTGGAAGAGATCCACTATTCCTAGCTGATGATTTTATTCCTTTCATTGAAAAAGAATTAGTCCCTTTACTAAAGGGTGAAGATGTAAGTAATTTTAAAAGCTTAGCAGAAAAATATGATAAGTTAGAAATTAATGGTAAAAGACTCCACACAGCGATTCGTTATGGAATTACTCAAGCATTACTGAAAGCTACAAGTTTAGTAAAACGTAAGACAATGGCAGAAGTAGTAAGAGAAGAATATGGTATCACAGATACTAAATATGAAGAAGTGGCTGTATTTAGTCAAAGCGGTGATGATAGATACTTAAATGCTGATAAGATGATTATCAAGCAAGTTGATGTATTACCTCATGCTTTAATTAATCATGTAGAAACTAAACTTGGTAAAAATGGAGAAATTTTACGTGAATATATAAAATATTTAAAAAATCGTATTCTTGATATTCGTGCTAGTGAAGATTATAATCCAGTGATCCAAGTCGATGTTTATGGAACGATCGGGATGATCTTTGATAATGATTCAAGAAAAATTGTTGATTACTTAAAAGAATTAGCAAGTGTTGCAAGTCCATTCAAACTACGTGTTGAAGGACCAGTTGATGCAGGTTCTCGTGAAGCAACAATGCAGTCTCTAAAAGAAATTACTGCTTTGATTGATGCAGAAAATGTTGGGGTTGAAATTGTTGCAGATGAATGGTGTAATACTTTAGAAGATGTAAAATACTTTGCAGATAATAAAGCAGGTCATATATTACAAATCAAAACACCTGATTTAGGTGGAGTAAACAATGTTGTAGAAGCGATAATGTATTGTAATGAAAAAGGTATCGGAGCATATTGTGGTGGAACATGTAACGAAACAAGTATATCTTGTGAAGTAACTACAAATATTGCTATCGGTGCAAAAGCAAGCCAAATCTTAGCTAAACCTGGGATGGGTGTAGATGAAGCGATTATGATTGTAAGAAATGAGATGAATCGTGTTCTAGCGCTTGCAAACAGGAGATGATTAAATGAAAACTGGAATTTGTGGGAGCTTAGAATCTAATGACTGTTTAATAACAGTTGAAGAAAGTGATACTTTTGAAATCGTAATTGAAAGTATCGTTTATGATTTCTATGCCGATCAAATTAAAAAAGTGATTATTGACACCTTAAATGAACTAGGAATAGTTCATATTAAGGTTTTTTGTAATGATAAAGGAGCTCTTGATTATACAATAAAATCAAGACTTGAAACAGCAATTGAAAGAATGAGGTCAAGCTAATGCGTAGATCATTATTATTTATTCCTGCGAATAATCCAGGGATGTTACAAAGTGCAAATGTATATCCAGCTGATGGGATTATCTTTGACTTAGAAGATGCTGTTAGTGTGGACCAAAAAGATAGTGCGCGTAATTTACTAAAAAATTTCTTAAAAGAATTTACCTTAACAAAAGAAGTAATAGTTAGAATAAATGCGCTTGACACTCCATTTTTCAATGCAGATTTAGATGCAGTGGTATCAAATAAATTAGATACAATTATGCTACCTAAAGCAAGTGTTAAAACTATCAATCAATTAATTGAAATTTTAAAAGTCAAAGAGCAAGTTAATAAAGTTGATAAGCCTATTAAAATTATTCCGATTATCGAAGAAGCAAGTGCGGTTTTAGAAATTGAAGAAATTGTAAAACAAGAACGCATTACTGGCTTATTACTTGGAGCAGAAGATTTAACTAAAGATATGGAAATAGAGCGCACTAAATCAGGTGAAGAAATCTTCTATCCTAGAAGTAAAATTGCCTATGCTGCAAAAGCATTCAATTTAGATGCAATTGATACACCTTTTACAGATGTTTTTGATAATGAAGGCTTAAAGAAAGATTGTCTTAAAGCTAAAAGTTTAGGACTTAATGCAAAAGCAGCAATTCATCCAAATCAAATTGAAATAATTAATAATAGTTTTTCGCCTACTAAAGATCAAATAACTTATGCAAAAAAGGTAATGCTTGCTGCAGAGAGTAATACATCTGGAGTATTTAGTTTAGATGGAAAAATGGTTGATAAACCGATTATTGAACGCAGTAAAAAAATCTTAGAGAAAGCAAGAAAGTATGATTTATTATGATTAATTTACCAAAGGGCTATCTAAAGTTTAAATCAAGTGATAATTATAAAACAAATGTTTTACCAAAAGTAGAAGTTAAGTATTCAACAAATAAAGGAAATAAACTACTTAAAAGTATTGGTGAAGCATTTGAGAAGCTTAATATAAGTGATGGAATGACACTATCTTTCCATCACCACTTACGTAATGGTGATTATGTTTTAAACTTTGTTTTAGAAGAAATTAAAAAACGTAATTTAAAAAATATTACTCTTGCTGCTAGTTCAATTTTTCCGATTCATAAACCATTATCTGAATTAATTAAAAATAAAAGCATCACCAAAATTTATACAAACTATCTTAATGGTGAAGTAGCTCATACAATTAATGCTGGGTATTTAGATGATCTCTTAATTATGGATACTCATGGTGGTAGAAGCGTTGCAATCGAATCTGGCTTAATTGATATTGATGTTGCTTTTATTGCAACACCTACAAGTGACAAAGAAGGTAATGGTCATGGAAGAAGTGGTAAAAGTGCATGTGGGTCTTTGGGATATGCAATTCCTGATATGCTTTATGCAAAACACGCTGTTGTTGTCACAGATAATTTAGCTCATGAAGTTACTGATCCTGAAATTAAAGCCGAATATATTGATTATGTTGTTGAATTAGATGCAATTGGTGACCAAGCAAAAATCGTTAGTGGTACGACTATGATTACTAGAGATCCAATTGGTTTATTAATCGCACGTAATACTACAAAGTTAATTGATGAATTAGGTCTACTAAAAGATGGATTTTCTATGCAAACAGGTGCAGGTGGAACTTCACTTGCGGTTGCAAAGTATGTAAAAGATTTAATGGTAGAACGTAATATAAAAGCAAGCTTTGCAAGTGGTGGGATTACTAGTTTTTTTGTAGAAATGATAGAAAATGGTTTAACTGAAAAGTTATATGATGTACAATGTTTTGATTTAGATGCAGTAAAAAGCTTAGGTAAAAATAAAAACCATGAAGCAATTAGTGCTTTTAAATATGCAAATCCATACCATAATCCAATAGTGAATGAACTTGATTTTGTAATTTTAGGTGCAACAGAAATTGACTTAAACTTTAATGTAAATGTTACAACAGGTTCAAATGGAATAATTATTGGTGGTAGTGGTGGGCATGCTGATACTGCTCATGGTGCAAAAGTATCAATTATTGTTAGTCCACTCATTAAAACAAGAATTCCAATTATTAAAGACCGTGTTACAACAATTACTACTCCAGGTGAAGATGTAGATATATTTGTAACAGATGCTGGAATAGCAATCAATCCAAAACGAATTGATTTAATTAGAAAATTAGAAAATACAAAGTTAAAAATAAAAACGATTGAAGAATTATATAATGAAGCTTTAAAAATAACAAAAGTACCAAAAAAACTGGAAAGGACTGATGAGATAATAGGTTTAGTTAGATATCGAGATATGTCTATCATCGATTGTATTTACCGAAAGTAGGTGACTAAATGAATTTAAGAAATGCGATTTTGACAGAAGAAAAAGCTGAAGTAAGAAAATTTTTAGAAAAATTTTCACTGGGTTATGACGAAGATATAGATTTCACGCTTTATATGGAAGAAAATAAAGAAATTATAGGTACGATTTCTTCTAGTCAAAATATAATTAAATCATTTGCAGTTGATCCAAAATATCGAGGACAAATTGCAAGTGTATTAATTTCGGAAATTATTAACCATTTGTATAAAAAAGGTTATTCTTTCTATCAAGTGTATACTAGTCCTGTAAATAAAGAAATATTTAAAGCTCTAAACTTTTATGAAATAATATCTTCAGATAAGGTTACACTTTTAGAATCAAAAAATAGAGATATCGTTAGAGATTTAAAACGCTTAAAGTATCGCTATAAATTAGATGGGGAAAATATTGGTTCAATTATTATGAACTGTAATCCATTTACACTAGGCCATCGTTATTTAATTGAAGAAGCAAGTAAACGTCATGATTTACTTATAGTGTTTATTTTAGAAGAAGATAAATCTACTTTCAAATATAAAGATCGGTTTAAAATGGTTGAACTTGGTGTAAAGGATTTGAAAAATGTAAAAGTGGTGCCATCATCAAGTTACTTAATTTCTAATTTTACCTTTCCGACTTACTTCTTAAAAAAAGAAGACTCAAGAATCAATGAACAAGCAACTATAGATGCGCTAATTTTTGAAAAATATTTTATTCCAATCTTTAAACTTAAAAAACGTTATTTAGGTAGTGAAGAAGATTTTGTTACAAAACAATATAATGAGGTATTAAAAAATAGACTAGGCGACTTTATTGAAATAATAAAACGCAAAGAATATAACAATGAAATTATTAGTGCTTCAAAAGTAAGAAAGTTAATTAATGAAGGTAAGTTTGCAGAAATAGTTAATTTGGTACCAAAAACTACTTATGATTACTTAAAGAAAATATATGAATAAAGTATTAAAAGCAAGAGAAGCAAGAAGCAATTTAATAATAGAAACTCTAACTAATTCAAGTAATAATGTAATAATTATTAAAGCAAATGTTGTAGGAGAAAACAAAAACACTTACTATAGCTATTTAGTTGTTAATATATTTTTTAAGTTGGTTCAAGAAAAAGTAAAGATCATAAAAGGTAAGTTTATTGAATCAGCAGATGGACCTTTCTATTTACTTGAAGTTAGCAATGATCTTAAAAATATAAAAGAGATATTAATAAATATAGAAGAGTATCATCCACTTGGAAGAATAGTGGATTTAGATGTTTATTCTAAAACTGGTAGTATTTCAAGACTTGATTTAGGAAAAGAGTTTAGAAAATGTATTATATGTGATGATATTGCTCATAAATGTATTCGAAGTAGAAAACATAGTGAAATAGAAGTTAAAGAAAAAATAGAAAGTTTAGTTCGTAATTACTTAGAAAATATCGTTTCAAAATCTGTTGATGATGCGATCACAATGGAAGCAAATTTAGATCCTAAGTTTGGCTTAGTTACAAGTAAAACGAGTGGTTCACATCCTGATATGGATTTTCATCTACTTATGAAGTCCAAAGATGCAATACATTTTGATTTAGTAAAGATGTTCTTTTTAGGCTTTGATAATGAATTACTAGCTGGTTTTAGAAAAGCTAGAATGCTTGGACTAGATACAGAAAGAAAAATGTATAAAGCAACTAACAACATTAATACATATAAAGGCTTAATCTTTATTCTTGGTATTACTTTAGTTAGCTTAGGGTATGCAATTAAAAATAAGCGCACTGATTTATTTAATTTAGTAAAAGATATTGGCAAAGACTTAATTATAGAATTTGATAACGAATTAAATACTTTCGGTAAAGAAGCATTTATTAAATATGGTATCAGTGGTGCAAGAGGAGAAGTTCATAAGGGACTAATTAGTGTAAGGGATGTAAAGAAGAGGTTAAGTAGTTTAAATAACGAAGACCTAACAATGGCACTAATATATTTAATAAAAAATGTTGATGATACTGTACTCTTAAAGCGGGCTAAAACTTTAGAAAAGTATTATTATTTTAAAGAGTTAGTTGGTAGCATAAATGAATATGATTTAGAGTTAATAAAGAAAGTAACAGATGAATGTATAGAAAATAATATTAGCTTTGGAGGAAGTGCCGATTTATTAATTACAAGTATTTTCTTAAAGCTAATTGAAAGGGAATTGGTGATAAACTATGAATAATAAACCAATCGGTGTAATGGATTCTGGAATTGGCGGCATAAATGTATTAAAGAAATTGGTAGAACGCTTGCCAAACGAAGACTTTATTTATGTTGCTGATACGCTTCATTGTCCCTATGGTACAAAATCTCCAGAAGAAATACGAGATTTAGTTGCAAGAGTAAGTAGTTATTTATTAAATCGTGGTTGTAAAGCAATAGTTATTGCTTGTAATACTGCAACTGCTCATTCAAAGTTTTTAAATGATTTAGAAGAAATTGTTTTAGGAGTAATTAATCCAACTGCCAATGCAGCTATTAAAAACTCTAAAAAGGTTGCAATCCTTGCAACTAATGTAACAATTGAATCTGGAATGTATCAAGAACTTTTACTAAATGCAAATAAAGAAGTATTTCCAATTAAATGTAGTGAATTTGTAACTGCAATTGAAAATGGTGATATTGATAATGAGGTTGCAAAAGAGTTAGTTGCAAATCACTTAAAGGATTATCAAGATAAAGATATTGATACTGTAATTTTAGGATGCACTCACTTTGACCTATATAAGAAACATATTAAAAAAGTCTTTAATAAAGCAAAGATCATTTCTTCAGGTGAACCAACAAGCATTGAATTAGAACGTTTATTAAAAAAACAAAATTTATTAAATCCTAATCCTCGAAAAGGTAAAGTTTACTTGAAGTCTACACTTGCTGCTAATCTATTAAAAGAGCAAGTTAAGATCTTTGATTTAGATTATGAATATATTGAAAAGATTGTAATTTAATCATGAGCCACATAAGTGGCCCATAATTTATTATTTTCATAAACCTTATTTAAAAAAATGTAAAAAAATGATACAATATGTATTAGATGATTAATTCAAAATAAGATAAAAGTTTTGCATTAAAATAATTCGATTAGAGGGTATTAATGGGAAAGTATAATGTTTCTGGTATAAAGATAGAATTTAATTATTGTTTTGATAATTATTTTAAAGACAGGATATCAAGTTATCAAATTAGTGATAATGAGATTGTTGATTATCAAATAAATGTTAGATTAAAAG
>Ga0209075_1001144_pt1 | contig 25375 bp, 24 predicted proteins | sample Stecom2011_FD_187523 | JGI IMG/M metagenome (GOLD analysis project Ga0209075, IMG submission 187523) | Agricultural soil microbial communities from Utah to study Nitrogen management - Steer compost 2011 (SPAdes) (version 2) | ecosystem: Environmental > Terrestrial > Soil > Agricultural land...
CTTCGTCTGAAACAAGCATTTCAGAAGTTACATCAATTAGAACGGAAGGTTTCCACATAAGTCCTTCTAAATGCCCTCCAACAAGCAATTTCCCACCTTTTTCCACAGCATCTTCGATATGCTTCTTAATTGTTTTTATAGCACCTTTGGAAATAAGTGGTCCAACTGCAGTATCAGGGTCGTTAGGATCACCCACTTTAATGGTTTCTACATGTTTAGTAAAGGCTTTACAGAATTTTTCATAGATAGGTTTCTCTACGATTATTCTTGAATTTGCCATACAGACCTGGCCTTGGTTAAAGAATATTCCAAATGCCGCTGAACGCACAGCATAGTCAAGGTCTGCATCTTTTAGTATTACCAACGGATTTTTACCTCCAAGCTCAGGAACAAAACGTTTCTGATATTTACCTGCAAGTGCTTGTAACTTGTTTCCTACTTTAGCTGATCCCGTAAAAGTGATTAACTTAGTGCGAGGATCAGAGAAAAGAGTATCCCCTAGGTCTTCATCAGCAGTAGGAATAACACTTAACACTCCCTTGGGAAGTCCAGCCTCATGGAATATTTCAGCGAAGAGTAAAGCTATTATTGGGGTATAAGGAGAAGGTTTAAGAATAAAACTATTACCGGCAGCAATAGCGGGTGCTAGTTTTTTGCTATTCAAAAGCAAGGGTGCATTGAAAGGACCAATACCAACTACAACTCCTAAAGGTTGTCTGTAGGTGAATGAAATTCGATTTGCCTCTTCTGCTGGCATGGTTTCGCCTCGAATTTGTCGGGTCTGGCCAGCAGCAATTCTAAAAGTACTAATTATATAATCGACTTCATACATCGCTTTACCAAAGACATTACCACCCTCATCAATCAGAGCTTTAGCCAATTCAGGTCGACGTCTTTCAGCAATCTCAGCTGCCTTTAAAAGAATCGCTTCCCGTTCTTTAGCTATTGTTTTTCCCCATTTTTTTTGGGATTTTTCTGCACTGTCTAAAGCAGTTTGAATATTAGCAGGACTGGCCAATCGAACCTTAGCTAAAACCTCATCATTATAAGGATTTATAGTGTCTATGATCTTTTGGTCGTCGGTTTCTAAAAACTCACCATTGATATAGGGAGCATAAACTTTTTTGTAATCAATTTTCAATTTTTTATTAGGCATGTTATTATATATTTTGTTATTCTTAAACCTAATGGTTCTTATGGTTGATTAAGAACCTCTATCTATAATGTTTCATTAATTAACACTTTAATTTCCATAAACACAATGCTTTGTTAACACCTCCTTCGTGATGCTTAAGAGGTTGCTTGTTTAAGAGAAATTAAAATAATGATCAATCAGCCGCCAGCTATCAGCCATCAGCAAGAACTACCTCCTAATTACCAGAGCACCGTCCCCAGGCCTCCGAACACTGACCTCTAAATACTCTAGCGTAGCGAGCCTGCGAGCGACTAACCGATTAAACGACTAAACAAATTGGAAGAAGTAGGATATGTGCCCACGAGAAAGATTCTCGCGGTAGCGGAGTGGGAAACAAGTATGATGTGTGAAAACTCCACCATCCGATTTTGCAAAGCAAAAACGACATACCCTTCCAAAGCCAACTTGTTGGCTTGCGGAACCTACTCTCTGAGCGAAGCGAAAGACTACTCTGTTACTTTTAAACGCATAGTACCTTTAGACCGAACGGTTTTTTATCGTTTTACCCCGACCCTAAAGGGAGACGATAAAAACTTATAAATGTCATTCTGACGAAGGAGGAACTTCTATCTTATGAATCGTAAATTATGTAGAAAGTCAAAGAATAAATGGTTCAACCCCGTTGGGGTTGACGTAGCATAAAGTGTATCTACCCCCGATTTCATCGGGGAATATCGATGGTTGTACCCCGCTGGGGTACTTGGTGTAGAAACTACTTATTCTACGTAATAAAAGAGCTCGCCCCGAAGGGATAATCTATCCTTCTAAACAGTTAAACGATTCACCGATTAAACACGAAGTAGTCAGAGGCTACGAAGTAAAAAACTCCACCATCCGATTTTGCAAAGCAAAAACGATATACTCTTCCAAAGCCAACTTGTTGGCTTGCGGAACCTGCTCTCTGAGCGAAGCGATAGACTACACTGTTTCTTTTAAACGCATAGTACCTTTAGACCGAACGGTTTTTTATCGTTTTACCCCGACCCTAAAGGGAGACGATAAAAACTTATAAATGTCATTCTGACGAAGGAGGAACTTCTATCTTATGAATCGTAAATTATGTAGAAAGTCAAAGAATAAATGGTTCAACCCCGTTGGGGTTGACGTAGCATAAAGTGTATCTACCCCCGATTTCATCGGGGAATATCGATGGTTGTACCCCGCTGGGGTACTTGGTGTAGAAACTACTTATTCTACGTAATAAAAGAGCTCGCCCCGAAGGGATAATCTATCCTTCTAAACAGTTAAACGATTCACCGATTAAACACGAAGTAGCCAGAGGCTACGAAGTAAAAAACTCAACCATCCGATTTTGCAAAGCAAAAACGATATACTCTTCCAAAGCCAACTTGTTGGCTGACGGAACCTACTCTCTGAGCGAAGCGAAAGACTACTCTGTTACTTATTGAAAAAGATAGTAAGTCTAAACTAAATGAAGCTTGTACTCCGAAATAGGTCAAGACATTCTAATTATCCCTCCGTAAAGTTAAATAACGCATGTGCGACGCTACTCACGGCATTGGTCATAATTTTGAAGTCTAAGGTTTCTATGGTATCTGTGGCGGTGTGATAATGTGGGTTGCCTTGGCCTCCACTGCCGATAATCATTACGGAAGGAATGTCCAATGCCCAATAATTCCGATGGTCTGAAGGACCGTTATTTCGATAATCATCGGCGAAAGATAAACGTCGGGAATCCATTTTTCCTTCTGCTCGTAATAGTTCAGCGAGTTTCATATTAAACGCATCGAATCTTCTTATACCAGAAACTATGAGCCGGTTTCTATAGAAGGAAACTTCCCTAGCACCAGTCTTTTCTTCGCGATAGTATCCTATCATTTCAAGAGCGATCATTCCTATATAGTCCTTGTTTGAATCTACAATAGATCTAGCATGAATATAGCTGCCCATTTCTTCTGTTTTAAAAAACGGAGGTTCCTCCAAGCAATAAGAAACAAAATCAATTCCATAGTCTAACTCCAAGCCACTTTCGGTTAGCAATCGTATAATTTCCAACAAACCAGCTACACTACTAGCATTATCATCTGCGCCAGGTTGTTCTTTATATACATCATAATGTGCCCCGAGGATAAATCGTTTTATTTTTTGGGGTTGGTAAGAAGCGATAATATTTTCGTAGCTATTTCCTTTAGCTTTCCATTCTTGCCTAGTAGTTTGCAAACCGGATTTCTGCATTTCTTCCTCGATATAATCCGCGGTTTTGCGAAGACTTTCCATGTTTTTGTAGTTTCGATAAGGGTATATAGAAGTCAGAAATTCTACATGCTTATATAAATTCTCTGAATTAACTTCCATTTCTTATCTCTTTAAACTACTGTTTTTCTTGGCTCCCACATTACTAAATCGATGTGATTGCAACATAGCAATCTTATTCTCTTTCGCCTCTAAAAATATTTCCTTTCGAAGATTATTTTATAACTCTTTAACGGAATAAAATCCCACATAAATTCTATTAAAGAATAAAATATACTCATAATTACTTTTTAAACCTTTAAAAAACAAGTATTTTTGCATGTAAAATAAATTATTTAGGTTAATCTAAATAAGTGAACCGAAGAATGTTAGAAATACAAAATCTAAGTGTTGTTTATTCCAATGGCGTGGAGGCCTTAAGTGACGTAAATCTGCAATTGAATGCTGGAAGTATTTACGGTATTATAGGACCAAATGGCGCAGGAAAAACCACTTTTGTAAAAGGCATTTTGGGAATAGTACCGGCTCACGGAAAAGTTACCTATAAAGGAAAGTCTATAAAGTCATGGGCAAAACAAACCGCCTATGTGGAGCAAAAGAAAAATTTAGACTTGGATTTTCCCATCAGTGTTTTGGACTGTGTATTATTGGGAACTTATCCAAAGCTTAGATTCTTTGAAAAACCAGGAGCTACCGAAAAAGCTGCTGCTAGAAAAGCGATCCAGCAAGTAGGTTTAACCGATCAAGAAAACAGACAAATAGGAGAACTATCTGGCGGACAGTTTCAGAGAGTACTCATTGCTAGAACCATTGTTCAAGATGCCGATTTGATATTCTTAGACGAACCTTTTGTAGGAGTAGATGTTAACAGTGAAGCGATTATTATTGATTTATTAAAGCAATTAGTAGCGGAAGGAAAAACCATTTTCATGGTGCATCATGACCTAAGCAAAGTTCGTGATTACTTTGAAAAAGTAATCCTTATCAATAAAAAAGTGATTGCTCATGGACCCACAGAGAAAGCTTTCACTAAAGAAAACCTCATAAAGACTTTTGATGTTCTCGATAACCCATTGTTTACTTAAAACCGACTAAAAGAAAAAATACCCCATGGGAGAAGCCTTACAAACTTTTATCAGCGATCTGATAGAATATCCATTTTTACAACATGCCCTTAGCATCTCTTTGATTCTGGGTATCGCTTGTGGTATGGTAGGTTGCTTTATTGTGCTACGTGGCTTAGCGCTGATGGGCGATGCCATCTCTCATGCCGTTTTACCTGGTGTAGCTATTTCCTACATTTTGAATATCAGTTACTTTTTTGGAGCAGTAGCTTTTGGAATTATGGCTGCTTTAGGGATTAGTTTTCTACAGCACAATAGCAAAATAAAATCCGACTCCGCCATTGGGATTGTCTTCTCTGCCTTTTTAGCTCTAGGAATTCTATTGGTTACAAAAATTCAAAGTGCCATTAATCTAAACAATATTTTATTCGGGAATGTACTTACCATCACCCCTAGCGATCGAATCCTAACCATAGTAGTAGCAGGTGTTGTTATTACAGCCATATTTTTGTTTTTTAAAGAATTGCAACTCAGTACTTTTGATCCAGTTATGGCGCAAACCAGTGGGCTTTCTGTAAATTTAATCAACTACTTATTGATGTTGCTTCTTACCTTAATCACGGTGGTTTCTTTACAAACTGTAGGAGTCATCCTAGTGGTATCTTTATTGATCACCCCTGCTTCTACCGCGTTTTTACTCACCAAAAGTTTAAAATCCATGCTATGGGTCTCCGCTCTTATTGGCGCGTTCTCTGCAGTAATAGGTCTGTTTTTCAGTGTCACCTATAATTTACCATCTGGAGTGGTGATTGTTCTTACCGCTACGATTATCTTTTTGTTGGTTTTCTTTTTCCATCCAAAGTCAGGACTATTGTGGCAACAAGTGAATAAAAGAAGACCGAAAACAGCTTAATTATAAATTTTACTATCACATTTTAATACCCACCCCATGAAAAAACATCGTTCTATACTAGCATTTATCCTTGTCGGTTTACTATTTGTATCCTGTCAAAACACAAATAATGCTAAAATAGTGGCTAACGATAAAGTCAAAGTAATTTCTAGTTTTTCTATCTTGACGGATATCTTATATCAGATAGGGAAAGATTCTATCGACGTTCACAATTTGGCTCCTGTAGGCACTGATCCACACGAATACCAACCTGTACCAGAGGACATGAAGTTTGCATCTAGTGCTGATTTATTTGTCTATAATGGATTAAACCTTGAGGGAGGAGATAATGGATGGTTTTCTAAGCTCGTGAAGTCAGTAAAAGCAGATAAAAGTCGTGTTATAGAAGTTTCTAGCACTATCCAACCAATGTATTTACTGGTAGATGAAAACGATGAGAAAATGGAGGTTAACCCGCATTCTTTCATAAGCCCTGTGGTAGGTATAGAAATGGCAAAAGCCATAGGCCAAGCTCTTATTTCTGTGGATGATGCCAACAAAGAGTTTTATGAGAAAAACCTAGAGGAATATCTAGCTAAGTTAACTGCTATAGAGAAGAAGTACCGAGAAAGCTTTGCTTCGATTCCAGAAGAGGATCGATATTTTATAGCTAGCGAAAGAGCTTTTCAATATTTAGCTGCGGAATATGGTTTAACCGAAGGGTTTATTTGGTCGGTCGATACCGAAGAAAACGGTTCTCCAGACCAGATTAAAAATGCCATTGCTTTCGTAAAAGAAAACCAACCGAAAGTATTATTTATCGAATCCAATAAGGACAGCCGTCCTATGCAAACCGTCTCCAAAGAAACCGGAGTTCCTATCTATTATCCAGCTATATACAGCGATGAGCTAGGAAGACCAGGACAAGAAGCAGATACGTACCTTACCTACTTAGAATACAACTTGAAGCATATTTATAATGGGTTGATAGGGAATTTATAAATACGCGGATTTGTAAATTTGCAAAATCGCTTTTGTTTGTTTCGGAGAATTTATGCTGAAACTTACGCAGGACTCTTCAAAAAAAGTGTTTTAAAAACAAAAGTGTAGAATCTATAAGTAGCAAGCTACTTATAGATCGAGCATGCGTTTGCCTATGGCAAACAGCAGAGGAGTGTTCAGAAGCAAGCTTGTGAGCGGATGATTTTAATTGGGTTTATCGAAGCGCTTAATTCTATAAAATAGAAAACACTTGTAATGACTTTAAACATTTCCTACATTTATATTGGGTAGTGATTTAACAGCACATAAGTGTATCGTTACGTTAATAATATTTATGTTTGTAACAACATGCTTACCCCGCTTCCCATTAAGATCAGCGCGCTCAGGGTAAGCTTTTTATTTTTATAGATATGAGTAAAACTCATTATTCTAAATCTTTCCTCTCCTATGAGCAACAGCTAGAGCAATTAAGAAGCCGCGGATTAATTATTGAAAATAAAACTAAAGCACTACATCTGCTTGAATATATCAGTTATTATAGACTTAGCGGATATTGGTATCCGTTACTTTCGGACAAGAAAAATCACATTTTTAAAGAAAATGCTACGTTCGAAACAGCCTTTAGACTTTATTGTTTTGATAGGAAGTTGAGACAAATGGTTTTAGCAGAGATTGAAAAAATAGAGATAGCCGTAAGAGCTAAAATAACCTATGTTATGTCGGAAAAATACAGCTCTTTTTGGTTCATGAATAAGAATCATTTTATAAACTACAAAGTGCATCATCAATTTATCTCTCGACTAAAAGATGTTTACAATCGTAGTGATGAAGAGTTTATTGGAGCCTTCTCTAAAAAGTATTCAAATCCAATTCCACCAAGTTGGATGATAATGGAGATTGTTTCTTTTGGTACTATATCTATAATGTATAAAAACCTTAAACCCAGTAAAGAAAAAAGAATTATTGCTAATTATTTTGGTTTAGCCGACGTAGTGTTTTCTAAATGGTTACACAGTCTTGTCTATTTAAGAAACGTATGTGCACATCATACACGTCTATGGAATAGGTCTATTAGCATTCGTCCTCCACACCCTAGAAGAACTCATTATCAGTGGTTGAATAATACAGATGTGTCAAATGACAGAACCTACTATATATTAAGTATGATTCTTTATTTTCTACAATCGATCAATCCTCACAATTCTTTTAGTAAACGTTTTCAAGAGCTACTAAAGGATTATGATAATGTGGATTTAAAGTCATTAGGTTTTCCAGACAATTGGAGTGAAGAACCTTTATGGCGTATTTAAATTAACTAACAGCTCAAAAGTTAGCGTTTCAACAAACACAATAAGCGTAAATTATTGTAAGTCATACTTCAATGAAAATTTCTGATTAAAGTAAAAGTGCAGAACCTATAAGTAGCAAGCTACTTATAGGTCGAGCAGTGCGTTTGCCAATGGCAAACGGCAAAGGAGTGTTCAGAAGCAAGCTTCTGAACGGATGAGTTTGACAATGTATATTCTTAAGCGCATCATTCGTTTTTGCAAAGCAAAATCAATCTACTCTTCAAAAGACAATTTGTTGGCTTTGAAACTGCTCTCTGGAGCGAAGCGACAGACTGCACTGTTACCTATTAAAAAGGATTCTTAATCTTATTTATTATGTGACTTAATATCCATAATAAACTCCTCCACTTTACTCTCGTCTGTAGCCCACGAAGTGATTAGCCTTATAGCAGAAGTATTTTTATCGATTGCTTTCCATTCATAAAACAGATATTTCTTGCTTAGCTTATCGATGAGTCCTTTTGGGAGAATTGGAAAAATCTGATTCGTGGTGGATTCAGTCAAAAAAGAATAGCCTTGTTCTTTTAGTGGTTCGGCTATTTTCTGTGCCATTTTATTAGCGTGCGATGCTAAGCTAAAATATAAGTCGTCTTTAAACAATTCAAGAAATTGAATACCTAGCATTCTTCCTTTGGCTAATAATGCGCCTTTTTGTTTGAGGACATAGTCAAAATTGGGTGCTAAATTAGGATTATTAAATACTATCGCTTCTCCCAGTAATGCACCATTCTTCGTTCCACCGATGTAAAATACGTCGGTTAATTTAGCAACATTTTCAAGCGTCAACGTATTGTCTACAGCAGATAATGCGTGTCCCAATCGTGCTCCGTCCAAGAAGAGTAATAAATTCTTTGACTTACAATATTTATAAAGTTGTTCTAACTCTGCTTTCTGATATATAGTGCCAATCTCGGTGGAGTTGGATAGATACACCAATTTTGGTTTTACCACGTGTGGTCGTAAAGCGTATTCTTGCAATACTTTTTCTAAGTCCGATGGTTTTAATTTCCCATCCTTTGTATCTACTGTAATTATTCTGTGTCCAGTCGCTTCAATGGCACCTGTTTCGTGTGTATAGATATGTCCTGTTTTTGCGCTTATAACTGCTTCGTGAAGTTGCAATAAGCTAGAAATAACAAGAAGGTTCGCTAGTGTACCACCAGAAACAAAATAAATCTCAGCATCTGTATTGCCTATCTTTTGTTTTAATAACTCCTTCGCTTGATTGGAATATTCGTCTTCGCCATAGCCCAACTGTTGCACCAGATTTATCTCTAAAAGTTTGTTTAGAATATTTGGATGTGCTCCTTCGGAATAGTCATTCTTTAAATTGTATAGCATGTTGCTTCTAGGTCTAGATTCTTAATTAGAGATACTTGAAATAGGTTGATGGAATCAAATATAATTCATTTTAATAATTCTAAGCTATTATGAACTCCAGGAATATCCTCGTGAAATGTCAGCGCATCTTAAACTATATTCAAAGTCATCATATATACTGCTAAAGCTGATATTGCCGAGTAAATCAAGCCTACAAAAACTATATACCCTACTCTTTTATGGGTTTTCGAAAATTTTCCTGGCAGGCTTTTTTTGAATTTTCTATTAGATAAGATGATGAGAACAGTCCACAATATATAGGTTAGAACCGCAACAAGGATATGAGAAACCAAAGTAATGGTAAAGAAACTAGTGCCATAATAGGCACTATTCGACGTTAAGCTTCCAGATCCACCAGAATACCGAATTAACATTTCTAATCCCAAGACACCAAGAACAGAGATATAGAAAACAAAGTTCTGAATTTTCTTATGTCTTTTATAGTCTTTTTTCTTAGCCAATGTCACGGCATAATAAACTCCGAAAGGAGATAAAAGTGTTAACAGCATTACTGCAGTCATTATGAGAATAGTATAATTCATCGAGTTATATAATTTTTAATTTCGCAACGAAGTTAAAGGTTTACTTTTAGAATGTGTACAACTAAGAAATTATGCTAATAATTTTTTTCTTTCCAAAATCATTGCATTAGCATTAAATTATTTCCGAATTTAGAGCAATCATAATCTATTAAAGACGAAGCTATCTTCGAAATGCTTTTTAAAATTCTGACTATGACACTAAATATATTTAAATATAGGCTGGTTACGCTTTTTGCCTTCTCTTTTTTATTGTTTTCTTCTAAGGCTTTAATCGCTCAAGAAAAAATAACCATAGAGGATTATCAGCGCGCCGTTGGTTTTATGCATGAAAACTATCATAACAAAAAAGCATTTAATCTAAACATACGTCCCAATTGGTTTCCAGATAGTACTGGAGTTTGGTACATACATCATTCACCTGAAGCAAAGAAATATCTTAAAATATCTCTTCCCCATTTGGAACGCTCCGATTTATTTGACCATCACAGACTAGCTCAAACACTTTCCGACTTGTTGGACACCGACATCGATCCAAAAAATCTTCCAATAAAAAGCATTAAGTATAAAAATGCAACAGAATTGGAAATTAAAGTCAAAGACAAAACCCACCTTCTAAATACAAATAACTATAGCTTAAAAAATATTCCCGTAAAAGAAGAGGTAGATAAAAAAGAAAAAACTTCTCCCGACAAAAAATGGGTGGCCTATGCTAAAGATCATAATTTATTAATTAAGTCTGCAAATGGGGATGTGGTAAAACAGCTAAGCAAGTCAGGCGAAAAAGGATATGAATATGCTAGTTACTACGGATGGTATGATATTATGGAAGGAGAAAATGGCGAACGTCCAGAGTACTTCCGCATGGAATGGTCAGCAGATAGCAAGTGGATTTACACCAATATTATCGACTTAAGATCTGCTCAAAAAATGCATTTATTGGATTGGAGTATAGACAGCTTATACCGACCAAAAGTGCTTTCTTACTATCGCGGTTCTCCAGGAGATACCTCCATGGTTTATGTGGAACCAGTATTTTTCAATGTAGATTCTGGAAGGGAAATAAAAGTCGACTTACCTAGAAGCACGCATATAAACAGTATTTCTGTACAATGGTCTAAAACCCCAGGAGTGGTATACTTAGAGTCAACGTCTAGAGGCTTTCAAAACAAAGCTATTCATAGATTCAACCTTACTTCCGAAAAACTAGAAACTCTTTATACCGAATCGAGTGAAACCAATATTGACAACTTTGTCCACCAGTTTGCAGAAGATGCTGGACGCTTGTTCTTTTTGTCAGAGAAAAGTGGTTGGCGCCAGCTATATAGTGTAGATTTAAAAACCAAAGAAGAAAAAGCAATAAGCAATGGTACTTACTATGTAAATAGTATAGTACGGATAGATGAAAAGGAACAAAAAATATATTTCCTTGCCTCTGGGAAAGAAAAAGGAAGAAACCCATATTATCAGCACTTATATAGTATTTCGTTCAATGGGAAAGACCTGAAATTACTAACATCAGAAAATCTACACCACCAAATTAGCTTGTCTCCAGATGGCCACTATTTTGTAGATAACTACTCTACCGTAAACATTCCAACCACTAGCGTTTTGCGAAGTAGCAAAACAGGGAGGGTTTTGGAGCAACTAGGCCAAGCAGACGTAAGTATGCTACAAAACTGGAGCCCTCCAGAAATATTCAGCACAACAGCACGAGATGGAGAAACTACTATCTATGGAGCGATATGGAAACCAACCAATTTTGATTCTACCAAGTCTTATCCCATTATTGAAATGAGTTATACTGGACCCCATACACAAGTATTTCCAAAAAGCTTTTCGGAAGCCTTGAACCAACAATCCCTTGCCGAATTAGGTTTTGTGGTGGTAGTAGTAGATGGTCTAGGGTCGTCGGGGAGATCGAAAAAGTTTCATAATTACTCTTACAGAAATCTAGGTGGAAATCTAGAAGACCATGTTCTTGCTATAAAATACCTAGGAAAAAAATACTCTTGGATAGATACTAATCGCGTAGGAATTTTCGGACATTCGGCTGGAGGTTATGATGCAGGTCGTGCCGTTTTGGCCTATCCAGATTTTTATAAAGTGGCTGTTGCAAGCGCGGCAGATCACGACCACAGAATGGAAAAAGCATGGTGGCCAGAAATGTATATGGGATGGCCTGTAGACTCTGCCTACCATGAACAATCTAACATAACTAATGCAAAAAACCTAAAAGGCAAGTTGCTCCTTGTTCACGGAGGAATTGACGAGAATGTAAACCCATCTGCTACTTTCAAACTCGCAGAAGCACTTATAAATGCAGACAAACAGTTTGACATGCTAATTTTACCAAGCCAACGACATAGCTACCAAGGAGCACACTTAAAGTACTTTACCAAACTAAGATGGAACTACTTTGTAGAACACCTTCGAGGAGTGAAACCAATCTGGGATTTTGAATGGAATTAGATGTACCCTAGATTAGAGCAAATTATTCGCTACGCTATGAATGCTAGAATCACCAATAGTAATTCTAGCATTCATAGTGAAAATTAATTCTCTTAAAACTTCCTTTGAAATTTCATATCTTACCAAAGGTTTAGAGAATAATGATTTTTCAATCATAGATAGCACTGTGAAGATATTAGTTATAGAAGACGAGCAACTCTTGTTGCAAAGCATAAAAACTTCCCTAGAAAAAGAAGGCTTTCTAGTAGAAATCGCTATGGACTACCATAGTGCGCTAGAGAAGGTATTTATGTATGAATACGACTGTATATTGTTAGACATTATGTTGCCTAACGGAAGTGGCTTCGAAATTCTAGAAGCGCTTAAAAAATATGATAAATCAGAAAACATCATTATTATTTCTGCCAAAGATTCTTTAGACGATAAGCTTTTAGGTTTAGAGCTTGGCGCTGATGATTATATAACCAAACCTTTTCATCTAGCAGAGCTCAACGCTCGCGTAAAAGCAGTGCTGAGAAGAAAAACTCAAGATGGCGCAACACAGATGGAATTCTCTAACTTAAAACTAGATTTTGAAGAAAGACTTGTTAGCATTAACGAGCAGCCTATCCCTTTAAATAGAAAAGAGTTCGCTATTCTGAACTACTTTCTTTTGAACAAAAATAGATTGGTAACCAAAACGAGCCTTGCAGAGCATGTTTGGGGAGATAATATCGATCAAGTCGATAATTTTGACTTTATCTATTATCAAATCAAAAACCTTCGTAATAAGTTGAAAGAGTTTGGCGCGGAGGTAAAAATTAAATCCATTTATGGGGTGGGTTATAAATTAGTGGAAAAATGAAACTCCTAAATCGGTCTATAATCTACTTGTCCATTTCTATTCTAGCCATTATAGGAATTTGGTCTGTTTTCTTCTATATAAATATGGAGAAAGAAATAAAAAGCAGTATCGATGAAGGCTTGCGGAACTACAAACGGCTTATCATCCAAAATGCACATAAAGACCCTAGTATTTTACATAAAACCTATTTTGATGAAAGTTTTTTTACTATTCAAAAAATAGATAAAAAGACAGGTCTTACTTTTGTAAATCAATATTTAGACACTATTCTCTACATGCAGGATTTTTACGATCCTACACCCGAACTTGAGGAAGTACGCATGCTTATAACGGCATTTGAATTTGATGAGGAGTATTATATGCTAAAAGTGGCCAATGCCATGGTAGATAAAGAGGATATGGTTGCGGCATTCTTTAAAAACACCATATGGCTTTACCTAAGCTTGATTATAGCAATTCTGATAATTAATAACATTGTATTAAAAAGATTGTGGAAGCCTTTCTATGATTTGTTATTTCAAATAAAAGAGTACCGACTAGATAGCACACAAAAACTACCAAAAGTCCAAACGAGAACCAAAGAATTTACCGACCTAAACAACACTATAAACACCTTACTTGTAGACAGTAAAGTTGTTTATGAACAGCAGAAACAGTTTATAGGAAATGCTTCGCACGAGCTACAAACACCTTTGGCAATCAGCATAAATAAAATGGAGCTCTTACTAGAGGACAAAAATCTAAGCCAAGAACAGGCAACCACGATAACAGAGATTTACGATATTAGCCAAAGAATGGTACGACTCAATAAGTCCCTTTTGCTTTTAAGTAAAATAGAAAACAAACAATTTTTAAAAAATCAAGAGGTTTCTCTACTCGAAGTAACCCAGAACTCTATAGAGGAGTTAGAAGATTTTGCAGCGTTTAAGAAGATAGAAATCCTTATAAAAAAGTCCTCCACCACTCTACTTAGCATCGATCCTACACTTGCATATATATTGATTTCAAACCTTATTAGAAATGCCATATTTCATAATATAGAAAACGGCGTGGTGCATATTACAGTAGATAAAAATAGTTTTAAAATCTGTAATACTGGTGTAGAACATGCTTTGGATAAAGATAAAATATTCACACAGTTTTATAAATCGCACAAAAACTCCAAAGGCACTGGACTAGGACTAGCCATAGTTAAAGCAATTACCGACTTATACGGATATCTTATCTCCTACGAATTTACCGACAAACATCATTGTATTAAAATCCAATTTGATACAACGCATTCTTCGCAAATGTAATCATTCCCAACTCTTTCCAGATTTGTATGTTTCCTTTGCTGTATAAATCAAAATTTATACACACTAAATGAGAATACCCTTTCTGTTTTTCGCACTATCTATTGCTACTTCCATGGGTTTTGCACAGACACTTGATGGAAACAAAGCATCGACAGAGGTGCTTAATAAATTTCAAGCTCAATTTCCAAAAGCAGAGCAAGTGGTATGGAAAAAAGACAAGGAGTTTTACAAAGTCGCATTTCAGACAATAGAAAATAGATACCATAATGAGCTATGGTATAATTCCGATGGCAACTTGCAAAAGCATGTAGAGGAATTCTCTAATGATAACTTATCAGAAAATATAAAAAAGTATATCGCACGAAAGTACAAAAACTACAATATAGATAAAGTATATAGGGTAACGGAGAACAGCATAAAAAAATATAAAGTGCAGATTGAAAAATATGATAAACAAATGTATCTGTTTTTTAATGAGGATGGAAAACGACTTAAATAGTCTTTAAAAAGCTCAAGATAAAAATATTCAAACACGCAGTGACCTTAAAGTATTTCTCTTCAGATTATGGCAAAACTAAATAAAATCAACACCCTCAGAAAAGCGATTACACAATCCCTTACAAAAAATGTAGGGAGATCGAGTAGCGTTCCAAGCGATTTTAAAAACAAGGATATAAAGAAAATTCTTGTATGTAGACCCAATGGTAGGCTAGGAAATTTACTGCTAGTTACCCCACTTTTACAAGAGTTAAAAGAAACCTTTCCAAATGCTAAAGTAGATTTATTTGTAAAAGGGAACTTGGCACCTATTCTTTTGGAAAACTATAGCAATGTAGAGGATATTATCATCCTGCCAGGAAAACCATTTAAACAATTATTTAAATATATTGCAACATGGTTTAAGCTTAAAAAGAACTCCTACGATTTGGCTATCAATGTAGCTCCTAGCTCATCTTCTGGAAGATTGTCTACCAAAATATCGTCCGCAAAGCACAAGGTTTATGGGGAACTGTGCGATGCCATTCAAAAAGAATATGACGACCATGTGCACATTGCAAAACACCCTGTATATGCTCTTAGAGACTATATAGATTACTCTGGAATGAATGTATCGGAGCGACCAATTCATTGTTTAAATTTGAAATTAGATGAAAAGGAAATGGAAAATGGACGTAAAATCCTGAAGGATTTAATGGAAAATGATAAGAAAACCATTTGTATTTTCACTTATGCCACTGGAGAAAAATGCTATACCGAATCATGGTGGGAGGAGATGTATACAAGTTTATTAACCACATTTCCTGACTACAATATTATAGAGGTACTTCCTAAAGAAAACATCTCTCAAATCTCTTTTAGAGCCACTAGTTTTTATAGTCGTGATTTACGAGAAATAGGTGCATTGATTTCTCAAACCGAAGTATTTATCGGCGCTGATAGTGGGATGATGCACTTAGCCAGTTCTGTAGATACTCCAACACTAGGATTGTTTTCCATTACCGACCATAAAGTTTACGCCCCATACAACAACCAAAGTATAGCTAAAAACACTAATAGTTGTAGTGTTGAAGACTGTATAGAGGATATTAAGGAGATTTTAAAATGTAAGGAAGAGCAATTCTCCGTTGCCCTTTAAATAGTAAATCGCACCAGATAATCTTCCAGATTCAAAATTTCAATGGAGGATAATATAAGCAAAGACACCTCGGAATTAGAGATGCTAAAAAAATATAGAAGGAAAAGAATTACACATTTCTATACTCTACCATTCCGAAGAATTTTACCACGCTATTCCTCTAAAGCCATATTTACTTTAACACCTCGTCTATTGGCTTCCAAGTCATATCAAAAGCTTCGGCAACTTCTTGGTACACAATAGTACCGTTTGCAATATTTAGACCTTTTTGCAGTTCCTTATCATCTTTAATTGCTTGCTTCCAGCCTTTATTTGCAACGGAAAGTGCATAGCTTAAAGTTAGGTTGGTTAGGCCAACGGTAGAAGTATATGGTACAGCACCTGGCATATTGGATACACAATAATGCACCACATCGTCTACCAAAAATACGGGATCTTCGTGGGTGGTTGGCTTGGAGGTTTCAAAACAGCCGCCTTGATCTATAGCCACGTCTACCATTACCGTTCTTGGACGCATTTCTTTTAACATATCTCTAGTTATCAATTTTGGTGCTTCTGCTCCTGGTATCAGTACCGCACCAATGATTAAATCAACTGTAGGAAGCATGGCTCTTATATTGGCTTCGCTAGAAAACACGGTGTTTATATTGTCTGGTAAAATATCATCCAAATAACGCAGTTTCGTCATATCAATATCCATAATAGTGACATCTGCTCCCATTCCTGCGGCAATTTTAGCTGCATTAACTCCAACAATTCCGCCTCCTAGTACAAGAACATTTGCAGGTTTTACTCCTGGAATTCCTCCTAAGAGAATACCAAGACCTCCATTGGATTTCTCTAAAAACACTGCTCCTTCTTGTGCTGCCATTCTTCCTGCAACCTCGCTCATAGGAATAAGTAAAGGTAAAGCACCATCCTCATCTTCCACCGTTTCATAAGCAATAGCAATGCTTTTTGAGTTTACTACCGCTTTGGTTAGTTTTTCATCTGCTGCAAAATGGAAGAAAGTAAAGATAATTTGACCTTCTCGCATATAGGGATATTCTTCTGCCTCTGGCTCTTTTACTTTTAGTATCATCTCCGCACGTTGCCATAATTCCTCCACATCGTTTAAAATAGTAGCACCAGCATCTAAATACATTTGATCGGTAAAGCCACTGCCAAGTCCAGCTCCTTTTTGAATTAGAACTTTGTGTCCATTACGCTTCATTACTATAACGCCGCCTGGTTGCATTGCTACGCGGTTCTCGTCTGATTTAATTTCTTTTGGTACACCAATTATCATAAAGTGTGATTTATTTTTATTAAAATTTTAATGCTATAAGGTAAGTAATTTTTAAGCCAAATACGAGTGTGGGTGTGGATAGTTATAATAGCTATAAGTACCAATACTTTTGTTTGGAAAAGGAAGTCATTTGGTTAGGAAAACATTCAAATACGATCGTTCTACTGCATTTCATTCATTTATATATACGTCCTCTCTTAAATAAATAACTAAAATACTACCTTAAAAAGAATCATTCAGACAAGACATTAGACTCAAACGCTTCTCAAGTCAAAAACCTCTAGATGCTTTTAATTGTACATAATGTAACGTAAAAACTTCTATAAAAAACGTTCTATTTCTACTGAATAATCCGATAGTTAAAACCCGTATACTTTGGAGCACCTCAAGATATCCTCAAGAGAACAGAACAAGGAAATGTAAAAAAGATATTGGAAAAAGTATAGCAGGACATGAGTTTCTGTGGTTGCTATAAAAAAGCCTGCTACTGGCATATAGTTATATATGAAATAGAAGGCTTTCCATCGGGAAGTAAACTTGTAAAACAATGTGTACCAAGTTATTTAGGAGCTTCCCACTCTGATTCAATAACAGTCGTTTTTTAATCTATTCGTTCTTCAAGAACCCTTCCATCAACATCGAAGACAACCTCCCAGCTGTCATCACCGCTTTCTAATTCCACTTTATAGGTCGTGGTATTATCATACCAGAGTATTTTCACATCGTCTACAAAGTACTCAGAATAATTTATTCCAATTTCCTGCAAAACAGCTTCTGGTAAATCTTCCTTTGCAATTTCTTGTTCTTTTCTATGCATCATTCCCTCTTCTGTATACCAAACCTCATGATCCATCCAGTCTACATCAAATTCCACTTTATAATACGCTTTGTCTCGCTCCCATTCTACATCGGTTGCATTAGGAAATTCTTTCGTAAAAGTAATCTTTACCACCTCAGGAACTTCGGTAGGTTTAAGGTCTTGTGCCCAGACAGTTGCGGTGGCAAATACCAGTAGGATAATTGTTTTTAGCGTTTTCATAGCAATAAGTTTTTAAAGTTATATACAAGATATTTATACTTCAAAAGTATTTTTACTAACAGCCTGTTAATGTTTGGGTTACAAGTGTTATTTAACAAGAAACGAGCTAAACAAAAAACGGGCTATATGCTATGTATTTTGAGTGTTGTTTGATTTTAAAATAGATTTATCCATATTCATTCGATCTACAACTTTCTTCCCAATCCACTCTCGAATCAAATACCACCCCGTAAGACTAAATAAAACATGGCCAATGGTCCAAAATGACCATGCTACATAATCAGTTATTGGCGGTGTGTTATCGGGAAGTAAGGTTAGAAAATACAGCAAAGTACTACCAATTCCTACTATAACAATATAATATACCAATCGCATTTCTTTTTTAAAATAGGCCAATAGATAGTACAGTATACAAAGACTGAAAATACATGTGGCAAAATGAAAGATTCCTTGAATCAACCAGACAGGGCGCATTTGATTTAATAGCGGTATATAACTTACCTCGAACAGCAAATTGTAGGCATCAACTTGCCACAGAAGCTGCGGGATTTTTAAAAATATTGCAAGTACCAATCCACTAATCAAACCTATAAGAATCCAGAGTACTGCTTTTACCATCAATTTTATTTTTTAAACGGGAAATTAATATGGAATGATTAAAATGAATATTTTATTTGTTTAAGATGGCTCTTAAACCTAATCGAATAATACGTTTATTCGATTAAATATTACTAACCATCTACCTTATAAATATAGGGAAATTTATACCCATAAAATACACTTTAAAACAATTTGTCAAATCCACAATAAAACAAATTTACCCAGACTTAATGCCAATACACAACCTTAACCGACAAAAACATATCAACTTAACAAAAATTAGTGTATGTTATTATTAAAATAACATTCTCTATTCATTCTATACGCAATCAATTTATAACTTTGAGTACGACAATAAATAACGAGGATTAATCAAAACTAAAACTATGAAAAACTCAAAATTAATGGAAGCGTTGAATAATTGTATTGTGCATTGTAATTATTGTGCCGATGCATGTTTGGATGAGAAAGATGTTAAAATGATGATAAACTGCATCAGAACAGATAGAGCTTGTGCGGAAATATGTAATACCACCTTAAACTTATTATCGTCAAACTATGCAGATGCAAAAGATATGGTTGCATATTGCTATAAAACCTGTTTAAAGTGCGCAGAAGAATGTGCTAAACACGATGCAAAACATTGTAAGGATTGTGCGGAAGCCTGCAGAAAATGTGCCGAAGCTTGTAAAGCCTACTTAAACTAAAGCTCTTTTTGAATTATAGCAAATTTTAATTTATTTAATATTTCTGATAAATAATAGATAAAAGCGTAAGACTCGTTTTGTACAGAAACACAGTAATCATAAATCTATTAGAACTTATCCATTAATCCCCCTTTTACTTTTAATAATTAACCAAAACCATAATTATGAAAAACGCATTAAGAATTTTAGGATTATTAGGACTGTTTGTATTTGCCATCTCTTGTGGAAAAAATACCAACCCTTCCGATAAAGATTTATTTGTTGGAACCTATGAAGGAACCGTTGGTTACACCGATAACAACGATGAAGTTCATTCCGATGACAGTTCCATAACGGTCGTAAAAGTTGGAGATAAATATAATTTCCAATTTAACAAGTCAGGGATTCCCATGTTGACTGGTATTGAATTAAACGAAAAAAATAAAAGCACTACGGTTAACTTGGACTTCGAAGATGGACTAAGAGTCATTAGAATAGATGCCAATAACCTATTCATTCAATATTCTAAAGAGGACAAAACCTGGACCGCCAAAACAAAGCGATAGCTAATTCTTAAAAGTATTAAATACCAAACGGAGTGAAGTTTTAAAAACCTCACTCCGTATTTTTTTCAGCATACAGAAAAAATTCGGTTATGTGGAAATTTACTTTTTGAATACAAGGTTTCTTTTAACTTTCGATATCGTCCTCATCCTCCTCTTCCTCTTCAAATCCTTCCTCTTCTATCCTGTCCAAATATTCGTCTGGATGATCCATTTTATCAATTTCTTCCTCCTCTACTGACTCGTATTCTTCGTCTACTCCCTCTACTTCAGACTCATTTTCGAACTCTTCCTTCTTGAGTTTCTGAAGTAATATTTGCACCTCTTCTTCGGTTTCGGTGAGCTTGGCTTCGCATATTTTCACTAAGACTGCCGCTCGTTTTATGTAATCGGAAAGCTGATCGATGTTTACATTCCCCTCTTCAATTTGTTGTACTATTTCCTGTAGCTCTTTAAAAGCAGCTTCGTAGGTATAGTTATTCTTTTCTTCCATGTTCATTTATTTTTAAAACCTTACTCTGTACTTCTCCGTCGCGAAGCTGATTCACTATAGTATCTCCTTCATTTATTTGGGTACTGCTAGTTACGATTTTTCCGTTGTGCCAAACCATTGCAAATCCTTTATTGAGAATGGTAACAGGATCGGCCAGTTTTATTATCGTTTTACTATTTGCAATATGTCTTCTTTGCTCTTCGAAAATTCGGTTACTTCCAGCAATAACTTGCACTTTATTGTTTTCTATAATTTGCTTAGCGCGTTGCATTAAATTCTGGCTACGCCAATTTATCGTATTAATACTGTAGGAGATTTTTTCTCTTTCTGCGCTAAATTTTCTTTCTACCCGATAGGCAATTTGCTGCTCGGCAGCACGGAGTATATTGGAAAAATCATGAAAGTGTTGTAATAAAAACTCTGCCAGATTACTTGGTGTGATTGCATTTTTATAAGCTACCATTTCGCATACCGTTTCGTTCGTAGCATGTCCGATTCCAGTAAGCACCGGCAGTGGAAACTCGGCCACCGCTTTTGCTAGTTGGTAGTTATTATAGGATGCCAATCCAACCTCTCCACCACCCCCACGAATAATCGTGACGGCATCGAATTCTTCCATCTGATCTCGAATGCTTGCCAGCTGATTAAGTATAGAGGGAATGGACTTATCGCCTTGTAATAAGGCAGGATATAGTGTACACTCAAGTTTATACCCCCACGGGTTATTTCGGATAATCTTATAAAAATCGGATAAGCCTTTACTGGTTTCTACAGATATAATTGCAATTCGCTTAGGAAGAAGTGGAAAAGGCACTTTTTTATTCCTATCGAATAAACCTTCTTTTTTTAGTTTGGCGATGCTTTCTTTCTTCTCTTTCTCTAATTCTCCTAGAACGTAGCTCACATCGATATCTACAATATTGAGTCCCATGCCGTACATGGGATGATAGGTGATGCTAGCTTCAAAAATCAAGCTTACTCCATCTTTTATGGGTTCGCCTAGATATTTTACAAACTCGGCATTAATCCGTTGGTAAGTACTTCGCCAAATCGTACCACGCATTTCGGCAACAATCTTCCCATCTTTCTTTTCTACCAAATCCGGATAAGCATGTCCGGAGTGCGTATAGTGATTTAGCTTATTCATCTCTGCTTTTATCCAATAGGTTCTCGCATAGCGTTTAGCTATGGTTCTCTGAACACTTTTGGTGACTTCTAAGAGACTGAAAACTTGCTTATCTTCTATTATTTCCGACATATATCAAAGATAAAGAAATAATCGAGTATCAAAAGGCACTTTACTTGTTCTACTACTTTATTTTGAATAATTGGTATATAAAAAAAACCGTTTCTTAAATGAATAAGGAACGGCCTTCTCTGGTATAGTGTTTTTATTTATCTTTTTCGAGAACCGCTGATTACATTAAATGAAAATATAACAACTGCGATAACTAGAAGCGTATGAATAAGTCCATTGGTTACAAGACCTCCTAAAAAGCCTACTGCCCAAGAAATTATTAAAACCACTACAATAATATAAAGTATTCGTCCCATAGGTTTGGTTTTTAGATTTTCGTTTTTTGACTTCGTATTAATAAGCTTGTTCTGGCAAGCTAAAAAGCTCACTAGAACAAGCTTTGAATTTACGTGCTATACGAAACTCAGTAAATTTCTATTGAAATCAAATGGCTTCTATAACTCGTTCAACCACTTTTCCACTTCTTCTTTGGTCTTTCCAGACTCCTCCTGAAGTTTCCCTAGCAGTTCCTCTTCTTTACCTTCTACGTACGTTAAATCATTATCGGTAAGATCTCCATATTTTTGTTTCACTTTACCTTTGATTTGATTCCAACGGCCTTTCCATTTTAAATTGCTCATAATAATAGTTTTTAGTTTTACGTTTTTGTTTTATAATATAAACTTACAATCATTATTTTTATAATAAGCAAAACAAACACAAGCTTAACTACTATTTAATAATACATTAATACAATGACCGCTCTTTTCTCATTTTAAACATACATAATGCAACAAACAATCAATATAGTCATTTATAGTATCACATCTACATGGCTAAATTGTACAAAAATTCTAGAAGTCAAGAGTTGATACAGGAAGTAGACAACATAGGATTCAACATAAAAACACAACAGTATTGCAAACGTATAATTCAAACTGATGTTTTTATCTCGCCGATGAACTTCGAGATTTACTTAATTATTCTATTTATATATTGTATTTTTCGCCCTTATAAAACAAGTTGAAACACCACACAAAGTGGATGTTTATAATTTTTGAAACTATGAGGATAAAACAACATCTCTTTTTACTATTGCTAGCAGTACTGTCTACTAGCGCATTTGCACAAAGCAAAAGACAGCTAGAACGTCAGTTAGAAGTCGCCCAAGAGAATATAGAGCGATTAGAGACAGAAGTAAGCGACATTCGTACGCGCCTAGAAAAAGCCAACGAGAGCCTAAGCAAAGCATTGGAGAACAACGCCGCTCAAATGGATGCAAATGCGGTATTGACTTCTACTAATACCGATTTATTAAATCGAATCAATGCAGAGAAAAGACGTACAAGTGGTTCGGACCGTAAAATCGATAGCCTTTCGCGCATGGTAAAATTACTTCAGATGGATTCTGAGATTATAGTAAACCCGAAAAACAAAGAGGACTCTATCATCGCAGTACTACAGCCCTTTTATGCGGCAAGAATTTGGGAGGATAGAATGGATTACATTTTACAACCTAAGGAATTAAAATCTGCTATGGTAGCGCATTATGACCAATATCCCGTTCGAACCATCATTAAACCAGGACAAGTAACTTTCTTAGAAGCCGATTCTTTGGACGTTTCTTTGCAGAAGGTTGGAATTGGAACTAATGTTATTTACTTGCGTAAAGTAAATAATGCTTACAAAATAGATTGGGCAGCAACCCATGGTTTAAACGGGATGAACCCTACCTTATTTAAGGAAACAAAAAGTGTAGAGCCAAAAGAGTTTCGTGTAATTGCAAGCTTAAGCGATACTTACCTTGCTCCTTATGCAAACCAAAAACAAAAGTATTGGAGCCTTGAGCTAAACACCATTTTCCCAAAAGAAACATTTAACGCCTACGTTCTAAAAGATTCTGATGAAGGACGAGCTATTCATGCCCTTCTAGATGGAGGTAAAACACAGCGAATAATGGTGAAACTAGTGAAAGACCATGACGATAAAACAGGGAAAGTAGCTACTGTTACCGAGTTTATTCAAGAAGATTGGTCTAAGAAGTAAGACTTTTGTGTAAAACACATTTTATTTTTATTACTGTAAATTAAACAGTAAAAAGCCTTCGTATATAAAACTACGAAGGCTTTTTTTAACATATAAGGTATATATTTGATTTTTAATAATAATCTCCAAACTTGTCTACAATTAAAATGAAAAAGTTCTTCCTCCTTTCGTTGGTTATTTTATCGGCTGCTTGTACAGAAAACAGAAGGCCAGTCAGTTTAACCGAAGAATCCTCCGTAAACCAACAACTTATAGATTCCTTAGCTTACGAGCTTTGTACTATGTATGGATTGGATCAAGGGATTCGAAACGAAGGATCTTTTATTCTATCCAATAGGGAAGATATTTTAAAAATTGATTCTTTGAATTTTGCTAAACTTGTGGGAATAGTTAAGGAGTTTGGCTATCCAAATGAAGCGTTATTTGGCAAAGAACATATTCCTCATGAATGTGTGGTTTTAAGTAGTACCGCTATAATGCTACATAACCCTCATAAAATAATTCAGGATCAAGCGCTTTTCAACCTATTCTTAGAGGAAGTAAATAAAGGGAATTTAAGTAGAGAGTTTTTTGCTACCATCTTGGATAAATACTACTGGAGTAAAAGCCGAGGGAAACGAGTAATGTATGGTTCGAGCTTTGGTGTGCCTTGTATAGATACTAAAGAGGAAACCAATAGGCTTAGAAAAGAGATAGGACTAGAACCACTAAAAGAGGACGAGTTTAAAGAATGTGACGAAACGATTTAGACCTCAAATATTCAAATTTGGTTTTGTTTATTCGTTTATTGTTATTTGAATAAAAAATCTGCGGGAAACAAAAACATAGGAACGTGAAAGAACTCCCGCAGATAACGCGGATTAGCGCAGAATAAAAGCAACGATTTTTTATTAGCAATTCTAATATAAAAATTACTATAAACGTTACAATTGTGAGCTTTATAATATTCTTCGAGCAATCAAATTATGTTTATAAGCATATAAAAATCCTAGAGATTTAGTTTTTAGAAGAATACTTCCCTCCTATTGGTTATCCTTAGTCCACTGCATATAGCCACCTTCCATATCGTAAATTTCTTCAAAACCCATTTCCACTAATTTCTGAGCAGTTGGAATGCTTCGGTTTCCAGTACGGCAATATATGTAGATTGGCTCTTTGCGATCGTATTTATCGAATGCATCGAAAAAGTTTTTCTGATCGTAATAATCTATATTTACTGCGCCTGGCAAAGAACCTTCTGCAAATTCTTTTGGTGTACGCACATCAATAAGTGTTACATTGTCGTCCTTAATCACCTCTTTATACACTTCGGTAGATACTACATGAACAGAGCTTACAGGAGCTTCTTCCTTTTTTCCACCCTCTTTACAACTTATCTGCATACTTGCCATCGCCAAAAACACGATTAATATATAACGTTTCATAATTTACTTTTATTTAATATACTCAAAGATAAAGACAAATATCTAGAAGCTTTTGGTGTTTAAGAATTTATTTGAGACTAGACTAGTGATTAGAAACCGTAGATTAATTAAAAA
>Ga0209075_1001145_pt1 | contig 25371 bp, 23 predicted proteins | sample Stecom2011_FD_187523 | JGI IMG/M metagenome (GOLD analysis project Ga0209075, IMG submission 187523) | Agricultural soil microbial communities from Utah to study Nitrogen management - Steer compost 2011 (SPAdes) (version 2) | ecosystem: Environmental > Terrestrial > Soil > Agricultural land...
TTTTTTATGAAGGACAGATTAGTCTTTTTGATTCATCTGTTCTTTAATTAGGTCACCAATAGTGGTTGGACCTGCGATTTCTGCTTCAGCTTTAGCGCGCTGTTCTTTAACAGCTGCTTTAGTAGAAACTTCGTCTTTCGCCTTAACAGAGATACTGATTACGCGGTTTTTGCGGTCAACAGATGTGATGATCGCTTCAACTTCGTCACCTTCGTTAAGTACGTTACGGGCATCTTCTACTTTGTCACGGCTGATATCAGACGCTTTCAGAGTAGCTTCAACACCTTCAACGATTTCAACAGTTGCTGCTTTTGCGTCAACGGCAGTTACTTTACCAGTAACGATAGTGCCTTTGTCGTTTTCAGCAACGTACTCAGAGAATGGATCGCTTTCTAATTGCTTAACGCCTAAAGAAATACGCTCACGCTCTGGGTCAATTGAAAGAATAACAGTTTCTAACTCATCGCCTTTCTTGTAGTTACGAACAGCTTCTTCGCCGTTTTCATTCCAAGAAATGTCAGATAAGTGAACTAAGCCGTCAATACCGCCATCTAGACCGATGAAGATACCGAAGTCAGTGATAGACTTAATCTTACCGCTGATTTTGTCGCCTTTGTTGAATTTAGTACCGAAATCTTCCCAAGGGTTAACAGTGCACTGTTTGATACCTAGAGAAATACGACGACGTTCTTCGTCGATGTCCAATACCATTACTTCAACTTCATCGCCAACTTGAACAACTTTGCTTGGGTGAATGTTCTTGTTAGTCCAGTCCATTTCTGAAACGTGAACAAGACCTTCAACACCTTCTTCTAACTCAGCGAAGCAGCCGTAGTCAGTTAAGTTAGTAACGATTGCTTTAGCGCGCGCGCCTTCTGGGTAACGGCCGTTGATGTTAACCCATGGGTCATCACCTAACTGCTTAAGACCTAGAGAAACACGGTTACGTTCGCGGTCGAATTTTAATACTTTAACGTCGATTTCGTCGCCAACAGCAACGATTTCACTTGGGTGCTTAATACGCTTCCAAGCCATATCTGTGATGTGCAATAAGCCATCTACGCCACCTAGGTCAACGAAAGCACCGTAGTCTGTTAGGTTCTTAACGATACCTTTAACTGACTGACCTTCTTGTAGGTTAGCTAGTAATTCTTCACGCTCTTGGCTGTTAGCAGCTTCAAGAATAGCGCGACGAGATACAACAACGTTGTTACGCTTAGCATCTAACTTAATTACTTTAAATTCTAATTCTTTGCCTTCTAAGTGCGCGGTGTCGCGTACAGGGCGAGTGTCTACTAAAGAACCCGGTAAGAAAGCACGGATGTTCTTAAGTTCTACAGTAAAGCCGCCTTTAACTTTACCGTTAATGATACCCAGAACCACTTCATCAGCATCGAAAGCTTTTTCCAGCTCAATCCAGCTTTCAGCACGTTTGGCTTTTTCACGAGAAAGTTTAGTTTCACCAAAACCATCTTCAACGGCTTCTAAAGAAACTTGAGTCTCATCACCGATAGCTACTTCTAGTTCGCCTTTTTCGTTGATGAATTGACTGCGTGGAATAACTGCTTCAGATTTTAAACCAGCGTTTACTGTAATCCAGTCGCTGTCGATATCGACAACTGTACCGGTTACGATAGAGCCAGTTTTCATGTCTAGTTCTTTAAGGGATTCTTCAAAGAGGGCTTCAAAGCTTTCGCTCATGGTTGGTACCTGTATGTTGTTCTGCTTTTAATTAAGCAGTATCTCCAAATGGCCGACACTTGGGGTTAGTCAAATTTTGAAACTATTAAGGCTTTCTCTAAATTAACGATTAGAGTCGGCTAACCTTATAGTTTCATCTCAGATCAGTCCTGCATTACGGACAAGATTCATCACTTTCTGACAGACTTCATCAATGGTTAATGAAGTGCTATCGATAACAACGGCATCTTGCGCGGGCTTTAATGGGGCAACAGCTCTATTGCTATCACGCTCATCACGAGCTCGGATGTCTTCGATAAGGGCGGGCAAACTACCATGAATTCCTTTTTCAAGCAACTGTTTATAGCGTCTTTGCCCTCTTTCTTCGGCGCTGGCCGTTAGAAATACTTTTACGGGTGCCTCAGTAAACACCACTGTGCCCATGTCACGACCATCGGCCACTAACCCGGGAGCAATAGCAAAATCACGTTGACGTTGTAATAAAGCATCACGCACTTTAGGCAAAGCTGCCACTTGTGAGGCTAAGCTGCCGACCTCTTCTGTGCGAATTGTGGTGCTGACATCGTCTCCTTCTAAGATAACAGAAACGCCTTTAGCGCTTGGCTTAAACTCTACGTCTAAGTTAGCGGCCACTTTAGCAACGTTATCTTCGTCATCTAGGGCAATATTGCGGCGCGTCGCTGCTAAACCGGTAATACGGTATAACGCACCACTATCAAGCAAATGCCAACCTAGCTCTTGTGCAATTAAGGCACACACTGTGCCTTTACCTGCCCCTGAAGGACCGTCTATTGCTATTACTGGATTCATAATAATTACTTAATTGTCAGTACGTCTAATTCAAGACCGGCATCAACACTTAGGTCTACGAAATTCGGGAATGAAGTGGCTACGTTAGCACAGTCTTCAATAGTAATTTCTTCTGCTGCACGTAATGATGCCATTGAGAAACTCATGGCAATGCGGTGGTCTTCATGACTAACGACAGTGCCTTTACCAAAGTAACCATCGTGTCCCATACCTTGAATAATGGCACCGTCTTCTGTGCCTTCACAAGTAACACCTAAGGTTTTAAGACCATCAATCATTACTTGAATACGATCACTTTCTTTAACACGCAACTCTTCTGCACCGGTTAATACGGTTTCGCCTTCTGCACAGGCTGCCGCAATAAAGAGCGCTGGAAACTCATCAATGGCTAAAGGTACTTGATCTTCTGGAATACGAATACCTTTTAATTTAGCACCACGGACACGAATATCGGCAACCGGTTCGCCACCCACTTCGCGTTCATTTAATAATTCAATATCACCGCCCATTAAACGTAAGATATTAATAATGCCGATACGCGTTGGGTTAATACCAACATGTTCAAGGGTAATATCTGAACCTAAAGAAATACTGGCACCGACCATAAAGAAGGCTGCAGAGGAAATATCTGCTGGCACGTCGATATTGGTAGCGGTCAGCTTTCCGTTCGGTGTAATGGTCACTTTGTTACCTTCTACTTTTACGGGGTAACCAAAGCCTTTTAGCATACGTTCTGTGTGGTCGCGCGTCGGTGCGGGCTCAGTAACAGACGTTTCACCTTCAGCGTATAAACCTGCTAACAACAAGCAGCTTTTTACTTGTGCACTGGCCATAGGCAAGTCGTAATGAATACCTTTTAACTTGCTGCCTGCTAGTTTAAGCGGTGGGCGTCCGCCTTCGGCTGTTTCAATTTTAGCCCCCATTAAACGTAATGGATCAGCAACACGATTCATTGGGCGCTTAGATAATGACGCATCCCCTGACATTTCTACCGCAAAACTTTGACCAGCGTATAAACCGGCTAATAAACGAATAGAAGTACCAGAGTTACCCAAATAAATAGGGCCTGGTGCTGCTTTTAACCCGTGTAAACCGACACCATGAATGGTCACTTTGCCTTTATGCGGGCCTTCAATTACGACACCCATATCGCGAAACGCTTGTAGGGTTGCTAGGCTATCTTCGCCTTCTAAAAAGCCAGTGACTTCGGTTACACCCTCAGCTAATGAGCCTAGCATGATTGATCGGTGTGAAATCGATTTATCACCTGGGACACGAATATTTCCAGTCAGCTTCTGGGCTGGGTTTGCAATATAGGTTACAGAGGCCATTTTTATCGGTTCCATGTATGCCCGTTGGGCAAGTATATTAGTAAAATGATCTCGCGCTGCTTTAGCACGGGTCAGTACACCCATCACTGCTGTACTGTCGTCTTCTGCAATAGCGCGGCGTAATTGTTGTAAATCTTGGTTAAACATATCAAGCGTGGCTAACAGCGGTTCTTTATTCGCTTTAAAAATATCACGCCACATAATCGGACTACTAGCGGCTATACGGGTAAAGTCACGAAAGCCACCCGCAGCATAGTTAAATATTTGTTTATTTTCATGGCTACTAGCCAAGGTATCGACCAGTGAATACGCCAACAAGTGCGGTAAATGACTGGTAGCTGCTAATACTTCATCGTGGTGTTTTATATCCATGATTTCAACATTAGCACCTACGGCTTCCCAGGCTGTTTGTACCATAGTTAAGGCAGCCGGATCAGTATGCTCTTGAGGTGTTAAAATGATTTTATGACGTTCGAATAGATTTTCATCAATGGCCGACACTCCACTGCGTTCGGATCCTGCAATGGGATGTCCTAGCACAAAACGTGGAAAATACCGACCAAACACAGCATCCACATCGGCTGCCACATGGCCTTTAACTGAGCCAACATCAGTTAGCACGGTTTTCTCTCTAACATAAGGAGCGATACTTTCGAGCACTGTTCTTATCGCTAAGATTGGCACAGATAAAATAATAAGATCGACGTCTTTAACAACCTCAATAATATCTTCGCTGTATCGATCAATGATGCCGTAGTCCTTAGCGGCACGCATCGCCTCTAGGCTTAGATCATAACCAATGATTTCATCGACATGACCACGAGTACGCAACCCTTTAACCCAAGAGCCACCAATTAACCCTAAGCCGATAACGGCAATTCTAGGTATCTTAAAGCTCACGCTAACACCTGAGTTAAGGCGTCAATAAAGCCTTGGTTTTCTGTCTCTGTGCCAATGGATACTCGTAAGTAGTCTGGCATTTCATAGCCAGCAATAGGGCGCACAATAACGCCTTTCGCAAGCAGTTGCTGAAACAGATCTGCGGCCGTAATTTTGCTGGGCACTTTAAAGGCTATAAAATTGCCTGCAGATGGAATAAATTCAATATTTAATTGATCAAACGCCGCCTCTAGCTGCTTCATGCCCTTGCTGTTTTCTTCGATACTGCGCTGAACGTAGTCGTCATCAGCAAGCGCTGCCTTGGCCGCCACTAACGCCAGTGAGTTAACGTTAAATGGTGGTCGCACACGGTTTAATAAGTCTGCAACTTCTGGATTAGACACCCCATAACCTACACGTAAAGAGGCTAATCCATAGGCTTTAGAAAAGGTACGTGCCACGACTAAGTTTGGATAGTCGTTTAAAAGCGTTAAACCATCTGGGTAATTAGGGTCTTGGACGTATTCAAAATAGGCTTCATCTAATAGCACTAATACGTTACTAGGCACTTTATTTAGAAATTCGACCAATTCACTTTTATTGATCCACGTACCGGTAGGATTGTTTGGGTTGGTAACAAAGACTACACGAGTTTTTTCATTAATGGCTTCAGCCATGGCATCTAGGTCGTGGGCAAAATTGACCGCAGGCACCTGAATGCACTGTGCACCCACCATAGTGGCAACTATGCTGTATATTGCAAACGCATGCTGTGAAGTAACAATGTTCTCACCTGGGCGAACAAACACACGGCAAATAAAGTCAAGAATATCGCTTGAACCATTGCCTAAAGTAATTTGCTCTTTTTGAATGCCAAACTTTTGGCTAAGCGCTTGTTTTAACTCAAAGCCGGCGCCATCTGGGTAGCGTGTGAGCTCGTCTAATGACTCTTGAATAACGGCCGTGACTTTAGGGCTAGGGCCTAAAGGATTTTCGTTACTGGCTAGTTTAATAATATCTTCTTCATTCAAACCGAATTCACGCGCTAGCTCATCGATAGGTTTACCAGGCTGATAGGGTTGTAAACTTTGCACACCTGTAACGGCTAATTGCTTAAAATTTGTTGTCATTTTAACTTTGAAAAACCTGCTAGCGTTTATATACATTAATTAGCAGACTATTTGTCTGCGCCCTACCCCGTTTTTAAAGTACGGCTTTGGGGTACGAACCTAACCATTTAAAGTCTATTGCTTGTTCGCGCAATTCTTCGAGCAGTGGAGCAATATTAGGGTCTAAACAATGACCTTCAAAATCTACAAAGAAAACATAACTCCAAGTACGATCACGTCCTGGACGAGTTTCGATACGCGTCAAACTAATGTCGGCCTTATGGAACGGCTCTAACAAATGGTACAGCGCACCCGGTTGGTTGCGACTGGCAATTAGAATAGAGGTTTTATCATGGCCGCTGGGTTGAGTTTCTTCGCGCCCAATAATTAAGAATCGCGTGGTGTTGTCGGTACGGTCTTCAATGTTAGAAGCTAATATGTGTAGGTCGTAGGTTTGAGCAGCAATTTCTCCGGCAATGGCCGCGCTCTGTTCTTCTTGCGTTGCAAGTCGAGCGGCTTCTGCGTTTGAGTTCACCGCAATAAGTTCTGCTTGAGGGTAGTTTTTATCTAACCAACCACGACACTGCCCTAACGACTGACTGTGTGAATAAATACGCTTGATAGGCTGCTTTACATCTTTTACTAATAAGTTGTGATGTATCGGCAGGGTAACTTCACCGCATATTTTAAGAGGTGAGTTCATAAAGCTGTCGTGTGTATGAGTGACTAGTCCTTCCGTCGAGTTCTCTACTGGTACCACGCCATAATGCGCCGAACCACGTTCAACCTCACGGAACACTTCTTCAATAGTACTTTGAGAATTGCACAATGCGCCTTTACCAAAGTGCTTAACCGCGGCTTGTTGTGTAAAGGTACCTTCGGGCCCTAAGAATGCCACATGCATGGGTTCTTCTAGCGCCAAACACTGGGACATTATTTCGCGAAATAATGTTGCCATTGCTTTATCAGGTAATGGGCCAGTATTTCGTTCCATCACATTACGTAAGACCTGCGCTTCACGCTCAGGGCGATAAAACACGACCTTTTCACCAGGCTTCGCATATTTATGCTTAACCTCAGCAACTTCTTGCGCACATTGAGCACGCTGATTAATAAGTTCGTGAATTTGTACGTCTAAGCTGTCAATTTTCAGTCTTAGTTTTTCTAGTTCTTGGGCTTCGCTCATAGTCTCTATACTGGGGAATGCTTAGGTGCGTTCCTAACATCTTTAAGTTTTAGTTGAAGCACACCTAAGGCGCCACTCCTTTAATTTCTAACCATTCTTTTGCGCAAAGTCTTTCATAAAGCTGATGAGCGCATCAACTGCTGCTTCAGGCACAGCGTTATATATTGATGCACGCATACCGCCCACACTGCGATGACCTGCTAGGTTTAATAACCCAGCTGCTTCGCTTTCCGCTAAGAAGGCTTTATCCAGTGAGCTGTCTGCCAAAGTAAATGGCACGTTCATTAATGAACGATTATTTTTAGCCACTGGGTTGGCATAAAACCCACTGTTATCGATGTAATCATACAGTTTTTGTGCTTTACGCTGGTTAACTTCAGCCATGACTTTCAAGCCACCCTGCTGTTTTAACCACTTAAACACTAAGCCCGCTAAGTACCAGCTGTACGTAGGTGGGGTGTTGTACATAGAAGCGTTATCAGCCTGTACTTTGTAGTCCATCATAGTGGGCGTGCCTGGAATTGCTTGACCTAATAAGTCTTCACGCACAATCACCACGCATAAACCCGCTGGACCAATATTTTTTTGCGCACCAGCGTAAATCATGCCGAATTTAGTAACATCTAAAGGTTCTGACAAAATGCTAGATGAAAAGTCAGCGATCAGAGGTACATTACCCGTTTCAGGAATGTAATCAAAATTCACACCACCAATGGTTTCGTTAGGTGTGTAATGAACGTAGTTTGCGTTTGGGTTCAGGTTGAGTTCGGCCTGAGTAGGTGCCGATGAGAACCCATTGTCTTCTGTGCTTGCAGCAACATTCACACGCCCATAACGCTTAGCTTCTTTAAGTGCTTTCTTAGACCACTGACCAGTGATTATATAGTCGGCTTGGTACTCTTCTTGGCTACCGCGGAAGAAGTTCATTGGAATACTGCTGAACTGACTGCTCGCTCCGCCCTGCATAAACAATATTTTGTAGTTTGCAGGAACATTGAGTAATTCGCGTAAGTCTTTTTCGGCTTCAATAGCGATACTTTGATAGTCGCTACCACGGTGGCTCATTTCCATTACAGAAAGGCCTTTACCACGCCAGTTAGTCATTTCGTCGCGTGCTTGTTCTAGAACTTCTAGGGGTAAAGCCGCTGGACCGGCACAAAAGTTATACGCTCTGGTCATTTACAATTGCTCTCTTGCATCAATATAAGAGGAATGCCCCTGATTAAATAATTAAGCAGGGGCGTTAGGGTGTTAGTGTATTAGCAGCGTTTCACACTGCTACTGGGTGTAAAACGAGTCTTTTTACTCGTCTTCACCGCCTTCTGCTGCGTCGTCTTCATCATCATAGATAGGCGCAACACCGATCAATTTCTCTTTGTCATTCACTCTAATCAAGGTAACGCCTTGCGTATTACGCCCAAGCACAGAAACTTGGTTTACGTGTGTACGCACTAGAGTACCTTGGTCACTGATAAGCATCACTTCGTCTTCATCAAAGACTTGAACTGCGCCCACCATCGGACCATTACGATCGTTAACGACCATAGCGATAACACCTTGAGTACCACGGCCTTTAGTCGCGAATTCAGACACAGCTGTACGTTTACCGTAACCACGTTCGGAAGCCGTTAAGATAGTACCGCCTTCTTCTGGCACAATCAGTGAGATAACGCGCTGATCATCTTTCAAACGAATACCACGCACACCACGAGCACCACGTCCCATTGCGCGCACATCGGTTTCTTTAAAACGTACCGCTTTACCCGCATCGGTTAACATTAGAATATCTTGCGTACCATCGGTAATGGTGGCGCCAATGAGGTAATCACCTTCGTTAAGCTCACAAGCAATCAAGCCCACAGAGCGTGGACGGCTAAACTGATCGAGGGTAGTTTTCTTAACTGTACCTAAGGAAGTCGCCATAAATACGTAACGATCTTCGCTGTATTCATCCACCGGAAGAATGGTGGTAATGCGTTCGCCTTCATCTAGGTTAAGCACGTTAACAATTGGGCGGCCTTTGGCGTTACGGCTTGCTTGTGGAATATCGTAAACCGTTAACCAATACACTTTACCCATATCGGTAAAGCAAAGGACCGTATCGTGGCTATTAACCACCAGCATATGCTCTACGAAATCTTCGTCTTTAACTGAAGTTGCTGAGCGTCCTTTACCACCACGGCGTTGTGCTTGGTAGGTATCCATTGGCTGTGTTTTAGCATAACCACCATGAGAAAGCGTTAATACTAACGTCTCTTCTGGGATGAGGTCGGCGGTGGTTAAATCGCGTTTTTGGGCAATAATTTCTGTCTTACGCTCATCGCCGTATTCTTCACGAATGGCAACAAGCTCTTCACGAATCACTTCCATTAAGCGATCAGCACTGCCTAGAATTTCTAGGTAGTTAGCAATTTCTTCTAGTTTAATTTGATATTCTTCAATCAGCTTCTCGTGCTCTAGGCCGGTTAGCTTTTGCAGACGTAAGTCTAAAATCGCTTGTGCCTGAGCCGGTGATAAGTGGTACTTACCATCACGGAAGCCATATTCTTCTGGTAGATCGTCAGGGCGACAAGCGTCTTCACCGGCACGCTCTAGCATGTCGGCAACATCACCCGGCAACCAAGCGGTGGCAATTAACGCATCTTTCGCTTCAGCAGCGGTTGGTGAGCGTTTAATTAACTCAATAATAGGGTCAATATTTGCTAGCGCTAACGCTAACCCTTCAAGGATATGTCCACGCTCACGCGCCTTACGCAACTCAAAGATGGTACGACGAGTAACGACTTCGCGACGGTGCTTAACAAAAGCTTCTAGCAGTTGTTTTAAATTTAGAATGCGCGGCTGACCATCAACCAGTGCAACCGTGTTAATACCGAACACACCCTGCAGCTGAGTTTGTGCGAACAGGTTATTTAAGGTGACCTCTGGTACTTCGCCACGTCGTAATTCGACAACAATACGCATACCTTCTTTGTCTGACTCATCACGAAGTTCGGTAATACCTTCAATTTTCTTTTCTTTAACAAGCTCAGCAATACGCTCTAGCAGCTTAGCTTTGTTTAACTGATAGGGAATTTCAGTAAAAATAATACTGACTTTGCCATTACGCTCATCTTCTTCAAAGTGATGACGAGCACGTAAGTAAATACGACCACGGCCTGTGCGGTATGCTTCAACAATACCGTCACGACCATTAATAAATGCGCCGGTTGGGAAGTCTGGACCTGGAATATATTCCATTAGTTGGTCGACATCTAAATCGGGGTTGTCGATAAGTGCTAAACAACCATCCAGTACTTCACCTAAGTTATGCGGTGGAATATTGGTGGCCATACCTACAGCAATACCGGATGAACCGTTTACTAATAGGTTGGGAATACGCGTTGGCAGAACTTCTGGAATTTGTTCGGTGCCGTCGTAGTTATCAACCCAATCGACGGTTTCTTTATCGATATCGGCCAATAGCGAGTGCGCCATTTTTTCCATACGGATTTCTGTATAACGCATTGCCGCTGCGCGGTCGCCGTCAACAGAACCGAAGTTACCTTGTCCATCTACCAAGGTGTAACGCATAGAGAAATCTTGCGCCATACGCACGATAGTATCGTAAACAGCCGAGTCACCATGAGGGTGGTATTTACCGATTACGTCACCCACCACACGGGCAGATTTCTTATACGGCTTGTTCCAGTCGTTGTTTAGGATATTCATGGCGTGCAATACGCGTCGGTGCACTGGCTTTAAACCGTCACGCACGTCAGGTAATGCACGACCAACGATCACACTCATGGCGTAATCGAGGTATGACTGTTTAAGCTCGTCTTCGATGGCAATTGGTAAAACTTCTTTGGCTAACTCACCCATAGATTTTTGGCTCGTATTTATTAGACCAGGCTAATCATTAGCGGTCGGTATTCCATGTGTTAACTCTTGTGCCGATAGTTCTTTGTATTTAAGCGCAAGAGGCTAATTAAAGGCGCCAATGATACCACATTTCAATGCGATACCTAACTGTTGCCCAAGTGATTTTATATTTTTAATTATTATTATAAGCGCCCTAAGGGCGCTGCTTACTGAGTTTTCTTCTCACTCTTACTACAAAATGTGCAGCTTTTTAAAAATTACTTCTTGTTCTTCTTGGCTGCTTTACTTTTTGCAGGCTTACCCGCTTCTTGGCGGACTTTTTGTCGCATTGCTTGACGGATAAAGCCTTCTTTTTCTTTAACTGACTTACGCTTCACCGGCTTACGTGCTAGTTGCACCATGTCGTATAAGTCATTGGCTTCTTTTTGGTTCATCTCGATCCAAGTGCCAACTGGAATACGCGCAGGTAAAAACACACAGCCGTAGCGCACGCGCTTCAGGCGACTAACGGTCACGCCTTGGCTTTCCCATAGACGGCGCACCTCTCGGTTTCTACCTTCCATTAGAACCACGTGAAACCACTTATTCTGCCCTTCGCCGTCAAAAAATTGAATATCGGTAAATCGCGCCAAACCGTCTTCTAATTCAACGCCTTTTTTCAGACGTTCAATCATTTCTTCATCGACATCGCCACGCACTCGAACGGCGTACTCGCGATCCACATTACTGGATGGATGCATCAAGCGGTTGGCAAGTTCACCATCGGTAGTGAATAACAATAACCCACTGGTGTTAATATCGAGACGTCCAATATTAACCCAGCGCTCACCTTTGGTTTTAGGCAGATGGTCAAACACAGTTGGACGACCTTCCGGATCGGAGCGTGTACATACTTCACCTAGAGGCTTGTTATACACCAGCACCCTGGTCGACTGCCCTGCTTCTTCTGTCTTAATCTTACGACCATCGACACGGATATCATCTTCAGGACTGGCTTTATCGCCCAGCTTAGCGGTTACCCCATTGACAGTGATACGGCCTTCAGCAATCCAACGTTCTAACTCACGACGCGAGGCTACTCCGGCGACAGCCAATAATTTTTGTACACGTTCAGTCATTCTCTTTCTCCTGGGCGCTTTCCAGCGTGCCTTCTGTTTGCTTACTGCGTAAGCTGGTTAATACATCGGTTATTTCAGTTTCGGTGTCTTCTTCGTCAGACTCGTGCAAGCTTAATAGGTTGCTTTCAACGCGAGCAACAATATCGGCCGCCGTCGCCAAATCTTCTTCGGTTTCCAGTAGTACGTCGACAGTTTCTTCGTCGTCGTTACTGGTAAAGTCATATTCTTTAGCAGGCTCTTTCTTAGCTTCTGCTTCATCGCCTAATTCTAACTTACGACTAATATTTTCTAATTCTTTTATTTCCGTCAAACTGGGCAGCTCTTCTAAGCTCTTCAGTCCGAAGTAATCTAAAAATTCTTTGGTGGTGGCGTATAAGGCCGGTCGGCCGGGAGTTTCTCTATGGCCGACCACTCGAATCCATTCTCGCTCTTGCAATGTGCGTATGATGTTTGAGCTAACCACAACACCACGAACATCTTCAATATCGCCACGAGTAATGGGTTGACGGTATGCTATTAACACTAGAGTTTCTAATAATGCACGTGAATAACGCTGGGGCTTTTCTTCCCAAAGTTTTGCCACCCAGGGGGCCACATTAGGGCGCACTTGCAAACGATATCCCGAAGCCACTTCTATGCACTCTATCCCTCGGTCTGCTAGATCACCTTGGAGCTCATTTATGGCTTGTTTAAGCGCAGCAGCTGTTGGCTGTTCACCTTCATCAAACAAGCTTTGCATGCGCTCAATGGATAAAGGCGCACCCGCAGCCATCATGGCGGCTTCGATAATATGTTTTAGTGCAACTTGGCTCATTCGTCATCCTCGACATAATCAGCAAATTCTGGACCTTCAGCTGAACGCTGCTCGCGCAGCCTGACATGAATCAACCCAAAGGTTTGTTGCTGCACAATATCAATTAACGACTCTTTTATTAACTCAAGAATGGCTAAAAAGGTAACAACTACCCCTAAGCGCCCTTCATTGGGATCAAAGAGTTCTGAGAAGGTAACAAAGTGGCCACCTTGCAGTTTATTAAGTACATCACTCATACGCTCACGCGTTGATAATTGCTCTTGCTGAACCTCATGACTTTCAAAGCGCTCCGTTCTTCGTAGCACGGCAGCAAAGGCTAGCATTAGCTCTTGCATCTCCACTTCTGGATGTACGCGCTCTTGTATTCTATCGGGCGTATCGATAATACCAGTAAAGGTATCTCGCTCTAGGCGCGGTAGCTCATCTAAATTTTCAGCAGCCTCTTTAAAGCGCTCGTACTCTTGCAGTCGACGCAAAAGCTCTGCACGTGGGTCGTCTTCCTCGTCGTCACCGTCGCCTTGATTGCGCGGTAACAACATACGACTTTTAATTTCTGCCAACATGGCAGCCATGACCAGATATTCGGAAGCAAGCTCTAACTGTAACGTTTGCATCATGTTGATATACATAATGTACTGATCAACGATATCGGCAACGTTCACTTCTAAAATATCAAGATTTTGCTTTCGGATGAGATATAAAAGTAAATCAAGTGGCCCTTCGAATTGCTCTAATATCACTTCTAATGCATCTGGTGGAATATACAGATCTAGGGGCAGCTGCGTAAGCGGCTCCCCTTGCACTAAAGCAAATGGCATTTCTTCTTGTCGGGCCATTGTCATAGGTAGACTAGACTCTATTTAAATTAGCTAAACGAACGTAAGCCGACCGACTCACGAACTTTTTCCAACATAGGAATACTGACAGCACGGGCTTTTTTAGCGCCTTTCTGTAAGATATCTTCTATATCGGCAGGACGTGTCAATAAATCGTAGTAACGCTCACGTGCCTCGCCAATTTCTTCGTTAATCAAGGCAAACAGTTGTTTTTTAGCATCGCCCCAACCAATACCATCAGCGTAGGCTTGGCGCATTTCTGCAGTTTGTTGGTCGTTAGCAAATGCTTGGTAAATTTGGAACACTGCAGAGGTTTCTGGATCTTTTGGTTCTCCAGGCTCAAGCAGGTTGGTTACAATTTTATTAATACTCTTTTGCAGTTTCTTTTCTGGCAAAAACAAGGGAATGGTATTGCCATAACTCTTACTCATTTTACGTCCATCAAGACCTTGCAATAAGGCAACGCTGTCATCGACCATGGCTTCTGGTAAGACAAACAACGGATCTTTTTTGCTGAACAAATGGTTAAAACGCTGCCCCATATCACGCGCCATTTCAATATGCTGAACCTGGTCACGGCCGACCGGTACTTTATTAGCACCAAACATTAAGATATCAGCCGCCATAAGCACAGGGTAACTAAACAAGCCCATCGTCACGGCTTTGTCTGGGTCTTCGCCTTCTGCAACGTTGGCATCAACGGCGGCTTTGTATGCGTGCGCACGGTTTAACAACCCTTTGGCGCAAACGCAGTTAAGAATCCAGGTTAACTGAGGAATTTCTGGAACATCTGATTGGCGGTAGAAAGTGGCGTTATCGGTATCTAAACCTAAAGCAAGCCAAGTGGCGGCAATTTCCATACTCGATTGATGCACTGCCTGAGGATCCTGACTTTTAATCAACGCATGAAAGTCGGCCATAAAATAAAAGGCATCGTTTTCTGGGTTTTGACTTGCTTGGATCGCTGGGCGAATAGCACCAACGTAGTTACCTAAGTGAGGAGTACCTGTGGTGGTAATGCCCGTTAAAATACGCTCGTTCTGCTTACTCATGAAACTGCTCTATATCACACAATAAAAAGAAATCATGATACAGGTTATTCAGTTTGCAATACAGTAAGCAAAACAGGGCATTTTTCAAAGGCAGTTAAATAAAGGAGCTAGCGTCACCTAAGCCTTGGCGCACCACCTCAATATCGTCACCGGTCATATCTACTACTGTTGTAGCTTCAACACCACAGAATCCACCATCTATGACTAAATCCAGCTGATGACCCAGCATTTCATTAATTTCATAAGGGTCAGCTAAGGGGATATCGTCTCCGGGTAGAATCAGAGAACTACTCATGACGGGCTCGCCTAATTCTTCCAGTAAGGCGCGGGCAATTGAGTTGCTCGGCACACGAATACCAATAGTACGCTTTTTGGGGTTTAGTAATAGACGGGGCACCTCACGCGTGGCGTCTAGAATAAACGTAAAAGCACCTGGGGTATTCCCTTTTAAAATACGAAAGCGGCTGTTATCTACTTTTGCGAAAACAGATAGCTCTGATAAATCTTGGCACAATATAGTGAAGTTGTGTTTTGCATCCAGTTTACGCATGCGCACGACTTGGTCGACGGCTTTTTTATTACCTAAGCTGCAGATTAGCGCATAGGCGCAGTCGGTTGGTATTACTCCTAAACCACCTTTACGAATAATATCCGCTGCTTGCTTAATCAAACGTGGCTGAGGGTTTTCTGGATGTATTGCTATATATTCACTCATAATTAAAACGTCTCCCACACTGGGGTAATTCCTTCTGGAAATGCTGTCATTGTTCCTAATTCTAGACCAAATCGATTGGGTCCATGGTAGTCACTGCCACAAGAACCTAGTAAGTCAAAATCTTCGGCGATACGAACCATCTTTTGCTGCTGGCTATTGTCCATTAATCCGTAAGCAACTTCTATCGCACGCCCACCAGCTTCGACAAAATCACTCACACAGGCGCGTAATTTGGTACGTGTCATTTTGTAATGGTGACCATGGGCGAATACCGCAATACCACCTGCCTCGGTAATCCACTGAACAGCGGTAGGGATATCTGGCCAGCCGGTTTTCACATCACCAATTTTTCCTGCCCCTAAATACTTATTAAAGGCTTCGGCAAAGGTACTGATTAATTCATGCTTCAATAGGTACTGAGCAAAATGGGGACGACCAATTTGGCCATCTTGGGTATAAGATCGGATTTCATCCATATCTATTTCATGATTCAAACGCTTACCTAAACGCTGAGCAATCACTTCGGCACGATTAATACGCACTTTTTTTTGATAAGTTTCTGCCTCTAAAATAGTAGGATGGTTTTCATCAATATTTAAACCAACGATATGAATGTTAGCACCACCCCAAACAGTGGAGACCTCAATACCACTGATAAGATTAATACCGGCTTGTTCAGCATAAGGCTTAGCCTCGCGGAACCCTGCTAAAGTGTCATGGTCTGTAATAGCTAAAGTGGTGATATTACGTTCCTGAGCTTTAGCAATTAATTCAGCCGGAGTCAGTTTTCCGTCTGATGCTGTCGTGTGACAATGTAAATCTATTGTAGATGACACGTTGAATCTATACCCTTGCTTACGCATAATCACTCTATTCTAATTACTGTTAAGCCTTATAGCGAATGAAGTTACTTATTGATTTCCTACCCATTGTTATTTTTTTCGTCGTTTACAAGCTATCGCCAGAGTTAATTTCTGCTCTTGAGCCTATACTAAGCGCCGACTCAATAGCTTTATTAAACAACACACAACCCATCATTTTGGCCACTGCTGTCTTAATTCCAGCCACTGTTTTACAAATTCTCTACACTCGTTGGAAAACAGGTAAGATTGAAAAAATGCACTTAGTCACCCTCGCTTTAGTAGTTTTAATGGGTGGCGCGACGGTTATCTTACAAAATAAAGAATTTATTATGTGGAAACCCACCGTTGTTAACTGGTTATTTGCCGCTGCATTCTTAGGCAGTCAATGGTTTATGGAGAAATCCTTCCTTCAGCGCATGATGGAACAAGCCGTTGAAATGCCAGATAGCACTTGGAAAAAGTTAAACTACGCTTGGGTTATCTTTTTTATTGTCAGCGGTATCATCAATCTTCTTGTCGCCTATAACTTTTCGGAGGACACTTGGGTCAACTTTAAGTTATTTGGCATGCTAGGGTTAACCATTGTCTTTATTATCGGCCAATCCTTATTTCTTTATCGTTACATGGATCAAAAGGAACAATAACAATGTGGTATGCAATTATTAGTGAAGACGTCCCTAACAGCCTAAGCAAACGTCAATCAGTACGCCCTGCGCATGTCGAGCGCTTAAAAGCATTAAAAGATGAGGGTCGTCTATTAGTAGCCGGTCCACACCCAGCCATCGACAGTGCCGAGCCAGGCGATGCTGGTTTTTCCGGCAGTCTTGTTATTGCTGAGTTTTCTTCTTTAGACGAAGCACAAGCCTGGGCCGATGCAGACCCATACATTGAAGCTGGCGTTTATCAAAAAGTCACCGTTAAGCCTTATTTAAAAGTGCTTCCATAATAAAACAGAGGTTTCCCGTGAGAAATATTTTTGTCCTGATCTTATTATCGTCTTTTGCTTTTGCAGCATCTGCTGTTGAAAAGCGTTACGTTACCGACTCTTTATTTTTACAGTTACGTACTGGCCCAAGCTTGGAATACCGCATCATTAAAGCCTTGCGTACAGGCGAGCATTTAATTGTTTTAGAAGAAGACGATGGCTCTGGCTACACCAAAGTTAGAACCGATAAAGGCCTTGAAGGTTATGTGCTATCACGCTTTTTAGAAAACGAACCAGTCGCCAAAGAAAAGCTAATTTTAGCAGAGCGCGAACTGGCCAAGCTAAAAGCAGAGCTAGCCACCATTCGTGAGCAGAATAACGCAGCGCAGAATGAATTAAGACAGACTAAATCAGAGCGTTCAGGCTTAGATAAGGCCAAATCTGAATTAGAGCAAGAGCTAGAACATATTAAAAGCGTGTCTGCTTCTGCCCTAGAATTAAACGCTAAAAACAAAGAGCTTACACAGCGTAACCGCGAGCTAGAAATTCAGATAGAAACAGTAACCACTGAAAACACTCAGATGCGTGACAGTCGCCAACAGACTTTTTTACTGTACGGTGGTGGCTTAGTCGTTATTGGTATTTTAGCCGGTTTGATCTTACCTGCTTTACGTGGTGGTAAGCGTAATAGTAGTAACTGGGCGTAAGCCTTTTATCACATTATTTAATTAATAGGTCATCAATTATGTTTAAGCTGTTAAATATTCGTTCACTGGTCGTTTTCTTAATAATGGCCTTCTCGTCTTTATCTTATGCTCAAGATTCATACGTAAAAGTCTTAATGAAAACCAGTGAAGGCGATATCGTTCTTGAGCTTAACCAAGGCAGAGCACCCATTACGGTTGAAAACTTTTTAACCTACGTGAATAGCAAACATTACGACGGTACTATTTTTCATCGAGTGATCAAAGATTTTATGATCCAAGGTGGCGGCATGGATGAGAACATGCAAATGAAAACGATGCGCCAACCCATTAAAAATGAAGCTGATAACGGCCTGAAAAATACACGCGGCAGTATCGCCATGGCTCGTACCAGTGTTGTCGACAGTGCCACCAGTCAGTTTTTTATTAACGTAAAAAACAATCATTTTCTTGACCACGGTGCACGTGACTTTGGCTATGCCGTCTTTGGCGAGGTGATTATAGGGATGGATATAGTCGATAAAATCTCAACCGCCCGTACCACTGCAGGTGATGTACCGGTAAAACCTATTGTTATTCTTTCAGCCTCAGTCGTCGAAGAAGCCGCTCCAGCAGCTGAGTAATCAACCTCATAACAACTAAAGCCCTGTGTCTAACCTTCCCTATTCTCCTGAATTAAGCTGGCCTAACGGCCAGCCGTTTTCTGATCGTTTTTCTGATCCGTATTTTTCTATGGATAACGGTTTAGAAGAAAGTACCTATGTTTTTCTAAAGCACAATGGTATCCCTGAACGTTGGCATAACTGGCCTTGGGATAAGCAAAACAGTTTTTGCATTATTGAAACAGGCTTTGGCACAGGTTTAAACTTCTTACGCACATGGCAGCTTTGGCGCCAGCATTTACAAAGCAATCAGAACACCTCCGGTTGGTTGCATTTTACCAGTATCGAACGTTTTCCATTAAGTAAAGAGCAGCTCACTCAGGCGCTTGATCTGTGGCCATTGCTCGGTGATTTACCCAGCCTGCTTCTTGATCAGTATCCGCATCTAGTCGGTGGCGAACACCATCTAGTTTGGCCGAACGAGCGCATCAGTCTGACGCTCTACTGGGACGATATCAAAGAAGCCCTCCCACAAATTAATGGCCCTGTACATGCTTGGTACTTAGATGGTTTTGCGCCTTCTAAAAATCCAGAAATGTGGAGCGATGATCTTTTTAAGCAAATGCGCCGCATTAGCCAGTCATATGTACAGCATGAACCTGCGACAGTCGCAACCTTTACCTCTGCAGGTCTTGTTCGTCGAGGGTTAAGAGGAGCCGGATTCGACGTACAAAAGCAGCAAGGGTTTGGTCGCAAACGAGAAATGCTTGCCGGTCAATTTACGCGTCTTATGGGCCCGGAGCAGCCGCCATATTTCCATAACAAACCTTGGTTAATTACTAATACTCAACCAACCAAAAGCGTGATTGTCATTGGTGCTGGATTGGCCGGCACAACCACTGCACGAGCCCTGGCAGAGCGTGGTATAAATGTTCTTGTTATCGACCAACACGGCATTGCCAAACAAGGCTCAGGAAACCCTCAAGGTGGCCTCTACATTAAACTTGCCACTCAAGATGGCGCTATGCTGACGCGTTTTTACTTAACTGCTTACCAATATGCTTTAAACTTTCTAAGGCACTACCTCGGTGAAGGCACCAGCGACAACCCATACTGGCAACAGTGCGGCATGTTACAGCTGGCTTATAATGACGCTGAAGGAAAACGACAACAACAGTTACTCAACCATACCCATATACCAGCAGAATTGGCTTATGCCGTTAACGCTCAAGAAGCGAGTGCCTTGGCCAATACTCGCCTAGAGAAAGGTGGATTATTCTTCCCTACCAGTGGTTGGGTTAGTCCTGCTGACCTTTGCCGACGTTTATTAGACCACCCCAACATAAGTTTCCAACAAGCTCAGGCCACCAGCATTTACAAAGGTGCTAAGGATTGGATTGTTGACACGGATTCAGGTCTGTTTAAAGCATCCGATCTGGTACTAGCCACCGCTTATGAAACAAAGTCGCTACTGAAAGACAGCCACTTACCTATTCGCTTTAGTCGTGGCCAACTAAGCTATGTTAAGCGAGACATTGCCCAAAACCTAAGTACAGTCATTTGCGGTAAAAGCTTTATTGCTCCTGCCAAGTCTGATACTCACTGCATCGGCGCCACTTTTGGTACAGGAGATGCTAATACGAGCATGGAAGATAAAGATCATATTCATAACCTAGAGCACTTAGGTGGTATGGCAGAACAGTGGCAGTCGGCTGTTGAAAAAAGCGGATTAGCCTTAGTTCAAGGAGGGCGTGTAGGCTTTAGGTGCACCACCCCAGACCACTTACCCATAGTTGGTTTAGCACCTATCTCGCAAGAATTCGTTCAAACCTTTGCGCAAATGGCAAAAAACGCTAATCAAATTGCCACTGTTCCAGCACCACTAATGCAAGGCTTATGGTTAAACTTAGGTCATGGAGCTAAAGGCTTAATTTCGACCCCACTGTGCGCCGAAATCATCGCTAATCAAATAACCCAAGGTGCAATGCCAATAGGTAACTCTATTCGTGAAGCGCTTTGGCCTGGACGATTTTTAGTGCGAAAGTTAATTCGTAGTGAGTTTACTAAGTAAAAAGTTGACTGACATTTTCAGCCAATTCGATATGACAGGTTTGAGTATCAGGGTCAAACAAAACCACCGCCTTTCCCTGTTTCAATTGTTTATATACGTGCTGTACTTTATCGGCTAAATCGTAGTTATAGTCACCGTAATCTGTACCTTCACGGCTAACAAACTCTTCAATAATACCCGTTAGCGCTTCTTCACTTAAGCGTTCATAAGGGACAACCACGACGCCTTCTAAAGGAGCCTCTTGGTGATGATCTGGCGGAGTGTTATATGGCAAAGCTGGCCTCACGTTCCCATTCGCAACTCATACGCAAATCGGCATCGGAAGGAACATGACCTTGGTCACTGTGCCAGCTAAAGGTGTGTTTACCCGAAAGTTCTGTTTCTAAGTGCACCGTTGCTGATACCCAGTACATACCTTTTAATAAGGTTTCAAACTGCTGCAACCAATGTTCCCATTCATACTCGACGGCCTGATATGAGGCTGCAAAGTGAATGACTTGAGAGTGATAAGTACCGCTAAATACATCGTTACCAGGCATGGCAAACATTTCACGGCACAGTAACGACCATTGATCGTCAACGCCCATAGGCAGGGCTTGAATAGCCGACCAGTTTGTACGACGGTGCGCACGGGCGGTAAAAGTATCCGCTGCCGGTAGGTGGCGGATAACTCCGTAAACAATAGATTCCTGATCAAATGCTGACACGGCTATCTCTTATAATTAGGTTTTGTCAATAATAGCTGATATTAACAAAAACAAAAACGCTATTAAGAGCCTTCTATTGGGCGTTAATTAAACTTACCTAGTGCCCACCACCATCCTTAGCGATGAGCGAGCCAATTAAATGATAGGTGTAGTGCACTGTACATCGGCATTTTGTGCACGATGGCGAAGTAAGTGATCACATAGCACAATCGCCATCATGGCTTCTGCAATTGGGGTTGCGCGGATTCCGACACATGGGTCGTGACGTCCTTTTGTAACCACTTCAATGGGATTGCCATCAATGTCGATCGAACGCCCAGGAATTATAATGCTTGAAGTCGGCTTCAGTGCAATATGCGCAATGATGTCTTGCCCAGTGCTGATACCACCAACCACACCACCAGCATGATTACTTAAAAATCCTTCTGGGGTAAGCTCATCACGATGTTCATCGCCTTTTTGTTCAATACAATCAAAGCCATCGCCGATTTCCACCCCTTTAACCGCGTTAATGCTCATTAATGCGTGCGCTAGTTCGGCATCCAAACGATCAAAAATTGGTTCACCCAACCCAGGCATTAAACCTGTCGCTACTACCGAGATCTTTGCTCCAATTGAATTGCCTTCTTTACGAAGTTTATTCATATAGTCTTCCATCTCTGCCACTTTATTAACGTCTGGGCAAAAGAATGGATTTTGGTGAACTTGCTCCCAGTCAAAGGCTTCGATTTTAATAGGTCCTAATTGGCTTAAATAACCTCGAATTTCAATACCTTTGGCTGCCAGTACTTTTTTAGCAATGGAACCAGCAGCAACACGCATGGCTGTTTCGCGAGCGGAAGAACGACCACCGCCTCGATAATCACGAAAGCCATATTTTTGAGTGTAGCCGTAGTCGGCGTGCGCAGGACGAAAAGTATTGGCAATATTGCCGTAATCTTTTGAGCGCTGGTCGGTGTTTTCAATCAGCAAGCCGATAGGAGTACCTGTGGTCTTGCCTTCAAATACTCCAGACAATATTTTCACTTCGTCGGCTTCACGTCTTTGTGTAGTAAAACGTGAGGTTCCGGGTTTACGGCGATCTAGATCCAGTTGAATATCTGCTTCTGTTAACTCAATTCCGGGCGGGCAACCGTCAACTATCGCGCCTAACGCCAGTCCATGACTTTCACCAAAAGTGGTGACCGTAAAACTCTTACCAAATGTATTGCCTGACATTGCAGCTCTCTTTTTTAACTGTTTTTTGTTTTACGCCGTTGCATAAAACCTATGGTCAAAGAATCACTCTTATGACAAAAATATATTCACCACCAGCAAAGAATAGGCATTTACAATCACCTCTTTACTGCTATCGATGGTCGCTAAGTTTAAACCATACGCTCGATCAGCTAAAGCGCGTAATACATTCGCAGCCAACTCAGGGCCAGGATACAAGCATGGTTTATCGTTTGTAACTTAAACCTTCACCATATCGGCTGACATCGCCTTGTTCGTAGGCATCTAAAACTCGATCGGCAATATGCTTACCCAAATCTATCATCTCTTGAGCTCGGTAAAACTCGTAGGTTTCACAGCAATCACGAGGGATTTTAATGAGTAGATCGGGCGGATAACCCGCAATTTTATACTGTGTTAACGAGGCACCCATGACTTCAATAGCGCGGTTTAAAATAGCCACTTTACCCAGCTGTTCAGTTTGTTCTTCGCTATCTACTTTCTTGTGCTGCGCCTTATGTCCATTTAGGTTAATGCCGTCTATCCAGCTGGTCGCCTTATCTAAAAACCCATTAAACCATTCAGAGCCCTTTTTCTCTAGATCGGCTTGTTTGGCCTTATTATCTTCTTCTACTTCTGGGTAAATATTTGGAATGGGGACATCGGCACTAAGATCAACGGCCATCACTAGGTCTGCATGCGCAGACACACAAGGGGTAATTGGTAATGGGTTTAATACTGCTCCATCAACCATCATACTGCCGTTTATTGCTACCGGCGAAAGCATGCCTGGGATAGTTGCCGAGGCACGTACGGCTTGCGCTAATGGACCGTTTTGAAACCACACTTCTTTAAAACCTGTTAAGTCGGTTGCTACCGCAGTAAAAGGAATATTTAGATCTTCAATCTGAATACCACCTAGCAACTCGTCAATGATATTGAAAATCTTATCGCCACGAATCATGCCGCCAGCCAGCAGGCTTATATCTAAGAGTTTAATAACGTCTAAATACTTCAAGCCAACAACCCAATCGCGGTATTCATGCAGCTTACCGGCACTGTAGAATCCACCGACAATGGCACCCATAGAACAGCCTGAAATAGCAACAATTTCATAGCCTCGTTCTTCTAATGCTTCAATTACGCCCATGTGGGTGTAACCTCTTGCACCACCACTTCCTAAACATAAAGCTACTGTTTTTGACATATCAAACCTTCGTTATTTACTGGGCCAGTATATAAAGCGCAATGCTGGTTTTATTTCTTTGGAGGGAGGTGGCGTTAACGCCCCCTGTCCGATGATATTAAAATCACCTTTTAACACTTCCTCAAGTTCTTTTGCTAGCTTGTTTGAGCACTGTATATTGGCACCCATCTGGTTGTTTTCATAACAATGCACCTGCAAGTAAATACGCTCTTTATTTCTGGGGGCTAGCTCATTAAGAGCTTTCAATAAGGCCGCACTGGCGTCTTGATCAAGCGTATTTTGCTTAGTAATAAAACCTGACAGCCAGCCAGAGCTACGCGCAAGTTGTTGGCTAATAATGGCACTCGAGTTAGTTGCGGCCTGTAGATCGTTATTGGTTTTAACGATGTCTAAGTTCACCATCACCTGCCGCGTTCCACGTTGCATGATATACAAAACATAAAGCGTATTTTCTTTACCATTCAACCCTTTTTCTAAAGCAACTTGATACAGCTGAAACTTTTCACGCCCGACTAAGCGCGGATTAGAAAACACTTCGGTCGCCCAAAAGTGGCTACTGCCACAATCCAATGCTCGACAATGATACAAAATCGGTAAGTTTTCTATTTGTTTCTCAAAGAAATGAGAGACTTCCTCTAAGGTAAACTGCTGATCAACCGCCCAAGTGCGTCGCCATAGCTCGCCTTCTAATCGTATTTCAAATTGCGGGACGGTGGTCGCTTGTGTGCGCGTTAGCCCTGACAATATTAAACGGTACCCTTGAACACTTTTCTGCTCTTCATGCTGTATCTGAGATTGCGGATAAGGCTGTATCTCATACCCAAACACTGGGAGCGCAAGAAAAACAAATAACCAACTCCAATAACGCATTAACAACTCCTAACAGTGTTGCGCAACATCAACAATGGTACGACGCAACCAGCGGTGCGCTGAATGATGCTGCAACAATGGTGACCATGCTATTTTCAACTCAAAGGATGGAATTTTAAAGGGTGGGTCTAAAACCACGAGCGATGCTGCTTCTGCCTGCATGTCTGCCACTTTACGCGGCAAAGTAGCAACTAAATCATTATTTAAGGCTAATAACGCTGGCATTTGATAATGTCGAGTAAAGACCGATATTTTGCGCTTATGCCCTAGCTTTGCTAAAGCATGATCGACCCAGCCTAGTCTTACAACCTTGTCTGGGTCTATCCCGACACCTGCGCCCATACCGGTTTTACTCACCCAAATGTGATTACTGGCTAAGTATGCCTGCAAGTCAAAGTTACTAACTCCAGGATGATCCGGATTTAACAGACAGACAAAATCATCTTGCCATAGGGTCATTTGGTGGAAAGACTGAGGCATTTCGTCAAAGCGGTTAATGGCCATATCGACCTTACCGGCTTCAACATCTTTAAAAGTAACGTCTGAAGGGGTTAACACGTCAAGAATAACGTCAGGAGCTTCGACTCTTAAGCGTTTCACTAGTTCTGGAATCAAGGTGGACTCTGCGTAGTCGCTGACCATCAAGCGAAACACGCGATTGCTGCCAGAGGCATTAAAGTTTTGCTGTGGTTGTAACGCGATTTCTAGCTCGCCTAGGGCTTTGCGAATAACAGGCTGCAACTCACGTGCCCGTTCGGTGGCAGTCATACCTTCTGACGTACGCACTAATAA
>Ga0209075_1001146_pt1 | contig 25370 bp, 17 predicted proteins | sample Stecom2011_FD_187523 | JGI IMG/M metagenome (GOLD analysis project Ga0209075, IMG submission 187523) | Agricultural soil microbial communities from Utah to study Nitrogen management - Steer compost 2011 (SPAdes) (version 2) | ecosystem: Environmental > Terrestrial > Soil > Agricultural land...
CGAATGTCTATATCACGCAAAACATTCTAACTCGTTTCGGCCATTTGGAAAGATTGGGAATTAGTACTTCGCAAAATCAGGAAATGATTAGAAAAGCGGAAAGTTTTATTGCGAATGCTCAAGTAGCATACTATAATAAATACATTAAAGATAAAAAGCTAAAAGAAAATTATAGGTTGTCCACTACAGACATAAATTGGCTGTACACACGGACTTTATTTTCTTCTATTAAATCAGAAAGTATTGATGAGGTTGTAGACTTTTATGCTTCAAGATTAAAAGAAACTTGGACAAATTATACGCCTTACATGCAAGCATTAATTGGAATCTATTTCAATAAGGCCTCTTTTGATAAGGAAGCGAATTTAATTTATGCTTCTTTATTGGATAGAGGAATGAAAAATACGAAGTTGGGAATGTATTGGGTTGAAAATTCAGGTTTTTTCTGGTATCAGAACAAAATTTCCACACAAGCGATGATTATTTCTTTCTTTCAGGAGATGAATGCAAGCGAAGCCGTGATGGATGATGCCCGACTTTGGCTGATTTTAAATAAAGAATCTTCAGCTTGGGAAACAAGTGGAGAAACTGCAGAAGCAATTTATGCAATTCTTTTATCAGGCAGGGATTACCTAAAAAGTGCGCCACGACCAACGATTAAAGTCGGAAACACAGAGCTGGTTTACGAATCAACAAACGAGAAGAATAAAATTGCTGTGGAATGGACGCCCGGACTAGGGCAAGTGAAGCACCAGTGGAATGGAGCAGAAGTACATTCAAATTTAGGTAGCATTACGATTGAAAAGCATTCTGATGCTCCTGCTGTATTGAATTTATACTGGCAATATACAGAAGATCTTTCTCAGCTAAAAGCAAGTGATAATTATTCTATGCAAATCAGTAAACGTTATAAAAAGTTGGTTCCAGGAGAGAAAGGAGAAGTTGGAGTGGAAACCTCTACATTTGCCGTTGGCGACAAAATCGAAGTGGAATTAATCGTAACTGTCGATCGGGATTTGGAGTTTGTTCACATCAAAGATTTACGTCCTGCTGGTTTTGAACCTACTTTAAATTTAAGCGGCTATCATTGGGATAAATTGACTTATTACCAAAGTCCAAAAGACGTTTCAATGGACTATTTTGTAGAATACATGCCGAAAGGCACATACAAATTATCTTACACGGTTTATGCCACTCACAGCGGAACTTTTAACAGCGGAACAGCTACTGTACAAAGCTTTTACGCACCGAAATTTTCTGGTCATACTGGAACTATAGAAGTGGAAGTGAAAAGATAATCTCTTCCGTAAGTCTCAATTACTTTTAATTATAACGCACTTTGAAGAGTCGAGGTTATTTGTAAAAACAACAAATAGCTTCGACTTATGTGCAATATTATTCATGAAATAAATTTAAATGCAGTTAAATTTAGTCTTGTCTAAAATATTTTTTTAATTTTACGGAAAACATTTAATTGAAAGTGAAAAAGAATAGAGGAGATGAAGCTTATTTTAACATTATTAGCAGTATTTATTTCATTTTCGTTTTTTTCGCAAACTCTTGTGGAAGGAGAGGTTCAAGACGAGAAAGGGAGGTTTTTAGAGTGGGTTGATGTGATAGTTGAAGGGATGAATAAAGGAGCAACGACCAATGAAGATGGAAAGTTTTCGATTGCTGATTTACCCAGAGGTTCTTATAACTTAATTTCTCGTACTACTGATTTTTATAATGATACCATTCGTGTCACATTAACGAATGAAGATCCCGTTTATGTTGTTTTTAAACTAAAGCCAGTTACAATAGATTATGACGAAATTGTTGTGTCTGGAACAATGCGTGCCGTTAGAAAGTCTGATAGTCCTGTGCCAATTGAAGTGTATTCAAAGGAGTTTTTTAGGTCTAACCCTGCGCCATCTATTTTTGAATCTTTATCGCAAGTCAATGGAGTTCATCCTCAAGTAAATTGTAGTGTATGTAATACAGGTGATATTCATATCAATGGATTGGAAGGACCTTATACGATGATTTTAATTGATGGAATGCCCATTGTTAGTGGTTTGTCAACTGTTTATGGTTTAAGCGGAATTCCTCAATCCTTAATCGAAAGGGTAGAAATTGTGAAAGGACCTGCTTCGACTTTATATGGTTCTGAAGCTGTTGGAGGGTTGATTAACGTGATTACAAAATCGCCTGATCAAGCTCCTTTATTATTTGCTGAAGCATTCGGAACGTCTTGGGGAGAGGTTAATGCCGATTTAGGATATCGTGCAAGAATTGGAAGTAAGGCCTCTACATTGTTGGGTATAAATTATTTTAATTATAGCAATCCCATAGATAATAATGGCGATGGATTTACTGATTTAACCTTACAAGACCGAATTTCTATTTTTAATAAATGGAATATTATCCGTCCAAAAGGAAGAGTTTTCTCTTTTGCGGGTCGTTATGTATATGAAGACCGGTGGGGAGGAGATATGAATTGGAACTCTACTTTTAGGGGAGGTGATGAGATTTATGCTGAAAGTATCTATACAAGTCGTTGGGAAGTATTTGGAACGTATCAATTGCCATTTAAGGAAGAGGTTTTATTTATGTTTAGCGCGAATGGACATGATCAAAACTCTCGATATGGAGATGAGGCGTTTGACGCTATTCAAAATATTGGATTTGGACAATTGGTGTGGGATAAAACTATAAAACGACATCAACTTTTATTGGGAGCTTCTTTGCGCTATACTTATTATGATGACAACACAGTAGTTACAGAGAAAGAAGTTAATGGGGAAGTGATAAACCAACCTGAAGAAACTTATTTGCCAGGAATTTTTGTGCAAGATGAATGGAAAATTTCGAATCAGCATGCCTTACTCACAGGAATTCGATATGATTATAACTCTTTGCATGGTTCCATTTTAACCCCAAGGGTAAATTACAAATGGACTTCCATAAACAAGATGAATATCTTTCGTTTAAGCGCTGGTTCTGGATATCGTGTGGCTAATGTGTTTACTGAAGATCATGCTGCTTTGACTGGAGCAAGAGAGGTTGTGTTTGTATCAGAACTGAAGCCTGAAACATCGTGGAATGTGAATGCAAACTTTGTGAAAAAACATCATTTTAAAAATGGACTTTTTTTAAATTTTGACGCAAGTATATTTTACACTTATTTTAATAATAAAATTATTCCAGATTATGATACAAATCCACAGTTGATTATTTATGATAATCTGTATGGATATGCTGAATCTAAAGGAGTTTCTTTGAGTATAGATGGGAAATATAAAGGATTTACTGCTAATTTAGGAGGAACGTTTATGGATGTGTCAAGTGTAGAGGAAGGAGTGAGAAATAGACAGGAGTTTCAAGAGAAATATAGTTTAACTTGGAATTTAGGATATACTTTCAGTAAGTCAAAATTGAAAGTAGAATATACAGGGAATTTATATGGACCGATGTTATTGCCTTTAATTAGTGAGCTTGATCCAAGAATGGGAGAGTCAAAGCCGTTTAGCATACAAAATATTCAGTTAACCAAAACATTTAAAAATGGAATTGAAGTTTTTGGAGGGGTAAAGAATTTACTGAATTGGACACCAAATAAAGGGAATCCATTTATTATTGCAAGAACGCACGATCCGTTTGACGAGCATTTGGAATATGACACAGAAGGTAATATTTTGGCTACACCTGATAATCCATACGCTTTAAAGTTTGACCCTGATTATATTTATGGCTCTAACCAAGGAATTCGAATGTTTTTAGGTTTGCGTTATTTAATACAATAATCATGAAGTTTTATTTTAAAATCTTGTTTTTACTTATTTCGTTCGCATCTTTTCAATCATTTGGACAACTTAATACTTATTCAGTGAACGAATTAGATAGCCTACTGAATGAAGAACAACGTCCAATTGTGTTTTTTATAAAAACGGATTGGTGTTCTATTTGTCATGGAATGGAAAATGTAGTGTTAAAAGACGAGGAGGTCACTAATGTGCTGAACGAAAGCTTTTACTTGGTCATTTTCAATGCTGAAAGTAAAGAAGACGTCGTTTTTAAGGGAAGACGATACGTTTTTGAGCCGAGCGGAATTCGTCAAGGGAAACATCAATTTGCGATGGAATTAGCAGGTGCCCAAGGTACAATTGCTTTCCCGAGTACAATTATTGTTTCAAGTGAAGGTAAATTGTACCAAAGCAATAGTTTCATAAATAAAGAAGATATGCTTTACATTTTAAAGACAATACGTGAAGCTTTGTTAGAATAAAGTGTTTATTCATCTATTTTCACGCATCTAATTCCATTGGGGTCGCTCATCATGGGAGCACATTTATTACAAGCATCACACCCATTGATGTAATTCATTCCAAACTTTTTAAGATTGTTTACCATCTGAGCGTCGCGAATTAAAGGACGACCTGACTGGACAAAATCAAAACCTGCATCCATCACTTTGACAAGGCTTTCGGTAGTCATAGCTCCACCTATATAAATTAAGTTGCCATCGACAACTTCTCGTACACGCTTTGCATATTCAAAGAGATATAATTCTTTGTAGGGATAACTTCTAAAGAAGCTTTTACTGATTAACTTCATTCCCAAACGAATGATTGGACTCTTTTCATACTTTAAAAGTCCAGGAAGAATTGAGCTACCGTGAAAAAGCAACATTGGATTTTGACTGCTTGTTCCTGCACTTAAAATTATTCCATCAATTCCTGCTTTATCAAGTAGTTCAGCCGATTTTATTCCGTCTTCAATGGTAATTCCACCTTTTACGTCATCAAATAGTGATATCTTCCCCAAAATAGGAAAGTCAGGACCCACTTCTTTGCGAATTGCATGTAAAACTTCAAGGGGATATCGCATTCTATTTTCTATACTGCCTCCATACTTATCTTTCCTTTTGTTGGTAAGTGGACTAATAAATTGGCTTAAAAGATAACCATGACCAAAATGGATTTCAAGTGCATCAAAGCCAGATTCTTTCATTATTCTTGCTGTTTGCACATATCCGTTTGTGACTTCATCCATTAATTTCCGGTCCATTTTTTTTGAAAAAAAAATGCCGTAAGGAAGTCCTGTCATTAAAAACTGCGTGGACGGAGCTACAGGTCTTTTTCGTTCCAACTTTTTATTTCGGCTAAACCCACCACAATGTGCAATTTGGCCAGAAAGAAAGGCACCATGCTGATGAACTTTATCTGCTAATTCTTTTAATTGTGGCTTAATTTCTTCTCGAATATAGAGATAGCTATCAATCATTCTTCCATCAGGCTCAGGAGCGCAGTAGGCTAAGGTCGTCATTGCTACGCCACCTTTGGCTATATTTTCATGAAAATTAATGCACTGAGAGGAAATGTTGCTGTTGTCATCTAGCATACCTTCAAAAGTTGCTGCTTTTATAATCCGATTCGGTAAGACAATACCATTGAGTTGGGCAGAACTTAATAATTTGGCTAAACCTCTTGCGCTTTTCTCCATAGAAATAACAATTGAACAACTAATAAATCAAGCTGAGTGATAAGCTAAGTTATAAAAAAAAGGGTATGTCGATATACAAAAATGACTCTTCTTTTTATAAACCTAACATTTTGTCAATCGTCAAATATGAAATTGCGTGGTAATTTGGTCTTGCTTTTTGATACACTTTAAGTGCCCACTCCCTAGATTCTTCAGATTGGTCGCGCATTGCTGCATAAAGTGGCTCTAAGAATTTTCTTCTTCCCACTTTAGTAAGAAAAGCTTCGATGTCTGGACGAAGTTCAGTGTATTCATTTTTAATACCTAGAACAAACCATTCAGTCATAATTTCAGAATTATCTGAATCTCTAAAGTGAAGTTGTTCGTCAATTTTTCTCATTTTATCAGCCGATAAGTTTCCTTGGAATGCCCTAATAAATGCGATCCATTCTTGCGTAATTTTATCCTCTCTTTTTAAATCTTTTGGGAGTTTTGCTCCTTGTTGAATTTCAATAGCTAATTCTTGAATTTCAGCAAAACGCGGTGATTCAATTTTAGTGATATTCGATGGAATTCCAGGCCCGTATATCCATTCGTCTACATTGAAATTAACATTGTTCTTTTCAATAAGGTGTTCATTCAAATATTTCACAAAGTTTTCTGTTGTGATAGACTGAAATTTATGTGTATTAAAATAGTTTAAAAGGAACTCATCGAACACTTCACGTCCTACAGCTTCCTCGAGCGCCATTAAGAAGAAAGCACCTTTATTGTATGCAATATCTGTCATTCCATCATCAGGGTCTCTACCTTCTAAATCAAGTTTTAGGTGAGTTTCCTCTTCGAAGCCTAAATTCATAAAATTGTTTACCGTCCACTCCAACTCTTGATAATTAATTAGCATAAGCATGTCTGCAATTTCTTTACCTTCTACTTTTTCCATGATTCTGTTCTCGAAGTAAACAGTAAACCCTTCGTTTAGCCAAAAGTCGTCCCAGTTTGCCATGGTTACTAAATTCCCAGACCATGAATGGGCTAATTCATGAGCGATAAGGCTTAAAAGACTTCCATCTCCTGCTAGAATAGTTGGTGTAGCAAACGTTAAACGTGGGTTTTCCATTCCGCCAAAAGGGAATGAGTATGGAAGAAAAAGTACATCAAACCTTTCCCACAAATATGCTCCATATAATTCTTCAGCAGAATGAATCATTTGAGGTATAGATTGCAGCTCTTGTTTTGCAGCTTCAAGGATATCAGGTTCTGCATATACACCACTCATATGGTCGAGAGGGGCAAATTCAAGTTCGCCAACTGCTAAAGCAATAAGGTAAGAAGGAACAGGTTGTTTCATAGTGAATGAATATTTTCCTGTGTCATTCGTTTCTGTAGGGTTTGTAGCACTCATCACAGCCATCATTCCCACAGGAACCTGAACATTTGCAGAATATGTAATTCTATTTTCAGGCAAATCTTGATTTGGAATCCATGAGCGGGTTAAAATAGCTTCACCTTGAGTATATAAAAAAGGATATTTTTTGTCGTGGGTTAGACTTGCATCCATCCAGCCTAAAGCTTCTGATTCACTGTGGGTGGAATAATAAATATGGATCAGTGTGTCTTCTTCAGAAATATCTACAACCAATGGTGAACCTAAGATGCTATCGTATTCTCCGAGGCTGAAAGTAGTCTCAATTTCGTCGACACCTAGAGTTACTTTTTGAATATCTAATCTTTTTGTATCAAAAATGGCCTTGTTCGTGCCTTTATTGTTCATTGTATGTCGAGCAACTCCTTGGATGGTTTTTGTTTCAAAATCAACATCTAAATCTAAATGAATATGTGTTGAATTGATTTCGTGAATGTTGCTATAACTGTGATTGTTGGCCGCGTATGTAGATGTTGATTCATCAGTGTGGATAGCTTTTTCTTTTTCAGCACAAGAAAAAGAAATCATCATCAAGAATACGGGTATTAGTTTTTTCATTATAAACTGAGTTTTATTAATCAGCCAACAAAATTAAAATATTTAACACAAAATCTTTAAAAACCATTGATAAATCATCAATTTAAAACGTTTTTAAGGATGGGATTCTCCATATCATTTGATAAACAAATAGTTGAGAGGAAAAATGGATGTTTGGCGATTATGAAATTGTCTATAGCTAGAATTTTTAACTATAAATTTTTAACAAATTTTACATAGACCTCATTTTTTTTATATACTTTCACGGATTTAGAAGTTTGTAAATGAATACGCTTAACGTGTTGTTTTATCTAAACCAAAGATTAATAGGTGTTTAAGCGCATTGATTTGTAAATATTCAAATAAAACTAGAGAAGATTTAAGTACTTTTTATAAAATAAATTATGGCTACAAAGGAAATTATGAACGATGAGCATAAAAGTTTTTTTGAAACTAAAGTATTAGGGCACCCTGCTGGATTATTTGTGTTGTTCTTTACAGAAATGTGGGAACGATTTTCATTTTATGGGATGAGGGTGTTGTTAATCAACTTCCTAACAATTGCTGCAATCGGGAGTAATCCTGGTTGGGAATGGTCTTCTGAAAATGCAGGAGCATTGTTTGGTACTTATGCTGGATTATTATACCTAACCCCGATTTTAGGAGGAGTTTTAGCAGATAAATTCTTAGGTTACCGTTGGGCTGTACTTATAGGATGTGTCGTGATGACCCTTGGACATGGAGCAATGGCTTTAGAGACTGAAGCTTCTTTATACATGGGATTAGCGCTGTTAGTGATTGGTACAGGATTTTTTAAGCCTAATATCACTTCAATAATTTCTGAAATGTATGTCTATCTTCCAGAAAAGAAAGACGCTGCTTATACTTTGTTTTATATGGGCGTAAATTCAGGAGCATTTTTCGGAATGATGCTATGTGGGTACTTGGCAGAACGCGTGGGATGGTCTTGGGGATTCGGATTAGCAGGTATCTTTATGTTGTTCGGTACTTTACAGTTTTTATTAGCAAAACCTCTTTTTGGAAAAATTGGTGCGCCTCCAGTGAGAGGAGAAAACAAGGAAGTAGCTCAAAAATTATCTAATGTAGAAGGTGAGGAAGAGGAAAAAACAGAAGAGCAAAAAATTATTGATTCTGGAAACAAAGAGAATCGATTTACACTTATTGATAAGATTTTAATTGTAATTACTTCGGTAATCGGACTCTTGTATTTAATTAATGATCCAATGTCTAAAATTGCAGGAATTCATCTATTACCTGAAGAATTTATTCTACCTAAAGACGTTTTATCAGGGCCATTGGTAATTACAATTATCGGACTTATATTATTCTTCTATCTCGTATTTTCTCGTATTTTCCGTTATGATAGAGTTATTCGAGACCGAATGATTGCAGTGATTATTTTTGCATTCTTTACGGTGTTGTTCTTTATTCCGTTTGAACAAGCGGCAACTTCGATGGTGATTTTCGCACGAGACTTTACAGAACGTGTGATGACAGGTACAGCAGCTACCATATTTAACGTGGTGAATACGCTGCTTACTGTGATTCCTTTGTTGATTATTACTTGGGTGCTCTACCTATTAAACAAGAAAACATGGAAGAAAATCCCAGGCAGTAACGTGGTTTTAGCGCTGTGTTTTGCTTTAGTTTGGGGAGTAGTAATATGGATGTTGGGTAGAGACTTTAATACGGTTTCTTATGATGTGGCTTACCAAGCAGTGAAGATAGAGGAAGTAAATGAAGAAGGAGAAGTGAGTGTAACTTATGAGCCAATCACCGAAGCGCGTCCTTTATTAGAAGGTGAAGTGGCTGTAGATCACGTGTTGAGTGTTGCAACAAATGAAAAGTTAGAAGTAGGACAACCAGTGGCAGCTCATTTAGAGCTTGGTAAATTTGTTTATTTAGGCGAAGAGCAGGCTGAAAAGCTGAATCAAGATTATGCTCAAAACAACCTTGAATCAATGGTGGTTACAGGACATGTACATGAAGTGAAGGAAAATGAAGTTGAAATTACTGCTTCATGGTTTAGTATTTTAAACTCATTCTTCATTATCGCACTTGCCTCAATGTTCTCTAAGTGGTGGGATAGTAAATACAATCCTTCCGCGGCAATGAAATATGGATTAGGGTTGTTGGTGATGAGTGTAGGATTTGCCGTTCTTGCCTATGGTGCACGTGTGATTCCTCCAGGTGCTGAAGCGGGGATGGTGAGAGTAGGAATGATATGGTTAATTCTAGCCTATTTATTCCATACCTTGGGAGAATTATTCTTATCACCAGTAGGCTTGTCTTATGTAAGTAAATTAGTGCCTGGTAGAATGATTGCCTTTATGTTTGGAATGTGGTATCTAGCCATTGCAATCGGAAATAAGATTGCTGCTTCATTAGGAGGAATGGTGGATAGAGCGCAGGAAGATCCAGACTTCTCTTTGACTTCATTCTTTTTAATATTTACTATTGTCCCAGCCATTGCAGGTGTGGTAGTGATTTTACTTAACCCATTGTTGAAAAAATTAATGCACGGAGTAAAATAATTAGTCGCGTTAAGCTGTTTTTATTGTTTATGAAAGAACTTGAGTTTAATCTTGAAGGTGATTTTATTGAGTTGATTCAATTGCTAAAAGTTATTGGTGTGGCTCAAACAGGAGGTCATGCAAAAATGATTGTAGACGAAGGAGAAGTCATTCGTGAAGGAGAAGTAGAGACAAGAAAACGCGCGAAAATTCGAAGAGGAGAACGACTCACTATTGGTGAATTGAGTGTGATTATTAGATAATCAGAGAGCGGTATATGAAAGTTTGATTTCAATCTAAAAATAGGGGAAAACCCCTATTTTAAAAAAGAATTAAATCAATATGTTTGCAGTGGAGATAGCTGAAAACAATATAATAAGATACACAAACTCTATCACACTCAACCTTATCAGCTAGTTCTTAAGTCTTTTCATAATTTCATGATTTTAGACTGTTTCAAAATCGAAGGGGATAATTTTAATACATCTAAATTAACCCTCCGATTTTGAAATGGTTTTTTTCTTTTTATTTATCTTACTCTAGGTCGATTTATTGTTATCAAATAAGTATAATAATAGACTTAAGCTAATGTAAGTATATGCAATAGAAACGATGTGACTTTGTCCAAGACAACATTCCCTATGATTATTTTTTCCTTTATCGACGTAAGATCACGGTAAATGAAGCTTTTCTTCTTAGCAATTCACCTTTTATTCTTGAATAGCTCATACGTTCGATGATGGCCAATGAATTGAAAAACACCTTTAGAACTTAAAGCTAAGTGCAATACTTGGTAAGAATGGTAGCTGATAAATTTTCTCATTTGTTACTCTATTCACGTAGAAAATATTATCTCTATTGTAAACGTTGGTTACTCCACCACGCACTTCAATAAGCATATTCTTTTTCAATTGGAACTTCTTTTTTAAGGTCACATCAAAGCGGTGATAAGTCGGAAGTCTTTCTGAGTTTATACCACCTAGTAAAATACTGAAATCAGATGGGTTTGTTGTGGTATAGTCAGTCGTTACACCATCATCAAAGCTTTCTCCTTGGTAATATCCCGAAGTAGGCGTAAAAGGAAGTCCAGAACCAAAGTTCCATCGTAAACTAAGCTCTAGGCTTTTATCCTTTAAAAAGGAGTAAGTTGCAACTAGATTCACATTATGTCTCCTATCAAAAACAGGTACATACTCTTGAAATCCATCCCAACGAGTTGAATTCCCCCAAGAATATACTCCCCATAAAAATAGTCTGTTTTTTGAGTATTCTAAAAGTAAGTCCACTCCATAAGAAACACCAGATTCAATTAAAAAGTCTTTTTTGTATACGTCAGGTGCACTATGAAATTCTTTTGTATCATCATAAAGCTTATTGACGTTAATGTTTGATAATTTCGGGAAATATTTATAGTAAGTTTCTACTCCTATGCTAAATGCACGTGTGATGTCAAACTCTGTCCCAAAAATACCGTGCCATGAAGTTTGAATACCGTTCATAGGTTCCATTTCATCTCCATTTTTCTGAGTAAAGACTTTCTGTACATTGCTTGGGGCAGAAAGGAATCCATAGAAAAGATTCACCACATCTCGATCCGATGTAGCTGAGGTAAAGTTTTGTGAATAATATCCTCCAGATAAACTTAAGCGCACATTTTCTGTAAGATTATATTTTAAAGCTAAACGAGGCTCAGGGATAACCGCTGCGTGACCTGGGTAGCTTTGCACTCTAATTCCTGGATTAATCACCCACAGTCCTGCTACGAGTCTATAATTTACATATCCACTTAGTTCCGTATTGAAATTTTCAACTTTAATTTCTCTATCTACTTCATTGTATGTTTTGAAATTAGTAGAAAAACCACCAATGTTAATTCCATACGTAATTTCTGATTGGTTTTTTAAGAAGTAGGTGAAGTCAAACCCTAAATCAAAACCTCCTATTTCACTTAGTCTTTCCTTTCCACCTTTGAACTCTTGAAATCCGATAGAGTAATTTGAAGCGTTTAAATGACCTCTAATAATCATTGCAGAAGAAGTAGGTACTAATCTAAAGTTTAATCCTCCTCCAAATGAGTTCCATCCTAAATCAGCGATGTTTGTGTAGTTTACTTTGTCGTTATTGCTAAATCCAAAAATTGAAAACTTAGTTCCTTCATTGTTTTTTACAGTAATCTTACCGTAAATATCAGTAAAAGTAAAAGGCATACCATCTCCGTCATTTGCGTGTGGGTAGAGAGATTTAGAGGTGTAGTCTAATAAAGAATGTTTTGCAGAAAAAATATAAGAAGCTCCACTTCCAGGGTAATCTTTATTTCTATAAATAGGACCTTCTACCACTGCTTTTCCCATAAAAGGAGAAACTGAAACTAATCCACCGTGTTTTTGCAAATCTCCGTCTTTGTAGGTGATATCCATAATTGAAGAGATTCTTCCACCAAAACGTGCATCAAAGCCACCAGTATAAATATCGGCACTTCGTATTAACTCAGTTTCAAATACAGAAAAGAACCCAATCGAGTGGAAAGGATTATAAATTGTCATTCCATCTAGAAGAATTTTATTTTGGATAGGCGTTCCCCCGCGGACATATAATTGTCCTCCTTGGTCACCCGTTGTTACAACTCCTGGCGTAATTGAAAAAGCAGCCATAATATCGTTTTCAGCACCAAAACTTGGGAGTCTTTCTAAACTTTCTTGGTTTAATTTATTTACAGAAATGTCAATTTGTGTACGTTTTGTACGGTCTGCTCCATAGACAACTACTTCTTCAATCTCTTTTACTTCGTCACTTTTCTCAAGTTGATAGTTGAGGGTGATAATTTTGTTCCCAGAAACAGTAACGGTGTCATTAAGCACGTCGAACTCCATTCCTCGAATTTCTAATTCATAAGTTCCGTCAGCGACAGCAGAGAACTGAAAAAAGCCATCTAAATCGGTAATTGCGCCTTCCAACTTGCTTTCTTGAGATCCATTTATGATACGGATTGTCACTCTAGTGTATGCTACAGCTTCACCATTAGAGGCATTATATACAAATCCACGAATGGTATTTGATTGCTGCGCAAAAACCACAGAACTAAGGATAGAGAGTAAAGATACTAAGAGTATTTTTTTCAAAACGTTCAATTTAAATTAAGTAAATAACATGCATATATACATATTTTATTTGAAATATAGGTTAAGAAATATTTTATGAGTAGATTTTATTTATTGTACCGACATGTACTTTATCCAACTTCTTTTTTGGCTTTTTCCCAATAAACATCCATCTCTTTCTGACTTAACTCTTCAAAATGTTGATTTGCCTTTAACATTTCATCTTCCATATATTGAAATCGCCGAATAAACTTTTTATTGGTTTTCTCAAGCGCTGTTTCGGGATTCACTCCGATAAATCTCGCGTAGTTAATTAAAGAGAAAAATACATCTCCAAACTCATCTTCAATTTGATCGGATTTTTGATGAATTTCATCTTGTAGTTCGTTCAGTTCTTCTTTTACTTTTTCCATTACTTGGTCTGGAGTTTCCCAATCAAAGCCTATGCCTTTTGCTTTTTCTTGAATTCGAGCGGCTTTTACCATCGATGGAAGGGATTTTGGCACTCCGCCTAGCACAGATTTTTTACCTTCTTTTAACTTCAATTGCTCCCAATTTTTCTTCACAGCTTCTTCGTCTTCTGCAATTATATCGCCATAAATATGTGGATGCCTATGCACTAACCACTAACTTGTCACAAACTGTATTTAATACATCAGTAATGTCAAATAAATTTTGTTCGCTAGCAATTTTACTGTAAAAAACCATGTGGAGCATAAGATCTCCAACTTCTCCTTTAAGCTCTTCGGGATTGTTTTCTATAATGGCATCTGCTAATTCGTAGGTTTCCTCAATCGTTAAATGACGCAAAGATGCAAAGGTTTGTTTTCTATCCCAAGGACATTTCTCGCGAAGATCGTCCATAATATCTAATAGTCTTTTAAAAGCAACTAATCTTTTGTCCATGATTTATTTTTTACAAAAATAAGTGGAATTTTAGGGGTTTCCAATATATTTATACTCGATGTTCTTAAATTAAATACGATATTTGAGGCTCAATCAAGTATGAATAAAAAATAAGAAGGTTGAAATATATTTATTCCATAGTCTTTTTGATTTTTATCGGGGCTCATGTTAAGGTTAGTTTTGGACAAAAATATAACATAGGAGTAGGAATAACTCCAGAGGCTGGTTTTTTGTTGGTACATCGACAAGGCAAAATGTCTCATCTTCTAGAAGAACATGTTTATGGAGTGAATTTAGGTATTAACATTCAAACAAATGGTACAAAACAGTGGCATCATGACTTTTTATTCCCTCAATTTTTTGTTAACGCTTCATATAAAAGTCTTGGAAATAAAGAAGTACTAGGAGAAGCTTATGGTATAGAAGGAGGGTATTATTTGCCAATTAAAAATAAGCATGGCTGGACATTTGGACCAATGTTGAGTGCAGGCATTGCTTTTGTTACAAAATGTTATGACACAGAAAACAACCCAAAGAATAATGCGATTGGCTCGCACATCAATAGTATGGTGAACGTAGGCTTTAAAGTAGAAAAACAATTTAAACAGCAACAGCTCGGTTTAACCCTTAGAATGACTCATTTATCAAATGGGGCAGTGCGATTGCCTAACTTAGGATTAAATATGCCTGTGCTAGGAGTAAGTTATACTTATTTTTTCGACTCATTATATTTTGAGCATAAGCATATAGAAGATGAGGTTGTTCACAAGGTGCGAACTTGGGCTTTTTATAGTCAATTAATAGCTTCTACAAAACAGATTTATCCAACAGGAGGAAGTAATTATGGAGTTGTTGCAATGGCAAACTATGCGCAGTATAAGTGGAATAGAAAGTTTGCAATGGAAGTTGGGCTTGATGTATTGTATAACCAGTCTATACGAGTTGCAGTAGCAGGAGATTGGGGAAAGGAGAAAAATATACAAGCAGGAGTGTACGGTGCTTTTGTCATCCCTATTCACCGTTTTCAATTGTACGGAGGAATGGGAGTGTATGTAATCAACTCACTTAAACCAGATGGAATGGTATATCATCGTTTGGGAGGTCGATTTAAGTTGACGAATCGCTTGTGGGGAAATATCTCCATTAAAGCACATTGGGGAAAAGCAGATTATTTTGAATACGGAATAGCATATCGATGGAAATGAGAAGAACTTTGATTTTTTTACTCGCTGTTTTTACACTTGTTTCATGTAAAAAAGCTGAAGATAGGGCATGTCTTAAATTTAATGGCGACGAGATAATACGGGAAATACCTATCTCACAAGGGGTGGATTCACTTTTTTTAAATGATGATTTATTTTACACACTCGTCCCAAGCACTGAGTCTAAAGTGGTGTTGAGAGGAGGTGAAAATATGCTTAACCATATAGATATAGTTTCTGGGAATGGAAAATTAACTGTTTCAAATCACAACAAATGTCGCTTCTTAAGGTCATATAAACATAAGATATTTGCAGAAATCCATGTAGATGGCATCACATTTATAGAGTTTTTTGGTTCAAGAGAGCTAAAAAGTGAAGGAAAGTTACTTTCTAACGAATTGCGTATACATGTGAGAGATGGGGCAGGAGAGTTGGACTTAGAAATTGAAAACGGATATACAAGTGTAGTGTATGGAAGTGGTTATGGCAACTTCTTTTTAAGAGGTGAGGTCTTGCATTGTTATATTCATTGCAACTCGAATACTTATGGAGACACACGAAATCTATTGGTAAAAGAGAGTTTGAAAGTTGTTTCTAATACAGCTGGAAATGTCTGGGTTAACGCAGATAGCACTCACTTTTCTGCAGATATTTTATACAAAGGTAACGTAGGGTATGTTGGTACGCCAATTACAACAGATGTGACCATTCAAGGAAAAGGGAAGCTTATAAATTTGAATTAGTAAGAGATAAACAGTATCTTTGTAGTTGCAGAAATAAAAAATATTGAAAATGGATTTAGTATTAATAACAGTAGGAATATTAGCACTATGTTTTGCAGGTATTGCAATTAAAATTTGGGCAAAAAAAGACGGGGAATTCGCTGGTACATGTGCAAGCAATAACCCTCTTTTGACTGAAAAAGGAGCAGCGTGTGGCTTATGTGGTGCTGAACCATCTGAGCAATGTAAAGCTGAGGACGTAGAGACAGCTTAAAATAAATTTTCCTTGTACCTCTAAAAGGTCAATTGAATTTACCTCTCTTTTTTCTTAATCAGCCTTTTCCACAAGCTCATTTAGGCTTGTAAAAGCTAGCTATTTAATTAAATCAAACTTTGTGTTTAAGTGAAGCACAGAGTCCATTCAACAAATTGGCTTTTATTGAAATAAAAAAACGTAATAAGAACCATAAGCGCTATAATTTTGTTAGTTTGGAAATCGAATATATAATTTTTCAAAAGGAATGATTACACAAGGAAAAAAATATGGACAAAACGACCACATTGTTTTTGTCGTTGGAAATGAGTTGAAAGTAAAAGTAGAGATTCCTTCACTTGTAGAAGATTATGCAAAGAAGTTTATTGAATCGGAAGAAAAAACTGATTATTTAAAAATTGGAGAGCAGTTCTTTTTCTTTGTGAAGAAGGATGAAGAGCTTGAAAAACTTCGGGTTGCAGGACACACCATTCGCAAACAGCTAACTAAGTCTGCAAAAGCTATTTTTGTGGAGGGAGAAGGTAAGGAAGTATTGGCGCTTGCAGAAGGATTAGCGTTGTCAAATTATCAATTTTTAAAATATTTTAAAGACACAGAAAAAAAACGATATCATTTAAAGGAAATAATTCTTTTAGGTGATTTCGAAAAAGCTGAGCTGAGTCGTTTAAATAATACATTGAAAGCAGTGTGTTGGGCAAGAGATTTGGTGAATGAACCACTCTCATATTTGACTGCATCACAGTTGTCAAAAGAAATCCAATCTTTTGAAAAACTGGATAATGTGAAAGTCACTGTTTTTGATAAAGCAAAAATTGAAGATTTAAAGATGGGAGGACTTTTAGCAGTGAATGCTGGTTCGATAGACCCTCCTACTTTTACAGTGATTGAGTACAAACCTCAAGCTCCAAGGAATAAAAAGCCTATCGTTTTGGTAGGTAAAGGTATTGTTTATGATACAGGTGGATTAAGCTTGAAACCTACAGCTAATTCAATGGACTTTATGAAAAGTGATATGGCTGGTGCAGCGTGCATGTCAGGAACAATTTATGCTGCTGCAATGAATAAATTAGATATTCATTTAATCGGTTTAATTCCTGCTACAGATAATCGTCCTGGAAACAATGCGTATGTTCCTGGAGATGTGATTGAAATGTATGATGGAACTACCGTAGAAGTTTTGAATACAGATGCCGAAGGTCGTTTGGTTTTAGCTGATGCATTAGCTTATGCAAATGAATTAGATCCCGAATTAGTGATTGATGCAGCTACTTTGACTGGTGCCGCAGTTGTGGCAATTGGAACAAAAGCTTCTTGTGTGATGGGTAATGCAGACCAACAAACTTTAGATTTATTGATCCAGTCTGGAAATGAAGTGCATGAACGATTAGCTTTATTGCCATTTTGGGATGATTATGCAGAAATGTTAAAATCTACAGTAGCCGATTTAAAAAACATTGGAGGAAGAGATGCAGGAACGATTACAGCAGGTAAGTTTTTAGAGCATTTTGTAAAATCACCATTTATTCATATTGATATTGCTGGACCAGCATTTTTGAACGCTGAAGATAATTATAAAGGAGTAGGGGGTACAGGAGTGGGCGTACGACTGTTGAGTGATTTTTTATTAAAATATTAATATGAAAAGAATTACACATACACCTTTACAATTTTCTAATGGTTCAACAATAAAAAATAGACTTATGCTAGCACCCTTGACTAATACACAGAGTCATGAGGATGGGATCTTGTCTGAGGACGAGTTGAATTGGCTAACAATGAGAGCAAAAGGTGGTTTTGGAATGGTGATGACTTGTGCTTCTCATGTGCAAGAAATTGGTAAAGGATTTCCAGGTCAATTGGGTATATTTTCAGACCATCACTGTGCTGGTCATAAAAAGTTAGTTGAACAAATTCAAGCGCATGACTGTTTAATTGTTATTCAACTTCATCATGCAGGAATGAGAGCTCCCGTAGAGCTAATCAATCAAAAGCCTGTTTCTGCATCTAACAATGAGAAATATGGAGCTCGTGAATTAAGTTTGGATGAAATTGAGGAGTTAAAAAAAGATTTTATTTCAGCAGCGCTTCGTGCTCAAGCATGTGGATATGATGGTGTTGAAATTCATGGCGCTCATGGTTATATCATCACACAATTTTTGAGTGCTGAGTACAACCAAAGAAATGATCAATATGGCGGGAGCCTGGAGAATAGAGCGAGATTACTATTTGAAATAATAGATGGAATTAGAAGGGAATGTGGGAATGATTTTCTAATGGGCGTTCGATTATCTCCAGAAAGATATGGCATGGATATCGAAGAAATTAAGAAGGTTTGTCAGCGCTTAATTGACGAGAATAAAATTAACTTTATTGACCTTTCTTTATGGGATATTTTTAAGTTTCCAGAAGATGAGAATTATAAGGAGAAACTTTTGTTAGAATATTTTACAGCGTTAGACTTTAAAGAAGTTCGTTTTACTGCTGCAGGTAATATTAGAAATGGAAAGGATGTACTTAAAGCAATGGAATTAGGTCTAGATTTCGTGACCATTGGTCGTGCTGGAATTTTACATCATAACTTCCCAAAGAAAATTTATGATAATCCCTTATTTCAATCCATAAAAACACCTGTAAAAGAAAGCCATTTGAGAAAAGAAGGCTTAGGTGATGATTTTATTACCTATATGAGAAAGTGGAAAGATTTTGTTGTAAAAGATTAAAAATATCAAGGAGTTTTGATAAAAAAGCCGTTTCAAAAAATTGAAACGGCTTTTTTTATATTGTTTTATTTCTATTTTTTATCGAGATAAATGAACGTATCCATGTTCGTTATATTCTTCGTCAGAATAATCTGTAAAATGCATTTTATAAAAATATACTCCGTCGTTGCAACTCGTTCCATTATTGTGGACAGTACCATTCCAAAGGAATTCGATATCGTTACTTTCATAAACAACATTACCCCAACGGTTTAATATAGTTACGGAAAATGTTTTAATGCCTAGTGGGTTAATTATTTTAAAAAAGTCATTGCTTCCATCACCGTTAGGGGTGAACACATTCGGAATTTCATAGCTAATTAATGGATGTTTTATAGTGATTATCATGCTTGTTGAATCTGTACAGACACTGTTATCAGCATATAATATAACTTCATAAATTCCTGGACTATTGTTAGGAAAGGTATGGTTTATATTTTCATAGGTTTGATACGCCGATCCATCACCAAAATCCCATAGGTAACCGCTTGAGTTTGTCGATTCATTGATAAATTCTACTTCAGTATATGGAAGATACGTTGTAGCAGGGGAAGCAACAAAAGAAGCGTTGGGAGGTGGGATTGTTTGTATATAATCTGTCATCGTACTTTGACCTTCACAACCGTTTACATCTGTAACTACTAAGTTTACTGTAAATTCACCTGATTGAGTGTAGGAATGTGCTACTGTACCACATTCTGTACTTGTTGTACCATCACCAAAATCCCAGAAACAACTGTCTGTGCTAGAGGTGTTACTTGTAAATTTAACATCATGGGGACTACATCCGAGAGGTTCATTTACTTCAAATAACGGGGTAGGGTTTTCATGAACTGTAATTACAACTTGTGAAGTTGAACTACATCCATTATTTGTAGTTGCAGTAGCAGTAAATACTGTTGTGCCAGTAGGAGGTTCAAAACTTTCGCCATCAACAACTCCATAATCCCATGTGATAGTTGCACCATCAGGGTTGTCAGCAGTTAATGTGATTGTTTCACCCTCACAAATTGATTGGTCTTGACCGGCATTTACTGTAGGAATGTTGTTGTTTGAAAGTATTATTGTAATGTTTTCAGTAGTACTGCAAGAAGGACAGTTTGCATCTGCTACTGTAAAATCAGTATATGAACCTGAAGGTAATCCTGTAATCATATATTGTCCATTCACATCAGAGGTAATGTTTTCATCAGAGCCATTATTATAGTTTAGCGTATAATCGGTAGAAGGAGCTAGACCTGAAATTGTAATTATACCATCACTTCCATCACACATCGTTGGATCTGTACCTGTAACTGTAAAAGTAGGAGTGTACGAATCTATTGTGATTGTGTGAATAAGATCTACGCTGTTTCCGCATCCGTCTGTTACATTGTACGTTCTTGTTAGTAATTCACCATTACACACATTACCATCTGAGGTTTCAGATACAAAAGTTACTGTTGGAGATGAAGAGCAATTGTCTGAAATGCCTGTTATTATATTAATGTTAGGCTGTGGAACTTCTGAAGTACACTCTACAGTAAGTGAAGCTGGAGGTGTGGCTGTTGGAGGTTGAACATCATGAATTGTAATGGTTTGAATACAAGTGCTTGTATGTCCACAGTTATCTTCAATTTGATAAGTTCTAGTGAGGACTTCGGGACAACTATTGCCATCTGTACTTTGACTAAGCATTGCAAACGACGATGAGTTGATTCCCGAAGTTGCGTCAGATACAGCTCCGCCATCGGTTTCAAAGCTTGTCAGAGTTGTATATAACGTAGCTTCACTAATGCAAGAGACTGTGGCATCACTAGGGCAAGTGATGATAGGATTGTCTGTGTCAATAGTAATGACAAAGCTTATTTCATCGGCACAGAAAGAATATGAGGTTTGATTGAAATCATAAACATAAATGGTTTGGGTTCCACTGACTGTATATACATCCCCTGGATTGTATTGAGTTCCTGTTCCCCCTGGACCAGTATAGTAAGCGGCATTTCCTGTGAGATTAGAGCCTTGTATTGGGGGGAAGGTATAACTATCACAAGCGTCAACATCAGTGATTGGATTTAATACGGGAACCGTACAAGAAGGGTTAACAATAATTGTGGTACAATCGCTGTTGTCACATGGTGCTTGACCAATATCGTAGCAAATTTGATGTGTTCCAGGTCCTGCTATTGCAGGATCAAATACTCCAGTGGCTGGATCTATACAACTTCCGCAAGACGCTGACCAAGTTCCTCCACCATCAACTGCTTGCATTGTAAAAGGCGAGTCAGAATCTAAAAAAGGACCCGCAGGTGTGATCGTAGCGTCTGCCGGACCGGTTTGAGCACTTCCTGGAGCGTTACTTAGTTGAAGAGTAAAGCTTGTGTGGTTATTTGACCAATCTTCTACTAAAATCATAATTACATCGCCTGCATTTACGTATGGAGGGGAAACTTGTGAGTCACAAGAAAAATTGAATCCAAACTCATTACACCCTCCTGATTCGTCTGCGTAATTACACCCTATTTCAGTGACTGAATTTAAGGATGTACAGGGATTAGTTTGACCAGTAATGTCAAAAAGTGAAACATCAATATAGCCAGAATTACTATTCCCGTTAATCAAAAGGTTTAAATTACCTGATTGTGTAATATAGAGAATAATATATGCGTAATTACTTGAATTAACTCCATTATAGAAATCCAAGCAAAATGATGGATTTGAAGATGCTGGAATAAAGGAGAAAGGTCCTGCTGTTCCTACACTACATATTGTAGTATTTGTGTTGCATTGTGATTTTACAGTATTGGAGATGATTATGATTGAAATTAGGATAAATAGTCGTGTGAGTGTTCTCATGTTTATTTACTTTTTCTACTTCGTATATAACTTTCTAATATTGTGATATAAGCGTCTGCTTCTTTATCGAAACTGGTAGCCCATTGAAGAGCTTCAGTGTCGGTTGAAAGTTCAACAAGGTTGATTGTAGACGGAAAGTGTATAGCTACACTGTCTCTCATCTTTATTATTTCAGAAAAGGTTGGGTTTTCAACGTATTTGTTCGTTTCATCTATCTCAAAAATTCTCTGATGAAGGAAGTGAATACGGTCTATTCTTTTTTGTGGGGTATCTATCTGAGAAAGTGCAGGATAGATAAAGAGTAATGAAAATGCCAAAAATAAGGCAGTCTTAATAGCGTTTAGTTTCATTTCGTATATAGTTTAAAGTCGTAATATTATTAGTGATTCATATAAATCGGTTAAACGTATTGTATATTAATCACTTATGCAAATATATGAAAAATATTTACTTAAAAAAATTTTATTTAAAAAGTTTTTTAGTATAGGACAGTTTAACTTTAAATGTAGGTCGCTTGTTCTTGTACGTTGAGCTCATTTGATGTAGTGCTTTGGTTAATAGGAAGATCATAATTGCTATCGTGTAATTTAAAATATTCATAGTTTACGGTACTATGTAGAAAGGTATGTGCAACTATGTTAAAAATGGTTTTGAGATGTTATGCTTTATAAAAAAAGCCGTTTCAAAAAATTGAAACGGCTTTTTTTATATTGTTTTATTTCTATTTTTTATCGAGATAAATGAACGTATCCATGTTCTTCGTGTATTTCATCGAATAGATCTGTAAACTTCATATTGTAGAAGTAAACACCTTCGCTGCATTCTATCCCGCTATTGTTGACCTTTCCATTCCACATGAAATTAATATCATCGCTTTCAAACACTACATTCCCCCAACGGTTTAAGATAGATACAGAGAAATCTTTTACACCATAAGGGTCAATTACATGAAAGAAATCGTTGCTTCCATCCGCGTTAGGTGTAAATATATTAGGGATAGAATATTCAATTTCCGGATTGATTACGGTAATTGTGAGTGTTGTAGAGTCAGTACATTTATCATTACTTGCATAAAGAACAACTTCATATGTTCCAGGCACGTTTTCAGGGAAAATATGGGTCGGATCATCTTCTGTTGATAGCGGAGATTCATCGCCAAAGTTCCATAAATAGTCAGTTGCATTCACAGATGTATTGGTGAAGTTTACCGTCGTATTTGGAAGAGTTGTTGACATAGAGTCAGGAATAAATCCTGGAATAGGAGCATCACCTAGTTGAATATAGTCTGTTTGAACTAATTCCCTATGACATCCAAATTCATTAACTACCCCAAAGGTAACTGTATAATCTCCTGAATTAGTGTATGTATGAGTTACTGTTCCACAATCAAAACTTGTAGTTCCATCACCAAAGTCCCAAAAGCAATTATCATCTGAAGAAGTGTTAGTTGTAAATTCAACTGTATGAGGAACACATGCAATTGGTTCATCAGCAATCGCTGTAGGTGTCGGTCTTGGATTTACAGTAACATCCATAGTTTGTGTAGAAGCACACTCACCTATGTTTGGTGTGAAAGTAAAAGTAAATGTTCCAGGAGTTGAATTGTCAATTACAGCTGGATTCCATGTTCCATTAATCCCTTCAAGTGAAGTAGTGGGTAATGTAGGTACAATGGCTTTATCTTGACAAAAGCTATCAATTTGAGTGAAAGTAGGTGGAATACCAGCTACAACATCAATATCGGTAGTAGTTGAACAGCCATTTACATCATAAGTGATAGTAACTGTTCCAATGTTTAGTGGAATAACTTCTCCTGTAGGGCTAACAGTAGCTATTGTATTATCAGAAGAACTCCAAGTACCTCCAGCTGGAGTACCGACTAGCGTTTGAGGAACTCCGTTTTCACACATTTCTACAGGTGTAGAGATTTCAGTGTCTGGCAATTGACTGTCTATTTGAAATACTTCTGTTATACCACAGTTACCTGTAGGTACATAAATAGAGTACTGTTCTCCATAATTTGCATTCACAATTTCACCGTTAGGATTAATTGTTGGACCTGCAGGATTAAATACGTAGTTAATATTTGGATCATAGTTGTCAATAAAAACTTGACCATCCGCATTACAGTTAGCTGGTATAACTGTTAATCCAAATGGTACGTTTGTTGGAATAGAAGAGGTAAGTTCAGCTTCCCACCCTTCTCTGCTGACTACTGATGAAGCAAAAAATCTAAAAGTTAAACATCCATTCGAAGCACAAATGTCGACGAGTGAGCCATCATAGTTACAACTTGAACCGTTAGGATTGTCTGGTCCGCCTGCTCTGTTGTCAAATAAAATTGGACTATTGAAGTCAGGTCCATCATAGATAACTAACCAATCCCATCCAGAACTTGTATTGTTCAAAGACAAAACTGAAAAGTCAGCAGTTAAAATTTCTCCTGGAGCTGCACAGATTGTAGTAACGGTTTCACATCCAGAGTTAGCAAAGTTTCCTGGTGCGTTATCAGCGTTACAACTCCCTCCCGGACCACCATCATCATAAAAGTTAATGGTTGAATTTGAACTTAAAGTATAAGTGGCAGTAGCACATGCGGTGGGTATAATGTCTCCTGTCTGTGCATTCATATAAGAGGAAATGCCAAAAGTAATTCCAAGAATAAATAATGCTTTTAAATAAAAATTTTTTGTCATCTTGTATTTCATTTATGTATGATAGTTTAATATTTAAATAGTATGATTGGTTTTTTATTAAAAGCGTGTTAAGCTACTATTGTTTATGTTTTACTCGTTATTAATTTATACTTACTTTCCTACAAAACATAAACGTAAAGAATCATAAATAAGTTGCTTTAACTTTGAATTATAATATCTGAATGAGTAGTGTTTGTTGAAGTTTAATTGCATTACATTGTTGGTATATAGTCGCTTGTGGTGTTTTGTGAATTAAACAGATTTGAACTTTTATTTTAACAAAAAAGTCTCTGCAATTCATTATGTCAAAAAAAAGCCGTTTCAAATTTTTGAAACGGCTTTTGCAACTCTTTATCTGGATAGATGGACATATCCATGTTCTTCAAATGTACTGTTAAAATAGTCTGTGAATTTCATCTTATAGAAATATACCCCGTCAATGCAGTCATCTCCGCTATTGTGAATTTTTCCATTCCATAAAAAGTTAATGTCATCACTTTCAAAAACAACATTACCCCAACGATTTAAAATAATTACAGAGAAAGTCTCAACGCCAATAGGATTTATTATCTTAAAGAAATCGTTATTCCCATCACCGTTTGGTGTGAATATGTTTGGAATTTCATAATCTATCTCTGGATCAATTACTGTGATTAAAACTGTTGAAGAATCTATACATTGTCCATTGATAGCATAGAGTGTAACTTCATAAACTCCTGTGGTTTCATTAGGGAAATTGTGTATTGGATGCTCGTCATTAACATTGAGAGAACTATCTCCAAAATCCCAAATGTAATCACTTGTTCCATTCGATTCATTGATAAATTCTACCTCAGTATTGCTAACACTTACAGTTGTTGGTTGTGCAATAAAAATAGCTTCAGGAGTTTCAACTACTTGAATGTAATCGGTTATTGT
>Ga0209075_1001147_pt1 | contig 25349 bp, 26 predicted proteins | sample Stecom2011_FD_187523 | JGI IMG/M metagenome (GOLD analysis project Ga0209075, IMG submission 187523) | Agricultural soil microbial communities from Utah to study Nitrogen management - Steer compost 2011 (SPAdes) (version 2) | ecosystem: Environmental > Terrestrial > Soil > Agricultural land...
CGCTTATGCGGCAAGCAAGTTCGGAGGGATCGGACTCACCCAGAGTCTTGCCATGGAAATGGCGGAATACGGCATAAGAGTGAATGCGGTCTGCCCTGGAAATTTACTGGATTCTCCGTTATGGCGAGAAAAGCTGTTTATCGAGTACGCCAAAAACCAGGGACTCACTGTGGATGAATTAAGAGAAAAATACCTGGCCAAAGTACCTTTGGGCCGTAGCTGCCGGTATGAAGACGTTGCCAATGTAGTGGTCTTTCTGGCCGGCCGGGAAGCTGATTACCTGACCGGTCAGGCCATAAATGTCACCGGCGGTCAAGAGATGAGATAGCAGGTTACCCTAATTGCAACAGCAGGTATTACCTATAGAAAGAGATAAGGATGGATAAGTATGAAAAGAGAGGTTAGGATCGATATTGGGATTAATGGTGCTTTTCTGACCCGGCGGTGGGAGGAACCGGATAATTGGATGCTTTTAACAAAAGAAGCGGGGTATGACTATCATGAATTCTGCTCTGATCTTTTGGACCCGTTTTTTAGCGGTAACAAAAACTACCAAATAGAGACGGCGATCCGTACTGAGGAAGCAGCAAAGAAGCATGGCGTAACCATCACCGACATCTATACCGGAGTAGCCACCCACAGATTTCACGGACTGGCCCACAGCAATCCAGTAGTACGGGAGAGAATGAAAAGATGGATTTTAGAAACAATGGATCTCGCTTTGGCCATGAATGTGACTAAAATTGGTGGGCACTGGGATGCCTTGCCTGTGGAAGTATTGGCGGATCCCAAAAAAGCGGAGACAGCTGTTGACCGGCTTTACCAAACCTTTCGTGACCTGGCGCTGGCAGGGAAGGAAAAAGGGATAGAAGGCATCTATATTGAACAGATGTATATTCCCAGCGAGGTACCATGGACCATGGAACAGGCCGAAGCCTACCTCGTTGCAGTAAATAAGGAGAATAAAGGGTGTCCGGTTTTTTTAACTGTTGATGTTGGACATCAGGCAGGGATGCATTATGGTCGGCAGGGAAACGACCTAAAATACGAAGAATGGTTACGGAGGTTTGGCGCTGCGTGTGAGATAATTCATCTCCAGCAGACTACACGGGATGCCAGTCACCATTGGAGTTTTACCTCGGAAGCCAATACTCAGGGTGAAGTTGTTATGGAAGAAGTTTTGCCGGCTTTACAATGGTCACATGCACATTACCAGGAACAGCCCTGGGCAAAGCATCTTGCTCCAGCCGGTAGTACCATTTTGATTCTTGAATACATCCCCGGGTCGACCAAGACAGAGAAAGAAGTTATGGGGGAGATAACGGAAGGCTGTCGTTTTTTGCGAAATTACATTCCCCGGGGCGGCCTGTTTTGGAAGTTTCCCGGGTAAACATCAAGGGACATAGGAGTGAAGACTTTGCAGGGAAAAACAAGAGAAAACGATTCCTTTATCCGCCGGCTACGGGCGATAGGCACGGGCCTGCAAGGCGCCGAACGCCGCGCAGTACAATGGTTTCAGGAACACAGCAACGAATTGATGAATATTTCTATAACCGAGGCAGCCGAAAAAAGCGGCACCAGTGAAGCGACAATTGTTCGCTCCTGTCGCAAACTGGGGTACAATGGATTTCATGATTTAAAAATAAATGCCGCCAGAGAAAGCGGTCGACCTTTATTCTATGATATTCCGGAAGACATTACCCAAGAAGACACACCGGAAAAAGCAATGGAAAAAGTCTTCTCCGCCAACATAAAAGCCTTGGAATTAACCAGAGAAGTCGTGAACAGCAGGGCATTGGCGGAAGCGGCGCGAAGGATCGGACAAGCCCATAAGGTGGTTATCTTTGCTTTGGGGACCTCCGGCCCGATCGCTCTCGATGCTCAATACAAGTTGGTATGGGTCGGCATGAATTGCCAGGCTGTATTAGACCCCCACGTTCAACTTTTAACCGCTTCACAACTGGGTACGAAAGATGTGGCCGTTGGGATCTCCCACTCCGGTCGTTCAGAAGGGACGGTTGCCTCTTTGGCGGCTGCCGGTGCTGCCGGCGCTTTTACTATTGGGATTACCGCTTTTGCCCGTACCCCATTGACGAAAGAGGCGGAATTAATTTTATTGACCGCCGTCCCTGAGGCAAAATACCGGTCCGGGGCTATGGCTTCCCGTATTGCCCAGATGAGCCTCTTTGACGCCCTGCAGGTAAATATTGCTTTACAGCTGGGCGAGACGGCTTTGGACCGGATTAAACGGGCGGAGAATGTTTTAATGCAGACTAAGCTCTAAGATGGTGGTAAAAATGAACAAATGGACGGCGCAGGTAAAAACCTTATATACCAACCTCAAGATCAAACAAAAACTCTTTGTTATTCATTTCCTCATCGTCTTTATTGTCTGTTCCACCAGCTTAATTGCCATGCAAATCACGCTCCATATTTACCAGGGAATCTTATACCAGGAAGCCGCCAGGGTACTGAATATCTCCACCAGCAGTATTGAAAATGAATTGCGCCAAATCGAAAAATATTCCTACAATTTTATCACCAATCCGGAAGTCCAGGAGCACCTGTCCAGGCTCAACAGGGAACTTTCCATCTACGAATGGGGAAAAGCCGGCGTTAATTTAGTGGAGAAACTCTGGGCTTTCCGGTTTGAACGAAATATTACTACCGTGCATCTTATCGACGGGGTAGGAAACCAGTACACCGCCGGTAATAAGACCGTCCCTAAAGAACAGGTACCGTTGGTGGTAGCCAAAGCAGCGGAAAAAGAGGGGTCTATTGTCTTTTGCCAACCCTTTCCCGGGGAGACGGATATTATCGGCGCCCGCCAGATTAGAAGAATTCGTGATCTCAGCCTGGAACCGTTGGGTACTTTAATCATCCGGGTTAACACTTTAAACCTTATCCAGCAGCTTACTTCCTCCACGGAAGATAGTGATGAAAACCTGTTTATTCTTTCCGGGGCGGAAAGTGTCTATGCTTCGGAGCCGGAGTTAAAAGAGACGGTAGTCTCTTTTACTTATAACGGTGACACCGGCTACAGCATGAAAAAGGTTGCGGGAAAGAATTATTTTGTCGTACATACCAGGTCGCACTTTTCCAACTGGCTTTATATCAACGTCCTGCCGTATGATACAGTTTTTCGGCAGGTTTTATTGCTGCGGAACATTGTTTTGTGCCTCTTTTTACTGCTCTTCTTCTTTACTGTCTTGATCAGCATGAAAATGGCGCGTAACTTGACCAAACCCATTGAGGAACTAACCTTCAAGATGAAGCGGGTGGAAAACGGAGAATTTGAGGTGAGTAAAGAAGAGGCGCCGGAACCGCAACGAACGGATGAGATCGGCGCATTACAGAATGATTTCGCCATTATGACCAAAAAGATCAATACCTTGATCCGGGAGGATTACAAGAAACAGATCCTGATTAAAGATGCGCAACTCAGAGCATTACAAGCCCAAATCAACCCCCATTTCCTCTATAACACGCTGGAATCCATTAACTGGCGGGCCAAGCTTAATAAACAAAGGGATCTCTCTCTTATGGTTGAGTCCCTCGGCAATTTACTGCGGAGCACCATCAGTGATCAAAAGAGTCTCGTTCCCTTAAGCAAAGAAATTCAGTTGCTCCAGGATTATATTGTCATTCAGAAAGTAAGATTCGGTAACCGGCTGGTTTTTAACCTGGAGATTGAGGAAAAATGGCGGGAATATTTGCTTCCCAAGCTTACCCTCCAGCCCATTGTGGAAAATTCCATCAATTACGGTTTGGAAAAAATGTTGGAAACCTGCGAAATAACGGTAAAATCTTATCCAAACGCCAAGGGTGGCCTGTGTATAGCCGTTAAGGACAACGGGCCGGGAATCCCTCCCGCACTGTTGGACCAGATTAAAGCCGGGGCCGTCAAACCGCAGGGATTGGGAATCGGCCTGAAAAACATTGACGAACGGTTCAAGCTTATTTACGGCAAAGAATACGGAATCAACATCACCAGTGAGTTGGAGAAAGGAACAACCGTTACCATTACCCTTCCGGAAAGGAGGACAGCCAATGTATAAGGTATTGGTCGTGGACGACGAGGAGATAATCAGAGTAGGACTCAGTTCCATCATTGACTGGGAAGCCAACGGCTTTTCTTTTCTCGGTACTGCGGAAAACGGAGTTGAAGCCTATGAGCTGATGATGCGGGAGCCGGCGGATATCGTCATCACCGATCTCAAAATGCCGGTTTTAAACGGGTTGGAGTTAATCGCCAAAGTTAAAGAAGAAAACCCGGAGACAGTGTTTGTGATTCTGTCGGGGTACGGTGAATTTGAACTGGCCAAGGAAGCCATGGGGTTCGGCGTCCGGCATTATCTTTTAAAGCCGTGTAATGAACATAAAATTGTTGAAGTATTAAATGAGATCAAAAAGGAGTTTAAGGAGAATGAAGCCAAAGAACAAGAGTTTCTTCGCGCCAATCGGGAATATATGGAAAAAATTTTACCTTTGGTCCGCGAACAGTTTTTAAGGGATTTCATAACCAACCGCGCTTATACCCAGCAGGACTTGGCCTATTATTCCAAGTTACTCAGGATTGGCACGGATTCCGTACGGATGATTCTATGTCAACCCGACCGCGTCCACGAGTTTGAACAGATTTTTGGCTTGATCAAAATTATCGAGGAAGTCTTCGGGGAAGAGCGTTACTTAATCACCAATATTAAGAACCAGGTCCTGGCTCTGATCAAGGCCGTTGAGGACCGGGAATTAATCCGGCTGGTCATGGAAGTAAAAAAACTCTTCCATAACTATCACCACAACTATCACCACCTGGAGGTTACCATAGCTTACAGTGAGGAGGCGAGTTTTGCGGACGCTCCCGCCGTCTACCGGGACCTGCAGGAATGTTTGAAATACTCATTTTACCTTGGTTCGGGCAGTATCATCACCACCAAGGATCTTGCCTCCGGCAGGAAGAACCAGGCTGGTCAGGCCTTGCTCTATAATTACGACACTGTCGCCGTTGCCGTGAAAAGCGGGGATGTGGAAGCGGTCAAGACGGAAATTAACGACTTTTTCCGGCAGTTACAGGCCAAGATGTATGAAATGAGCATCAGCAAAACCTATGCCCTGGAACTGTTTACCGTCATTGTCCGGGAGGGCAAAGTAGAAGAAATGGACAGTATTATCGAAAGACTTCTCGAACTGCAGGAGATGAATTCCTTGGCCCAGATCCAAAGGTTCCTGACTGAACTCGGCTGCCGGGTAGCGGCGGCAAATCACGACACCATTGTCACCACTCATAACAGGTTGGTTAAAAAAATTATCGATTATATTCAGGAAAACATCGCCGAGGAGCAACTTTCCCTGAAGCGGCTGGCCAATGAAGTGGTTTATATGAACGTCGGTTACATCAGCAAACTCTTTATCAGGGAAACAGGGGAAAAGTTCTCTCATTACCTGACTAGGAAACGGATGGAAAAAGCCAAGGAAATACTGGGAACAGGTGAGGAAACCTTGGTCTGTGAGGTCGCGCGCCGGGTGGGCCTCGGGAACAATCCGCAGTATTTCAGTCAATTGTTCAAAAAATATACCGGTTTTGCTCCTTCGGAATACAGGAAACAGTGGGAAAACAGCAAATAAACTCTTCGGAGACCTTTTTTTATACAAAAAAGACGCTTTTTTGTATTAACATTTTTTTTACCAAAAGTTATGATTAAGTTAGTTTAGAAAACAAAAAAAGGAGGATGAACAAGTGCGAAAGAGTGTCAAAGGGTTTTCTGTTTTTTTAACGGTTATGCTCCTTGTTTCACTGGCGGCGACCGGTTTGGCCGCACCCCAAAGGACCACTTTACGGGTGGCCTGGTGGGGAAATCCCACCCGGGACGAGCGAACCATCGAAGTGATTGAAATGTACCAAAAAGCCAACCCCCATATCACCATTGAATACGAAACCACGGGTTGGGCCGGATACTGGGATAAGCTGGCCGCGCAGGCCGCAGCCAACAATCTCCCGGATGTCATTCAACATGACTACGCTTATATTACGCAATATGCTTCGCAAAACCTGTTGTTGGATCTAACCCCGTACGTGCAGGCAAATCAACTTGACCTGACCGGAGTAGCGGATACCTTTATCTCCGGCGGTCGGCTCGAGGAGAAACTATACGGGATCAGCCTGGGTACCAACGCCTTTGCCCTGGTTTACGAGCCCGGTGTCTTAGAAGAGGCGGGGTTACCCATGCCCGCGCCCGATTGGACTTGGGCGGATTTCGAGAGGATGACCGCTAAGATTTATAACGAAACCGGGATCTTGTCTCCTGTATTTTGTACTACGGACCCGAAATTTGTTGTTGAGAATATGTACCGGCAGACCGGGCAATCGTTCTTTGACCAGAGCGGTACAATGCTCGGTTTCACCGATCCCGTGCTTTTGATTGAGTTCTTCAATATACAGTTACGCCTCTTAAAGGCCGGTATGATGACGAGAGTTGAAAACGCTTTTATCGACAAAACACCGGAGGAGAGCGATTTTGCCCTGGGGAAAGAATGGAACGGCTTTTTCTGGAGCAATCAATTTGTCATGATGCAAAACGCTGTCGGCCGCCCGCTGGACCTGGCTTTCTCCCCCCAGATCTCCGGTTCCAAGCAACCCGGGACTTACTTGAAACCCTCGATGTTTTTCACGGTCGCCAATGCGTCCAGGAACAAAGATGAGGCTGTGGACTTTGTCAACTATTTTATTAACGACCTTGAAGCCAATAAGGTCCTATTGGCGGAACGGGGGATTCCCATCGTTCCAAAAGTACGCGACACATTGAAAGGTATGGTAACACCGGCGGAGAGGAAAGTCTTTGACTTCATTGATCTCGCCGGGGAATATTCCAGTCCGATTGACCCGCCGGAACCGGCAGGTTCGATTGAGGTAACCAACTTGTTGCGTCAGATTGACCAGGAAGTTTTATACGGTATGATCTCACCCGAGGAGGCTGCCGACAAATTCATGCAACAGGCCAACGAGATTTTGGTCAGAAACAAATAAGTTAATTAAAGCGAAAATGTTGTAGTCTATATGAAGCCGGCCGTTTAGATTAAAAACCAGACCCTTTGTCAACTGCCAACGGCCGGCTTAAAATTAGACCGATGGAGGTAGGCTAAACCATGGCTAAAGCTACGTTGGGAAATAAACTAAGGATGAAACCAAGGATGAATTACGGCGGCGCCAAAACCAGGATTCGTGCCGGGTTTTGGGACCAGGTTGCGGCTTATCTTTACATTTCTCCCTGGCTCATCGGCTTTCTAGCTTTTACCATCATACCGGTTCTCTCTTCCTTGTATTACTCTTTTTCCCAGTATAATTTGTTTTCCCCGCCGGTTTTACAAGGAATCGCCAACTACCGGCAGATGCTCAACGACCAGCTGTTTTGGAAGTCACTCTTTGTTACCCTTCATTATGCTTTTGTTTCGGTTCCTTTTCGTCTCTTATTTGCCCTGGCGATCGCCGTTCTTTTTAACAGAAAAGCAAAAATGCTTCGTTTTTACCAGACTGTTTATTATTTACCCTCCATTATTGGGGGGAGTATTGCGGTTGCCGTGATGTGGCGGCGCTTGTTTCTTTCCGACGGTGCGGTCAATGCCGCCTTGGCGTTAATCGGTGTCCAATCGGACCTTTCCTGGATCGGTAATCCGCGGACGGCCCTTTGGACCCTGATTATCTTGGCTGTTTGGCAATACGGCTCTTCCATGCTGATTTTTTTAGCAGGACTGAAACAGATCCCGGACAGTTATTATGAAGCGGCGGAAATTGACGGAGCTAATCCCTGGCAGAAGTTTATCAAGATAACCATTCCTCACCTGACGCCGGTCATCTTTTTCAATCTAGTTATGCAGCTAATCAACGGTTTCACTGTCTTTACCCAGGCCTTTATTATTTCCAACGGAAGGGGAGACCCGCTCAACAGCACCCTGGTTTATGCGCTTTACCTGTATCGCAGAGCCTTTGAATACAGCCAAATGGGTTACGCTTCCGCCATGGCTTGGGTCTTGGTGTTGATTATCGCAGTTTTTACTGCTCTCATCTTTAAATCCTCTTCCTTCTGGGTTTATTACGAGACAAAGGAGGATTCAAAATGAGAAAACTTAAAAAGCCTTTAAAAGGAGTCTCTTATCACCTGTTCCTTCTTTTTCTGGGTTTTCTCATGGTTTACCCGGTTTTATGGATGGTTTCCAGCTCGTTTAAAACCAATACGGAAATTTTTAATACCGCTTCTTTGCTTCCGAATAAATTTGATTTTTCAAGTTATGCCCGGGGCCTGCGTGGAGTAGGTGGAGTTCCGTTCGCGGTGTTTTTCCGTAATTCCTTTTTCTATGTAATTCTGGCCACTGTCGGCGCAGTTTTCTCCTCTGCAATAGCGGCCTATGGATTTGCGCGTCTCAAGTTTTTTGGCCGCAACTTCTGGTTTGTCTGCATGCTACTTACCATGATGCTTCCGTACCAAGTGATAATGATTCCCCAGTTTATTCTCTTTTTCCAGATCGGCTGGGTCAATTCGTTTAAACCTTTAATTATTCCAGCTTTTATGGGACATCCCTTTTTCATCTTTCTGATGATGCAGTTTATCCGGGGTTTACCTGTTGAACTTGACGAATCGGCCAAAATCGACGGGTGTAACCGTTTTCAGATTTTTTCCAGGATTATTTTCCCGCTGATTACACCCGCGCTGATTACTTCCACCATCTTTCAGTTTTACTGGACCTGGGATGATTTTATGCGGCCGTTGCTGTTTTTGAATTCTCCGAGGTTATACACGGTGTCACTGGCCCTGAGAATGTTTTCCGACCCTATGACCTCTACAGACTGGGGGGCAATCTTCGCCATGGGCGCCTTATCCTTGCTGCCTATTATTATTGTTTTTTTATCTTTTCAGAAATACCTGGTGCAAGGGATCAGCACCACCGGGCTGAAAAATTAGGATTCCTGAATGAACCGGGCGTTTTATCCGGTATTCAAGAAAAGACGCCGTTTCCATGGGCCATAACCTGCTCACCCGGGTTAAAATAACTTTCCCGAACCAGCTTGGGTGAACATTGTTTACGAGATAACCGGAACAATTATAAAGCGATATATTTGAGGTGAAAAGATTGAATAAAAAAAGCGGGATGAATTATGTCCCAAAGGGAAAAGGGAACAAGGTAGTGAAAAAAGGGGAATTTCCTTTTGCCGCGATTGGACTGGATCACGGCCATATCTACGGTATGTGTAGTGGATTAATCCAAGCAGGAGCCGATCTGGTGGCTGTTTATGATCCGGATCCCCAAAAAGTCAAGCTATTTTGTAGAAAATTTCCACAGGCAAAAGCTGTTTCCACTGAGGAAGAAATATTAAAGGATGATTCCGTTAAATTGGTAGCCGGAGCCTGTATTCCGAATGATCGACCTGCTTTGGGCCTGCGGGTGCTTGACAACGATAAGCATTATTTCAGTGATAAACCTGGTTTTACAAAATTAAGTCAGATAGAAAAAGCTAAAGAAAAAGTTAAAGAAAAAACATTAAAATGGGGTATTTACTATAGTGAAAGAATACATGTGGAGAGCGCGGTCTTTGCCGGACAGCTAATAGATGAAGGGGCTGTTGGACGTGTGGTTCAAGTAATAGGTACCGGACCGCACCGGGCCCAGGCCGATAAAAGACCGGCCTGGTTTTTTGATCCCAAGTATTACGGCGGGATTTTATGTGATATAGGCAGCCATCAAATTGAGCAATTTCTGCATTATGCCGGGGCGAAAGATGCGGAAGTACTGCATAGTAAAGTTGCCAATTATAATTTCAAAGGATATCCCAAATTTCAGGATTTTGGCGACGCTACATTAGTGGCGGATAACGGCGCGACCTTTTATTTCCGTGTTGATTGGTTCACCCCGGACGGTTTGGGAACATGGGGCGACGGGCGCGTAATCATCCTGGGAACAGAGGGGTATATTGAATTAAGAAAATATATTGATATAGCACGAGATTCAAGTGGAGACCATTTGTATTTGGTTGACAGAGAAGGAGAAAAACATTTTGCCTTATCCGGGAAAGTGGGTTACCCGTTTTTTGGTCAGTTTATATTAGACTGCTTGAATGGAACTGAAAATGCGATGACTCAGGAACATATCTTCAAAGCGGCTTCTCTGGGCATAAAAGCTCAGGAGAAAGCCTTTTACATTGAAAAGTAATCGTCAACCGGTAAGCTGGAAAAATTCGACCGGCTTTGTGCGAAAATTTTTCGAGCCTAATCGGGAGCCCCGGAAAGGAAATCTTTTCTTGACAAAAGTAGATTTACTGTGATTAAATCTATATAATTAGAATTAACCGCCGGGCCGTATTACGAAGATTTAATACAGCGGCCGCTTAATTATTATGCGTTAACTTACTTACTGGATAAACCGGTCAAGAGGCCATGCGCGAAAGAATTAAAGGAGGTAAAAAAATGCACATTGTAACCTTGGGGCCCAAGGGAACATTTTCGGAAGAAGCGGCTCTAATCTACCAAAAACGTATGGCCGGGCAGGTGGAACCGGAAAAGATTAAATTTACCAATATTTTTGACTGCCTTCAGGAAGTGGAATCTTACCGGGCGGAACATGCTATTTTACCCGCGGAAAATATGGTGGACGGGATGATCGGCCTTACCTTTGACGCTCTTATCGAATATCATGATTTTGTTAAGGTCAATGATGAAATTCATGTCAATATCAGTTATGTTCTGGCCGGCAAAATGAAATCGCCAAAAGAGGCGAAAAAAATTTTTTCGCACCCGTCCGCTCTCAACCAGTGCGCGCATAGACTCGATGCTCTGTTTCCCACAGTTACTCAGGTACCCGTCTCTTCCACCGCGGAAGCGGCGGTCAAAGCCGCCGAAGAATCGGATGTGGCGGCCTTATGCTCACCACGAACAGCCCGGGAATACGGGTTGGATATCTTTCACCAAAACCTGGCCGACTACCCCAACAATGAAACCAGATTTTTTGTCTGCGGGTTAACGGACAACCCACCGACGGGTAACGACCGGACTTTACTGGCCGTCAGATTCGGCGTGAACCGTCCGGGCCAGTTGCACCAAATTACCGGTTTTTTTGCGGAAAATAATATTGATCTGACCTTTGTACAATCCCGTCCCTACAAAGTTCGCCCCCAAGAATACGTCCTTATATTTGAAATGATTGGACACAAGTCAGAACCGGGGATAAAAAAAGCCTTGAACCAGGTGGAACAGGAAGTGCGGGAAACAGACGGCTGGAAAAAAGTACTGGGCAGTTTTCCTCACCGGAACAAGGAGGAAAATCTTCTTGCTTGACCTGGAAAACAAGATTTTGGCCTTAATTCGCCGGGCGGAAAAAAATTTGCAAGCGGTTTTCGCCGGGTTTGAAAAGACCGGTTTACTTAACCAGGCCCGGGTGTTGGAAGCATTTCAAGAGGAAAAAGTGGGGACGCATCATTTCGCCTCTTCCACTGGATACGGGTATAATGATCAAGGCCGGGAAACTTTGGAACGCATTTTTGCGCGGGTATTCGGCGGAGAAGCGGCGCTTGTGCGCCAGCAGGTAGTGTCCGGAACTCATATTATAAGTTGTTGTCTTTCGGGAATCCTTCGCCCCGGCGGGGAACTGCTTTTTGCCACCGGAAGACCTTATGATACCTTGAGAACAGTTGCCGGTCTGGAAGGGAACGCTCCCGGAAACCTGAAAGAATTCGGTGTTACGACGAAAATAGTCCCGCTGCGGAACGGCCGGATCGACGTGGACGCGTTACTGCGGAAGATAACACCTGCCACGCAGATGATTGCTTTTCAACGCTCCTGCGGATACGAACACCGCCCGTCAATCAACCTCACTGAACTGGCAGAAGTTTTCACCCGTTTAAACAGGCTGAAATCCTGCCCTGTGCTTTTTGTGGACAACTGTTACGGCGAATTTACTGAGATTAGGGAACCGGGAGCAGTGGGCGCTCATCTTACTGCCGGCTCTTTAATGAAAAACCCCGGCGGAGGATGGATGCCGGGGGGAGGCTATGTAGTGGGTAAAGCCGGGCTTATCCGTCAAGTGGCGGCCCGGTTATATGCTCCCGGCCTGGAGAGTGAAGTCGGCCCTTCCTTACTGAACCTGCGCCTGTTTTTTCAAGGATTTTTTGACGCTCCCCACCGGGTAGTTGAGATGTTAAAAGCAGCCGCTCTTTTTGGCCGGGTTTTTCAAGATCTCGGTTTTCCGGTGGAACCTGCACCGGAAGTGGAAAGAACCGACATTATTCAGCGAATCGACCTGAAAACTTCGGAAAGATTATTAAAGGCCTGCCGCGCTCTGCAACAGGCCTCACCGGTAGAAAGCTATCTGCACCCGGAACCTGCGGCCATGCCGGGTTATAAAGATAAAATTGTCATGGCGGCCGGGACTTTCGTTTCCGGCGCCACAGGTGAATTAAGCGCCGATGCTCCTTTGACTCCTCCTTACAGTATTTATATCCAGGGATGCCTTTCCTACCTGCACGCCAAATTAGCCCTGACGTGTATCCTCACCGCATTGTCCGAAGACGTATTATTATAAAGAAACGGTTTTTTGTAAATTTCTGCTCTAGGGGAGGAATAAGGATGATAATAGGGAATATAAAAAGTATACAAAAATTAAAGGCGGCTTGGCTCTTGTCTCGTTTTTCCAACCGTAAAAGCCGCTTGAACATAACAGTTGAGGAGATGAACAGATGGAACTGAATATTGTTGAAATTGTCATTAAGGTAGTGCTGGCCGCCGGTACCGCTTTTTTTCTCTATCGTGACGCCAGGGCCAGAGATTATTCCTGGTTGATGTGGACCATCGTTCCGATTATTATCTTTTTTACCCCCGGAATTTTCGGGGCGCTTTTTTCCCTTGTTTTAATTGCTGTCATATATACTGCCACCCGTCCCAAGGGGATTTTAAAACCCTGCCCGCATTGCAAAAAAAAGATCCATACTATTCTTGCTTTTTGTCCCTTTTGCAAACAGCCCGTTAAAAAAGAATGCCTGCGGTGTCATGAGACAGTCGATTGGGATGCTGTCGTCTGCCCGCATTGCCGTTCCCGCAATCTGACTGATTCATAAGGGAAGGCCACACAAAAGAAAAAATAGGTTGGGTGAGGAAGATTAACGGGATATTCACAATAGAAACAAGCACTGTTGAAATAGTTACCTTGGTTGTCAGGCTCTTTTTAGCCGGTTTACTGGGAGCGTTTATTGGGTTGGAAAGAGAAACCCACGGACGCCCGGCCGGTTTGCGCACTCATACTTTGGTTTCTTTGGGCGCCTGTCTGGTCATGTTAATTTCTATTTATGGGTTTAAAGAAAGCGCGAACAGCGATCCGGCACGTCTGGCCGCCCAGGTGGTAAGTGGAATCGGTTTTTTGGGCGCCGGCACTATTCTTCGTGAAGGAGCTACGGTAAGAGGGCTCACAACTGCTGCCAGTTTATGGGTGGTAGCCGGTATCGGATTGGCTATTGGCAACGGGTTTTACCTGGGTGGGATTGTCACCACGATTTTTTCTGTTTGTACCCTCATTTTTTTGGGAAATATTGAAAAAAAATATCTTTACGCAGAGGGTATAATAGTAGAAGGAACCATGGAAGACAGACCCGGCCAACTGGTCTCTTTTTGTAAAGTTTTTGCCGATTACGGGCTGGATATCAAGAATATAAATTTAGAGATTGATGAAGAAAACCAACAAGCCGTTATTTCCCTGCAGCTTCAAGGGCTTACTGTTGCCAGGGAAGAAATACTAAAAGAGCTATCCACCTTGCCGGGGTTGACCAAAATAAATTGGCGTTAACAAACCTAAGTACAAGTTTGAAAAAAGGGGATAACCGGCATGGGCAAGATTATTCCTTTTCCCGTTCGGGAAGAAAAATCGTTGGACAATGGGGAAGGACTGACTGATTCCTTAATCCGTAAAAAGATCCTGGCCGGAGAGGCGGAATTATTGGGAGTCTTTGACCAAGAGGGCTGTCCGTATTCGTGCTACCGGTTAGACTACGACAATCAGACTTATTATATTTTTGATTTGACATCCTGGCGACAATAAAAAGAAAGGAGGAGAAAGTATAAAAATAAAATAATAAGAAGAGGAGGGATTGACCATGATAGAGGTAAGCCGGGAAGATCTGGTCAAGGCCTTAAAGAGATACAAAGGCCTGGCCAAACAGGATCTTCTGGCCAGTGAATTAACCCCCAACCCCATATATTGGCGAACGCACGCGGAAACACGCCGGGCAGAATACAACAGGTTGATAGACCTTATCGAGACTTCCGGCATTGAAAAAGCGTGCGTTTATGCTTTTAAAGCCTACAATTTAAATACCAACGAAGACGAAAATTCCGGAGAATACAAAGGACGGGAACAAGCTATTGAGCTGTTTTTTCAGATTTTCGGCATTGACCCGGAGAAATTACGCGTAGCCCGTATAAAACAAAAAAACTATGAAGAATTTTCTCAACAATACCTTGTAAAGATGAAAGAGATTGTTTAGGTTTAGACAAACAAAAACTAAATAAGAAAATACCCGCCTGTGCCGGAAAAATACCGGTTAACAGGCGGATTTTTATTTCAGAGTCTTTTGCGGTTTAAAATTTTCGCACCAGGCCGACAACCCGGCCCAATATTGTCAGGCTGTTGGGGTACAACGGGGAATAGGCGGGGTTCTCCGGTTGTAACCGGTATTTATTGCCGGGTTCGACAAAAAAACGTTTGACCGTGGCTTCCTCATTCTCCAGCAGGGCCACTACAATATCACCGTTTTGGGCAAACGGTGTTTTGTGAACCAGTACCAGATCTCCGTCATGTATCCCGGCGCCGGTCATACTGTCGCCCCTTACACGCAACATAAAAAGATCCTTATAAGAAGTGAAATTTTGGGGAAGAGGGAAATACTCCTCTATGTTTTCTACGGCCAAGATTGGTTCACCGGCGGTTACCCTTCCGACAATGGGAACAGGCATGATATTAGAAAGCAATTGGGGGTCTTCATGCGGTTGTTTTAATATCTCCAAGGCCCGCGGTTTGGTGGGATCACGCCGGAGATAGCCAAGAGCTTGAAGTTTTTCCAAATGCGCGTGCACGGTGGAGCTGGACTTTAAACCGACAGCTTCACCAATCTCGCGGACAGAAGGGGGGTACCCCTTCTTTTTGGTCTGACTGTAAACGTAGTTGAGAATCTCTTGCTGACGCGTGGTAAGATCGTTCATTTCCGCCATCTCCTTTGTTGGATAAAATCATGGTAATAAAAAGGAATTTTTTAATTTCTAAATTATGTTATAAGTATACCATAAAGATAAAAAAAACGCAAACAATTGTTCGTTTTTTCTTGACAGCAAACACTTGTTTGTGATATTCTATAGACAAAGGGAACATATGTTTTCTGGAGGTGGGTAATTACAGTGAAAAGTAAAGAACTGACTTTCAAAAAACGATGGCGGGTGAATCCGGCAAGGCTGGTTGCCAATCTCTTTATTTTGTTCTGTCTGGTTCTTTTATTCCTAATTTTTATGAACTTTACCGCCGGTCAAACCAGGGGACTGGGGGAGGATGAGTTTTTCGAAATAATTGTCGAACAAGGGGATTCCTTATGGAGCATCGCCTGCGAGTTTTACCCCAATCAAGATCCCCGCTATACTGTGTCAGTGATCAGAGATTTAAACGGACTGCAAAACAATCCAACTGTTATTCCCGGACAAATTCTTAACATTCCAAAGTATTAAAATGCATGAGATTACACAAGCAAACAGGACGCTGGTACAAATGTACCGCGCACTGACGAGAAAAAAACCGCCGGCAGCGGTTCTTTTTTTATTGCCGAAATCAATCTTACTTCATTGAAAAACAATTTATTTTATATTATAATAATTTTATACATAAACTATCAGAAAAAAGGAGGTAGCTTGTGCAGGAAGATCTTTTTCAAATGCTTACTTTGCTCGCGTCTTTTCATCGGAACCTGCATGCCGAAGCTGTTCAGAATCCCATGAAAAAGGAGATAAACTACCAAAGATTCACTATTTTATCTTGTTTAAATCTATTTCCGGAACACAGCATGAAGGAACTATCCCGTTTACTGGGGGTATCGTCGTCCAGTCTTTCCATTATTATAGACAGCCTGAAAAAAGAAGACGTTGTAGCCCGGAAAACTGATCCGGGGGACCGGAGAAGGGTGATGCTTGAACTCACACCAAAAGGCAACGAGCTATTGGAAAGGTGCAAAAAACAGGTAATAAGAAAACTAAAAAACTGGACGGGCAGGATAAAAAGAGAAGACCTCCGGGAGTTGGAAAAGGCGATAAGCGTGGTAAACGAAATTTTTCTGGAAAACCCGGTTTCCCCGGAGGGAAGCATTGCTTTACGCCGGCCGGTATTGATTAAAGATAAAGGGACAACCAAGTGAAAGATGAAAACGGCACGCAAAACAGTTTTAACCCGGCGGAATATTTTCAGAACCGGGCGCGCTCCTTAAAGATTGCCGCAGTTTTAAATCACCTGAATTTCCCCTTTTTTTTGCTGGGAATCATCCTTCTTCTTTGGTTGGGAGCAGAATTTTTTTTGCGTCATTTTCTTTCACCCTTTACTTATGAACGGGTTACTGCAGTCGGCAATCCGGTAACAGCGGTAATCTCTCCGGCTGTTGTTGGTTACTGGACCAACCGCCTGGCCATAAAGATGCTTTTTCATCCCCGCCGGCGAAACGCTGTTTGGCAAGGTCTGATTCCCGCCAGGCGCACGGATTTGGCTGTCCAAATCGCCGCCGGGGTATCGGAACGCTTGATTTCCCCGGATATTATCCACACGTACCTGCACGAAAGCGGCTTGTTACCGGAGCTGGTCAACCGGCTGCGCCTGGCGGCCAAAGAAATATTGCAGGATAAGAATTTCCGCCGGGATGCAAAAACCTTTCTTTCCCGGCAGTTGGCCGGTTTCTTGAAAGAGCCGGCCAACAGAGAAAGAATTACCCGGTTTTTAAAGCAAAGAATTGAGCAGTGGTCCGGCGCCGGACCGGGAGAAAAAATTTTAGAATGGACTAAAAGGATATGGGGCCCGGTAATCGTCAACGGCATCATGAAAGAAATAACCGGGCTTCCTGATTCCCTGGAAGAGATCTTCTCCAGTTTTGAAGAATCCTTGGAACAATTTCCCCGGTATCTGGAGGACAACCGGGAAAAGGTGGAGACGGTTATTTCCCGGCTTATCGTCTCCGGCCTGCGTTCCCTGAAGCTTGAAGAAATAGTTAAACAACAACTCAACAAAATGGACGAAGCCGAAGTGGAGAAAATGATAACCGGCACCGTAGAAACGGAGCTGGTTTTCATCCAGACCTCCGGGGGGATATTCGGCGCCCTGGTCGGGTTGGCCGTAATGTTTCCTTTTCTTCGCTTTATCTTCGGCGCCGCCGGTTTGGGGTTGTTTGTGCTCTACCGGCTGACCGTTAAGTAGCAGCCGCCGTACAGTTAAAACGCACGGCAAAGGCTGCCCATTGCACCACATTTAACACTGAGGATAGTGCTTGGAAAAACCAAATTTGTTTAACCCCTCCCGAGGGGGGAGGGGTGGAGTGTTAAGGTACTACTATCCAGCTTCGTTTCTCCGATAATTGATTGACTAACTGATTGTTCAGAAATGGAGTCAGTGATCGCATGTTTTTAATTTTATTATTCTTCAAATTCAAAAAAATCCCAAGGAATTGCACCGGCTACTTCGGAATCTGAGACCTTGACAGCTTTCATTGTCGCGGAATATTTTCCATATTCATCTACATCTTCAGAAGAAATACTTATTTTATTACCACTTATTACATAAGTATATTCTGAAATATCTTCTTCTTCTTCAAATTCAAAAGTGACGGTAAAAGTATTCCCTTCAACCTCATATGTTCCTTCACCAAATAAAAAAACTATGGATCCTTCTTCGTAAATATGCTTTGAAAAACTCTTAAACACATTATTTTTAAGTTGAAAGTACGGTTGGATCAAACAATCTTCTTCTTCATCTTCTGCCGGATAAGTTTCAGATCCTTCATCTACTATTTCACCGTCTTCTTCATCTACCCAACATTGCTCAGTGACACGCCAGGTGCCTTCAAGGGAGGTATCCCCGCCGTTTTTAGATGTACAGCCGGTCCAGATTATTATGTTTGATATTGGATAATAATTCGACAAAATATATTATTTTCCTGCTTTGCTACAGAAAGACTGTGGCCGGGCTATCGTCGTCACTACTTCTTGACTTTATAATCTGTTTGTGGAAAAATAAGGTCCTCATGAAAATAAAGCTTCCAGGCTATATTGTGCGGTTTACTTTTTTGTACGTGCTCGTTTACAGTATTATCGGTATGGTCTGTTACCAGTTGTTTGGCTATGAGGAAGCCCTGGCGACCCTGGAACATTTCGAACTTTTCCGCCCGCTGGAAAGCCCGGCCATGGCCGGTATGGTTTTTGGCGGCGCCGTCATCCGCGGGGCGATTCTTGCCCTGCTGCTCTACCCGTTTTTCAGTGTCATTTTGAAGAAAAAATACGGCTGGTTGTTGCTGTTCACCGTCTTTTTTGGCCTTACCACCTTCGGTTCACTCATCTTTCTGCACAACCTTCTGGATATCGAGGCGCTTAGGCGGGCGGGTTCGATAGGGGAAGCACTGAGCGATCTGAAATACGGAGTACCGGAAATATTCCTGCAAATGCTGGTGTTTTCCTGGATATTTTTCCGGTGGGAAAGAAAAAGGAGCGCCAAAACGCATCTTTCCGCCTGAAGCATAATATTTCCCGTAAAATTGTAACCTAATAGAGCAGAGTAGGGGAGCATCCGCTTTCCTACTTGTTTTTTTCGAATTCTTTAACGTATATTTTTTTGCGGTTTAAAAGTTTTCAGGATTAATCTTCAAACACACCCGGAATCAAATTGGGAAGCTGTTATTCATAGTATTTAAACGTTCCCTCGTCATCCATTAGTTATCATCTTTTATAAAACACAAAGCAGTTTCTGATTACCCAAAGTCTTGGGAGCCCTAAAATTTATCCTGGATTGCTTTTTAATTGCGTTGCCGAGTAATAAGTGTCCTGTGTATCATAAAACCGGTTAGTACTATTGGAAATAAAGCTTGATTTTTTATTTTTTTTACGTCCTATAATACATATTATGTGAACCCAACAAATAAACTTAAAACTAAACACCGGTTGTTAAAGAACAAAATATAATCTATCTGAAATCACTGGTTTTTATATTAGGACACATAGTGCGATTAATTTTCTTTTTATGCGTTTTGGCATGAAAACAATATGCTGCCGCCAAATTGTTTATATTTATACAGTACTAAAATAATATTTATTAATAATAATTCAATTTTATACATTTATTTATACCATATTCTGGGAAAATTTCAATTCTTACTCCCCTATTTGTTTGACCCTTACTGAACTGCTCTTAATACTGCGCATTATCTGCCAAAAGCCTGATATCATACCCTCCGGATTTTGAATATATTACTGTAACGGAGGTGAAAAATAAAATGCCATGTCCTCCAGGAACAATGGAATATACAATCAGAGCCGGTGATACCTTCTTTTCTCTCGCACAGAGATTTGGCACTACTGTGCAAGCCATACAAAGAGCCAATCCAGGAGTTAATCCAGACAGATTGCAAATCGGTCAGGTAATCTGCATCCCTACAGTTACCCCACCGGTGACATGCCCGCGAGGGACCTTCGCTTACACGATCAGAGCCGGTGATACCTTCTTTTCTCTGGCACAGAGATTCAGCACTACTGTGCAGGCCATACAAAGAGCCAACCCGGGGGTTGATCCCAATGCTTTACGAATAGGTCAAATAATTTGCATTCCCAGGGTTGCCCCACCGGATCGATGCCCTCCAGGAACAATGGAATATACAATCAGAGCCGGTGATACCTTCTTTTCTTTGGCGCGGAGGTTTGGAACCACTGTAGAAGCCATACAAAGAGCCAATCCGGGGGTTGATCCTGACAGATTGCAAATCGGTCAAGTGATCTGCATTCCCAGGGTTACCATGCCACCTAATGAATGCCCGCAAGGAACATTCGCCTACACAATCAGAGCCGGTGATACCTTCTTTTCTCTGGCACAGAGGTTTGGCACTACTGTGCAAGCCATACAAAGAGCCAACCCGGGGGTTGATCCTGACAGATTGCAAATCGGTCAAGTGATCTGCATTCCCAGGGTTGCCCCACCGGATCAATGTCCTCCAGGCTCCTTTGATTATGTGATCAGAGCAGGTGATACCTTCTTTTCTCTGGCGCGGAGGTTTGGAACTACTGTAGAAGCCATACAAAGAGCCAATCCAGGAGTAGATCCTGATACTTTACAAATAGGTCAGGTAATATGCATCCCGACAACTGAAGAACCGCTGTGTCCTTCGGGAACCACTCCCTACGCTATAAGAGCGGGTGATACTTTCTTCAGTATTGCCAGAAGAGTAGGAATAACTGTAGACGCTTTAATCAGAGCTAACCCGGAAGTAGACCCCGATAGGTTGACGATCGGCCAAATCATCTGTGTACCTGGCCAGATCAGGTAAACAGATTTAAAACAAAACCCGGTAGGAACGAGCAATCGATCTTACCGGGTTTAAATTTGCGCCAGCTATATCCCCACCCAGACGCTCCTCAAAATGCCTCCCTTATTCAGCACCAAGGCCGGAACGTTCAAAAATTTTCCGTGACTTTAGGATAAAGATAAAAGCCGCTGTTGCCAGGATTAAAATCCAAAATTCTACTGTCCAAATATTGAAACCCTGCTGGAGAAGGATAACAGATGACGCGTTGACCAGGGTATGCAGGAGCACGGCATAAACTACAAAAATAAATTTCCTGTTCATCACCGCATAAAGCACCACCAAGGAAAGGGCTATTTGAATAATAATGGCGAACAGCCTTTCCAGGCCGCCGGCTAAAAAGAAAAAAGACGGCGTATTGATGAGCTGGCTTTTAAGAATTGCGGCTGTTTCCGCCCCAATTTGTGGCACAATAACGCTGTCAAAGGTACCCGCATTAATCATGATGCTCATAACAATATTATTAATATAACTTGAACCTACTAAACCAATCGCTTCAATACCCCCGTGTCCAATTCCATAGGCAATGCCGTTTTTCCACGCCAACTCTTTTTTTAAGATAAAACGAAAACCCAAGTAACGTCCGATTTCCTCAAAAAGTCCCGCCGTAAGACCACCAACAAGTACGGCACTAAAAAACAGATTGCCCATAAGATTTTGAAACCAGGGCTGAGTCCCGAGAAAACCAATGAGGGGAATGCGGGTAAGAAACTGAAAGACAATAAAGACTAAGGCGCCGATAAGAATGGCTTTTAAAGAAATCCTTTCTTTTTTGTACATATAAACTACCAAAACCACGGGGAAAAGAAAAACAATCAACGCGGATATAACCATAAAAACAATAGAAAGAGTGTTAACCATTTATACTACCTCCTTTTTTCACCGGAACAAGTAGCTTCTTAAGTCTTTAAGTCCATCCTTGCCACCCAATATATTCTCTCCTATACCGGCAAAATATAAATAATTCTTGTCTATTACTTACTTTCACGATAATATGGATATAAAAGGAATTGTTCTCTTTGCGAAACATAATTTACCCGGTATTCTTGTTCTTTTCCGCACTCTTATTCTGCATCAGCGGCGTTGTAATATCGGCCCAGCAACCCGCCCCTCCGGTTTGTTATTCCTATCAAATCATAAACATATTTCCTCACGATCCCGGAGACCGCACATAAGACGCACGTATTTTCTCCAGTTTATTTCCAGTGTTTATCGGTATAATCAAGGTAACACTGCCAATCATACAAGGTCAAATCATGACCACCGTCCCGCAGATGGTAACCAATATACCCATTATGGAATGATTGGCCGGTTACCGGCATGGTATCAATCCCCAGCCCCGGCAGGCCAAAAAGGCGATAAACCGGTTCGGCTTGGATACAGGAGAAAAATTCTCCCTGCGGATCGGCCCACCAGTCATCGGCCGCGCTGCTTACATACAGCCGCCTGGGGGCGATCATGGCCAGCAGTTGGTGCTGGTCAACCGGCAGTTCATCTTCACGGTCATTATATTTTTTGTAGTTGTCACAGAACCAATGAGGAAAGCCGGTGTTAATCTTTTTTACCGTCTCACCCTGCTTGTGCCGGGCCAGAGCCGCTCCGGTGCAACCGGAGCTGTTGCTGATTACCAGGGCGAAACGTTCATCACAAGCGCCGCACCAAAGCGCGGTTTTTCCACCCCGCGAGTGACCGGCTATGGCTACCCGCTGGTGGTCAAGAGCTGTTTCGGCTTCTAAACAATCCATAACCAGCCCGGCGCCCCAAGCCCAGGCGGCAATGGTCCCCCAGGCGTCCGGCGGCCGGGCTTCATCCGACCGGTCAAAAATGCCGTGGACACCGTTTTTAAACCCATCATCTATATCAGGATCCACATCCGAAGTGTAAAAAGCGGCGGCGGCATAACCGCGTTCCACAATCTTTTCCACCGGCCAAAAAGGACTATCCCGCTTTAAATCAATTTTTCCAGGCGGCAAATGACAGACCAGCAAAAAAACAGGGACTGGTCTATCACAGCCGGCGGGAAGAAAAAGAAAAAGTCTGACCTTACCCCGGCCGCCCGGGCCGGAAAAGTGGACCGCCGATTGTTTGTAGGTCGCTTTTCCGGATAATGCTTTGGGTATTACTCCCTCACTTTCGAAACGCAAAATACCGGGTTTACCCACCGGCGCCCGTCCGAATACATGAGTACGAAAAAGTTCCAGTATTTCCGGTCTTCGCTTATTCCTCCACTCCGCAGCGGTTTTTATCCTCTCCCCCGCTTCGGTTTTTAAAAGAGCGGGCAGGGACAAAAAGGTTTGTTTATTCTGTTGTTCAGTATTCATTTTCTTGTCCCTTTCGGGATCCTGAATTTGTTCACAAAATGAACAATCACATAACCCATCCCGGCGGGTATATGATTAAGTATCATACCTAACAGGTTCTTCGGCATTATTTATGTTTTTCCTTCCAATCTTTTCATCTTGAACAACTAAAACTTACTTTCCGGAGAAAAAATCTCCCCTTACAGGGGAAAAATATTATAATTATATATTTGACCGCTCCAATGCATGATTTCTCTTAAAATCCCAGATTACATCCTTGGTAACTTTTTTAAAAAGCATACCATAATTCAACACCCAAACTATCTTTCATCGGTGGTAAAATATTCATATTGGTTTTAAGCGGCTCGCCGTCTATAAATTGATAATCAACCTTTAAACAGGCCTCATCAGTCAGTGATAAGTTTATTTCCGGTTTTAAGACAATTCCTTTGGTTTCAGGATTATAGACCATACCGGTTCTAAAGGTGTGAATCGTCAGTAGGTCTTTTTCTACTGCTCCTTGTAATAAAATATTTTCATTGAGCATTTGGTCTTTTTTATAAATAATTTGGCCTTCCAAGTAATACCCGCCGGCAAACTTGTAATCAGCCCCCAAAACGGCACTGTAATACCCTTCTCCTTCTTCGGGATGGAAATAAGCTGCTTCACCCCAGAAACCAACCCCTTGATAACTGGAGGCAATATCTGCTCCGATAATATCATATTTGCGAAAATAAATATTTGTTGGGTCCGGTTGAGGCCCCAAAGGCGTCTCCAGCCTTCCTATTGTAGGCAGGTCTTCAAAGCCGTGTAGATAACTCAGTGAATAGTCAACACCCTTTATTCCTTTGGCGCTGAATTTTAAAGCATATTTACTATTCTGCCAATCACCGGCGACTTTTTTCGCAGCAAATTCGTTCTCTTGAATATTAACCGTTGTCATTACCGGTTGATGAAAGGGGACAAAAACTCCACTTATACTATAATTGTTATTTAGGTAGTAAGTCCCGTAAAACATGGGAATCGGTCTTTTACCGGTAAACAACTCCGGCGATTCTACGGGATTGATGTTGTCGGTGGGATTAAATTCTACTGCCGTTCCCCAACTTATTACCTGTTGTCCGATACCAAGATCATAGTTATCACCATAGTATTTATAGTATGCCTCTCCCAGATCCAGATTGAAATCATTATGCTGTAAATTACCGGCATAATTCAGTTCAACAAAAAACTCATTATCCCAGTCACCTTCGGCAAATATCAAGTCAAACCTGGTGTTAAGGTCAGGAATACTTCTGCCCTCACCTTGAAAGGTGGAATACAGGCTAAACTCCCCTTTTAGCAAATCGGAAGCAGCCGTATTACGGGCAAAAGCCGGCACGGCCATGATAACAAGAGATATTAATATGCTTAATAACATTTTTTTCATTTTACCTTACTGTCCCCTTTCCAGATATCTTGTGGTGAAAATTTGCTCCGGTATCTCTTCGGCAAAGTTAAGTTCTTTAATCACCAGTACGGTTTTGGTTCCTTTGCTTTTATTTTCAATTTCCATTCTGCCTGCTGTCCACTGCCCGTCTATTTCCTTGTGACCCGAAGTAGTTAAAACTTTTTCCAGTTCTCCTGAGCTATTATAGTAATCTATCTTCAGCGGCAACCAATTACTGCAGTCAACCCAAATTTCAATTTTTTTATAAGAAATCTCGGCGCTTGCCGGTACCAACTCCAGGTGATAGCTGCTCTTATTATCGATTTCCTCCTCACCTATAAACTCAGCGCGATAATTATTTTTAAAGCCGGTATTACCAAGAGCCTGCATATCTTCATAAGTTAAGTCACTTCCCATAAAACTGCCTTGTTTGGCGGAGCCTGCTATCCTTTTAACCTTTCCCAGAGCGGGCATATATAGCCACATATCATCATCCACCATTAAAAAGGACGTACCGGCAATATTGGCCGGACCGGTAAACCGGGCCAGCATCTGATCAGTACCGTCCTTTGCTTTATTCCAGGCCTCAAGGGTTCTACTCCTTTCACTACCTGAGGTGCTGTAAAGAAGCATCTCCTGTTGCATATACTTGCTTTCGGCTTTCATTGTATTATCCAGTTCAGTAAGGATCTCGTTCCCGCTGATTGCCCCCACTGCCGACAGGTTAGTGGTGAACAACAATATTACCATAATTAAAACTAAGCCGGCTAATCTCTTCATCATGTTTTCATCCTTTCATTAATTTTTTCGTCTTGTGAAAACCACCATGGCCGGTATCCAAAGCATAGCACCTGCTGCCGCGGTAAACATTATCAAACTAACTAAAATTCCAAAATAACGAAACGGTGGAAATGAAGAAAAAATCAAGATAATAAACCCGCCAATCACCGCCCCGGCATTACTGATGATTGACTGCCCTGTGCTCTTAACAGTAGATTGCATGGCCTCT